>ENA-UOJR01000010-UOJR01000010.1-human-gut-metagenome-genome-assembly--contig:-C115P-NODE-10-length-304642-cov-48.941353_pt1 | contig 304642 bp, 277 predicted proteins | sample MGYA00242354_ERZ723901 | MGnify/ENA metagenome assembly ERZ723901
CAAAGCCGAAATACAGGGAGATCATCTCCGAGCTGCCCGAATTTGAAAAAGGCGATCGCTTCAAGATGAACATCGTCAACTGCGCAATGATCGGTGCATTCATCCTCTCCATGCCGGAACACCCGGATGTGGAGCGGCTGACGGAGTATTATGCAAAATCCATGATGACAAAGCCCATGAAATGGTTTTGCCGCAAGAGCGGAAAAAACAAGTTTACCCCCAAAGATATTTCCGGCATGAAGGCGACCGCCACCTTGAAAGCCGCCGACCGCAACCCATATTCGTGGAACATGGAGTTTTACGAATATCCCGACGGCAGCGGCTACGAGGGACGCTTCACCAAATGCGGCATCTGCGTGCTGATGAAAAAGCTGGGGCTATATGACCTCACTCCCGCGCTGTGCCGTCTGGACTACACCATGAGCGAGGCGGGCGGCGTGACCGACTTTGTGCGGCAGTACACTCTCGCCTCCGGCGGCCCATACTGCGACTGCGGGTATAAGAAGAAGCTTTAAGCGGGAGGCACAGCGATGAAAGAAAGTTATACTACAAAGGCGTTCCGAAAAACGGTGCGTGAAAGATTCCCGGAACAGGAGGTACGAAAATGATCCAGACAACAGTTAAGGTTTCCGGCATGGCCTGCTCTATGTGCGAGGCGCACATCAACGACGCCATTCGCGCCGCATTCTCGGTGGAGAAGGTTTCCTCATCCCATTCCAAGGGGGAGACGGTGATCCTCTCGAAAGAGCCGCTGGGCGAAAATGCCCTCCGTGCCGCCATCAATGCCACCGGCTATATGGCGGGAGAGATCAGCACCGCAGTCTACGAGAAGAAAGGCTTTTTCCATTTCGGGAAGAAGAAACAGTAAGATCATTCCGATGCCGCCATCGCGGCCATCGGTTTGACATATATATTTTATAAAGGAGGACAATCATTATGAAAGAACTCGGTTTATTTGCAGCAGGCGTGCTGTTCGGCACGGCGGGGATCAAGCTGCTGAGCAGCAAGGACGCAAGAAAGGCCTATGCCCACACCACTGCCGCCGCCCTGCGTGCCAAGGAGGATGTGATGAAAACGGTCACCGCCGTGCGGGAGGGCGCGGATGACATCTACGCAGAAGCCAAGGCCATCAACGAGCGCCGCGCAGAGGCGGAGGCCGCCGCTGTGGTGGAGGACGCTAAGGCGGAGTGAGCCATGAAATGCACGATCTTACATGATTTACCGGGGCGGCTGCGGGTACACCTGTGCTGCGGACGGATGACGTTATCCCAAGCGGATGTGCTGGAATACTATCTGCGCGCCCAGGACGGCGTACAGGAGGTCAGGGTCTACGACCGGACGCAGGACGCGGTGGTGCTCTATGACGCGGAGCGTGGAAGTGTACTCCGTGCGCTGGCGGTATTCTCCTTCGCCAAGGCGGAGGCCATGGAGCTGGTGCCGGAGCATACCTCCCGGGCACTGAACCGGGAGTTTGAGGACAAGCTGGCTATCGCCGTCATGCGGCGGTGTATCTCCAAACTGTTCCTGCCTGTACCCATCACCACGGCGCTGGCGGTGTTCCGTTCCGTAAAGTACATCCGGGAGGGGCTTTCGGCACTGTGGCACGGCAAACTGTCCGTCGCCGTGCTGGATGCCACCGCCGTTACGGTGTCCATGGTACGGGGCGATTTTGCCACCGCAGGCTCTGTCATGTTCATGCTGCATTTGGGCGAAATTCTGGAGGAATGGACCCACAAAAAGTCCGTGGCCGACCTCGCCTCCGCCATGAGCCTGCGGGTGGACAGCGTCTGGCTGCAGGCAAACGGCACCGAGGTGCTGACGAAAATCACCGATGTGAAGCCGGGGGACCGTATCGTGATCCGCACCGGCGGCATGATCCCGCTGGACGGCCGAGTGGTGGAGGGGGAGGCCATGGTGAACCAGTCCTCCCTCACCGGCGAGTCCATGCCTGTGGCGAAGCACCCCGGCAGTCCCGTCTATGCCGGGACGGTGGCGGAGGAGGGCGCGTGTGTCATCTCCGTGGAGAAATCCTCCGGCAGCGGGCGGTATGACCGGGTGGTTCGAATGATCGAGGAGTCGGAGAAGCTGAAATCCACCGCCGAGGACAAAGCATCCCGGATGGCGGACAGGCTGGTGCCCTACACGCTGGGCGGCACGGCACTGACCTATCTTCTGACCCGGAACGTGACGAAAATGCTCTCGGTGCTGATGGTGGACTTCTCCTGCGCCCTGAAGCTGGCCATCCCCATTGCGGTGCTGTCCGCCATGCGGGAGAGCAGCGGCTATCACATCTCCGTCAAGGGCGGACGCTTTTTGGAGGCGGTGGCCAAGGCGGACACCATTGTGTTCGACAAGACCGGCACGCTGACCTATGCGACACCCACCGTGGCAGCGGTCATCCCCTTCGGCGGACACGATGAGGCGGAAATGCTGCGCCTTGCCGCCTGCCTGGAGGAACATTACCCCCATTCCATGGCAAACGCCGTGGTGGCGGAGGCAAAGCGGCACGGGCTCACCCACGAGGAGTATCATTCGCAGGTGCAGTATGTGGTGGCCCACGGCATCTCCAGCATGGTGGAGGGCAAGAAGGTCATCATCGGCAGCGCCCACTTTGTCTTTGAGGACGAGGGCTGCCGCATCCCGGAGGGAGAGAAGCCGAAATTTGACGCGCTGCCATCCGCGTATTCCCAGCTGTATCTCTGCATAGACGGGGAGCTGGCGGCGGTGATCTGCATCCACGATCCCCTGCGCCGGGAGGCACGGGAGGCGGTGAGGGCGCTGCACGAGAGCGGCTTTGCCAACGTGGTGATGATGACCGGCGACAACCGCCGCACGGCGGAGGCTGTGGCCGCCGAGGTGGGCGTGGACGCCGTGTACGCCGAGGTGCTGCCGGAGGACAAGGCCGCGTTTATCCGGCAGGAAAAGGCGAAGGGCCACACCGTTATCATGGTGGGCGACGGCGTCAACGATTCTCCCGCCCTCTCCGAAGCGGACGCGGGCATCGCCATCTCCACCGGCGCGGCTATCGCCCGGGAGATTGCCGACATCACCGTTGCCTCGGATGATCTGTTTGCGCTGGTAACACTGCGCAGGCTCGGTGAGGCACTGATGGAGCGTATCCACGGCAGCTACCGCTTCATCGTGGGCTTCAACCTGGCGCTGATCGCACTGGGCGTGGCGGGGGTACTGCCGCCCACCACCTCGGCATTGCTGCACAACGGGTCCACCCTGGGCATCAGCCTGCGGAATATGACCGACCTGCTGGACGATGAAGAAAATACCCAAAAATAAACAAGCAAGTGAGGGAGCAGAGAGGCGGCAAGGTGCTTCTCTGCTCCTTGCAGATGCTGTGTTATTAGCGTTAGGGGGCGGATAAACGCGGAGCATAACAAAGCCCGTATCAGTTTACCAGCTTGCCCTGGACTGCCTCTTGCAAAATCGACTTCTTGAGGGCTTCTGGGAATGCAGATTGAAGGTTGTTGAGATTGTTATAAGCGCTTGAGTAATGATCCACTATTGGAAATAGAACATTAAGTTTTTCGACAATCCTTATCTGCTCGGCAAATGGCGGCAGTGGTATGAGCGTCGACTCAAACACACCACGGGTAACGTGTTGTAGCCCCGCACTGCCGTGAGCGGCTTTAATTAAACTCCCTACACGCTGGTTAAGGGCGTACATATAGTACGGCTTAAACAGTGCGGTTTCATCAAAGAGAAGTTTGAAAATATGTTGATTTAAAACCGCCTCCTGATTCCTCCATATATGAGCGCCGAAGGATGTTCCTGGAGTCCCAGACCATGCAAAGAGAAATTCACCACCATACAAATGCACATCTTCTTCGACCGACTTGTCATAGTAGTTAAATGGCGCTTTCTCATCGTTCAGATTCTGAATGCGAACAATAGGAAGCCCCATTACAGTCCAATCAGAAGGCTTAAAAGCACGCCCGTTGAATAACTCTGTACAGTTGCGTACTCGCACCCACTCCCACGAATCGGGGATGTCGAACGGTACTTCATCCACCAGCGACCGCACTTCATCGCCGATTTTCTCATAAGGAGTATTATCAGAACTCGGCTGTTTAACGATTACAGCGGAACAAAACGCCTCAATCCGCGCAAAAAGCACGAAACCCCGCCGCAGAATGGCCTGTAGCGGGGTTCGCTTATGTGCTGAAACAGCCGAAAGCCCTATTTCAAGCGGTTTTCGGGCATAGAAAAAATCCACCGTAATTCTATCAAAATTACGGTGGACTTATGGCGGACAGGGTGGGATTCGAACCCACGAGCCGCTTGCGCGACTACCTGATTTCGAGTCTTTTATTTAACTGTGACGGGGGTGCCCATTTTGGGGTCGTTTCTGTAAGCCCCGTACCCGCCGAAAGCCGCTTGAAATCAGGCTTTTTCGCTCGGAACGCCTTGCGGGACAGGCTTTTTTGAAAGTGGGTTCAAATCGGCATTTTTCCCGATTTTGGAGAGAAATGCGGGAAGATAGGAGAGAAAAATCGGGAGACGGCCATACACCGCAGAATAGAGCTTCCAACCGACGAAAATCTATTTTGAGGTGTTACAAATGGATGTATTCCCCGTTAACTGGGACAGCGTTCCCGAGGTAATGAACAAGGAGCAATTCTTTCGCATCTGCCATATCAGCAAGTCCACGGCGCTGCACCTGCTCAAAAGCGGCAAGGTGCCCTGTGAGTGGTCGGGTAAGAAAACCCGGTGCTATAAAATCCGAAAAGAGGATGTGAAAGCATATTTGGAGGAGCGGGCGATTTTCCCCGAACTCTACTCTGCGCCGAAGGGATGGTACGGCACCCACTATGTGGCGAGGCTCTCCAAGGAGCTGCCGGAGGACACGCTGCGGCAGATGCACGGCTACTATGAAAAGCTGCTGCGCAAATACCCGGATGTGGTCACAGTAAAGGATGTGGTGGCCCTGACCGGCTACACCCTGACCACCGTCCACAACTGGTGCAGCCGCGGGTCGCTGAAAGCCTTTCAAAAGGGATTGAAATTCTGCATCCCGAAAATTTTTCTCGTGGACTTCTTCTGCTCCCTGACCTTTCACTCCATCACCCGCAAAAGCCTCTGGCATATCCAGACGCTGAACGAATTCAGCAGGAAGATGAAGAAATAATGTGCGATTCAGAAATTCGCACACTCGCACCTGCCTTTCGGTTTTGGTAGACTGTAACCGAAAGGCGGGTGCATTTTGCATTGCAGACCTGCCGGGGAAATTTTGAATGGGAGGATCACATATGGAATCGCTATTTGAGCAGCTGGGCGGCACTTACACAAGGCAGGGCGACTATTGCCTACCCGATGTTTGCTTACCACCCGAAGAAGAACGCCCTATCGGCATTTACGGCCAGCGGCGGCGAGTTTATCTGAAGAAGCATCATCGGGTATTGTATTATAACCTGCTGACCGCCGGGACGCTGGACGGACACCTCGCAGACATTGAGGAGCAGGCGGAAGCAATGTTTTCTCGGCTGGTAAAGCAGCTTTCCGAAAAAGAGGGCGTAACGGAAGCCCTCAAAGCGGAAAACCAAATGCTGTGAGTACAGAGGATGAACAACATCCGCAGCGCTGCTATGGAAATCGTTGCAAACGATTTGATTTACTGTTAGGAGGACGGCTATGAATGTCAAGCTGGACGATTATGAGGTGCGGGTGCTGATAAACGGCTTAATACAGCAGCACAGGAGCTATGATGCAGAAACCAACGGTCAGATTGACTCACTCGCCCTTCGCCTGTGTGACATTGCAGAAGCAATGAAGCCGGGACGGAAGAAGAAAATCCCTTTTGAGCCGGTGGAAACCAGAGTGATTCGGCATTGCCTTGTTGACTGGAGAAATCGAGAAATCCGCCAAGGAAACGATGTTGCTTCGGAAGTGATAGGAGAACTGCTATGTTTATTGTGAGATTTGTTCGTAAGGATGGAAGGCCTGACGAGGAGTATTACTACCATACGCTTCAGGAAGCGGAAACACACAAGAAGCTCTTTGATGACGATGATTCCGACCTTTATGAGCGTATAGAAATCATTCCTGACTAACCACATATTTCTGCCGGGAAAGGCTACTGTGATGAACAGTGGTTTTTCTTTTTCGGGTAGTATTCAAGAAGTCATAAAGTTCCGTGAGTAGTCGAAGAAGTGAAAAAGTAGTGTGTGTTCATAAAATTAGGCCTGGACTTCTCTTGACTGATATGTTAAAATATGCTTGTGTATTGTGAACCATAGAAAATGTCGAAAAAAGCAGAAAAGGCCTGGACTTTTTCACAATTTGACGCTATAATATTATAAAGAATTACTGCGGAGGGTTTGATATGCCAACCTTTATAGATATGTTTGCCGGAGCTGGTGGTTTTAGTGAAGGCTTTTTGCAGGCTGAGGAATCCGGGAAAATTTTCGATTTTTTGCTGGCGAGTGACATAAACCCCACTTGTGAAGTGACCCATCGAATGAGATATAATCGCCAGCTTGGCCTGAATACGGAGTTCCTGACCAAGGATATAAGCGAACCGGATTTTATCGAGGCACTTCTGGAAAAAATCGAGTCTGCATTTGGAACCGTAGAGGTTGATGTCCTGACAGGCGGTCCCCCTTGTCAGTCATTCAGTTTAGCAGGTGAGCGCAGAAAAAATGATAAGAAGGACGACTTGTTTTCATACTATCTCAAAGTAATAGAGGCACTTCGCCCCAAATACTTTGTGATGGAGAATGTTGCCGGGATTCTCACTAAGGATAATGGAAAAATCAAAAATAGAATCCTCCGAGAAATCAAAAACATCGTTGATTATAAGGCATTGGCATCTTTTGTGGATACTATCGAGAATGCCCAGATATCTGATCATATAACCAATCACGAGAAAGAGCAAGAGTTTGATTTAAGCCTCAAAGTTCTTAAAGTGTGGATTGAACAGGATTCTCTTTTGAAAGAGCGCAGAGCGGATTATTTAAAGGTGCTCTCCTTGTTTAATGCGCCTAATACGCCGAATATAAACCGGCGTCAAAAACAGCTCGCACTTGATTCGCTTGTTGCATACAAAAATGAGATTCATAATTATTCGTTGGAGCAATTTTGCTCTGAACTGTCTGGTGCTTTGGTTGATGTATATCGGAACAACAAAGAAACATCAGAAGACGACAGAAATGTTATTCGGCAGGTTCTCTCGTTAATTTCACATCAAACGGATATTAAACATATCAGGGAGTGCGTAAAGAGAGAAATCAATGCAGCTCAACTTAAACGCAGCGAGTACAAGGAGCACTTTGATCGCATTACAGACTATCTTGACATGACAGAAATTATTGCTATCGCAGATAGGCAGTGTGATTTTCTTATAGCAACGGCCTCAAATGGCAAGATTGCATCAACGGTCAAGCAGATCAAATTAGCTCTTGAAATCTTATTCGAGGGTGCATATGAAACAATGCAGCGAGTTCTTGAAATTGCAGAAAACGCCGGAGTGAATATGGTTTCCCTTCGCCCTATTGCGGACAAAGTGGCTCTGTACCGTATTAACAGCCCTATCCAGTTACTTGCATCTGATTATGGCGTACCCCAAAACCGAGTGAGAGTTGTTTTTATCGGATGTAGAAATGACCAGAAGATGATTACCGAAATTCCTGCTACGGTTACGAACGGGGAAAAAGTCACTATATCAGAAGCCATAGGAGACTTGAACTATATTAATATCGGTGGACATCCGCTTGACTATGACGACAATTACTTTTTAAAGTTTAAAGAAACAGAGAAAGGTGCTATTCGACGCACCGTTGACGGAGTGCTTGAGGCGGACGCAGATGGACGGGAGTGCCACACATTTGCAGAGTGGAGCAGGATGGGGCGCTTGAATCCTAAACGGTTTCCAAAACTTAGTCAAGCCTTGCCAACATATACGCCTGCAAGTTCATTTGATGAAATCGCATCACGGTCTATGAATGATGCTATCCTTCAAAATCACGAATCGTCCAACCATAGCAAAGAGGTTCGAGAGCGCTATGCCTTGATTCGTAAATATGGAGACTATCACAAAGCCAAGGAATACGAACCGGATAATCCTCTTATGGATACTAAGAAAAGAAATTATACGGTGACTGATCCAGACAGTCAAAGCACAACGATCACGACAATGCCGGATGATTTCATCCACTATGATGCCAATAGGTCACTTACTGTTCGTGAGATGGCTCGGCTTCAATCATTTGATGACAGTTTTGTGTTTCAAGGGAAGCGTGCAACGGGTGGTGAAAAGAGAAAGTCTGAAACGCCTCAGTTCACACAGGTTGGAAATGCCGTCCCACCCCTGATGGCCAGAGCAATCGCAACAGAAATTCTCAAGAAAATCAAATGAAAAGGAGAAGGAGAGGGAATGTTCCCTCTCCTTTTTTTACAGAACATACTCGGTTGGTTCGCCCAGTAGCAGGGGTAAGTCATCGGGCATCATTTTGAAAAGGACGCCGTGATCTCTCCACTTGCCGTCCGGCTTGAAGTGAGCAGCAAGGTCAACTGTGATTTTGTCCGTTTCCAAAAGTGGTGCTAACAAAGAGGTGTTTGGGCTTTTTGTATGTAATACCTTGTCATACCTAAAGTATTCAACACCATTGTGGTTTTCAGAAACGGCTTTGATCCAAAATGTTTCGTGATGCTTTGTAAGAAGTGCCTCACGAAGGCTTTGCATTTGCCAAGCGGAAACAAATTCTCTGCTCTGGTGACTTTGGTGAAGCATATCTAATTTATCTTTGTTGGCATCTACACTCAAAAGAAGGTCATAGGCGTTTGGGCGAGAACATCTAAAAGTTTCATAAAGCTGAAGACGCTCAACGGTATCACCCCGTGGTATTTGCAACTTACCGTAATGTTCGACAATTTCCCTATAGGTCATTCCTTCATCGGGGACTTTTGTAAACAATGTGGAGCGAGTTGTTGCCCGCTTGCTACCATTTCTGGTCAAGCGAGTAGTTTTTAGCTCGATCCCCTTGTAGTCTGGTGCTTTCGAATTATTTCGGCTGATTCCAAGGGCATTTTCAAGTGTATCCCCAACCCCGGGGTCACCCGGCGTGATTGAACGCAGAAAACCCTGACGATGTATAATACGGAGTTTACCGAGCAGCTCCTCGGCGATAGCCCGTTCTTGATGAGCAGCTTCCTGAATAATCGATGCTGCAAAACCGTTATATTGAATTCCTGCTGCGATTTCTGGCTTAGAAAGGTTAAAGACATACAGTTCTTTATTTATAACGACTATGGCAAGAAGATTACAAGGTGAACAGTACTTGCGCAGATTTGAAAACCAAATGCGAGGGTCACCTTTCTTTGTTACAGGACGATAAAGAGAAGCAACGGAATCAGTAACATCACTGTAGTTAACAAAGTGAGCCGGAATTAGAACTTTATTACTCGGACCTTGTTCCTGAGCTTCATAGTCGTGAACCTGAGCATCGAAGAGAAGTTGGCGAATAGGGGCGGTCGCATCCATAATGGATTTTTCATATCCTGTTGGAGTAGGAACAAGGAATGCAACTGGCACACTTGCCTTTGCAAAGTATGGGATGAATTGAGCTATCGGGGTATCTGACATCGCAAGCATATTTCGCCCTCCTAACAGCAAGATTGCAAGAAACAGCATCACTATAATACCATAGAAATAGCAAAAAATCAATTTGTGTTACCCAAAATGTGTTCTGTAGCGCAGGACTGCCTTATAGAATCTTTCCGAGCAAGACAAAGGCGTCGTAGCAATACGGCGCTTTTTTGTTACCCGGAAGCGACAAACAGCGGCGTTTGAATGACGGACGGTAAGGATACCGCCTCTAAAAAAGCTGCTCATATCGAAGAAAAACGCCCGACATTACACCGATAATACTACCCGATGTTTGCTTACCGCCCGAAGAAAAACGGCCTATCGGCATTTACGGCCAGCGGCGGCGCACCTTTCTGAGGGAGCACCACCGGGTGCTGTATTATAACCTGCTGACCGCCGGGACGCTGGACGGGCACCTTACAGACATCGAGGAGCAAGCGCAGGAACTCTTTCTTCGGCTGGTAGAACAATACGCAGATGCCGAGGGTGTGACGGAGAGGTTGAAGGCCAGCGAACCGCAGTCGTGGGTGCGGAAGATGAACGGCATCCGACATCGGGCAAACGAGGCCGTGATGCAGGAAATTGTATATGGGTAACGAGCAAGCGGGGGTCAATGGCCTCCGCTTGTTTTGCGTGCAGAAAAGAACAATGCTGTTTTGAAACGGCATTGTTCCGAACTTTGTTGACATTGTTCTTTTGTTCGGGTATAATGTGCTTGTGATTTTATGCGTGGAGGTATCCCCTATGGCTGAAATGATCTCGGTAAGAGAGGCAGCAGTGCGCTGGAATATAACGGAGCGGAGAGTTGCGACGCTCTGCAAGAATGGAAGAATCGCCGGTGCGGAAAAGCAGGGCAATCGTTGGCTGATCCCCGCTGATACGCAGAAGCCGGCGGATCAGCGGCTCAAGACGGGCGCTTTCCGCAAGACGGAGCGCGCGCCGAAGCTGCCCCTGCCCATCGGCGTGTCCAACTACTGCCTTGCATCGTCGGAATACTACTACATCGACAAGACGATGATGATCAAGGACTTCATCGACGAGCGTCCGATGGTGACGCTGTTCACCCGCCCCCGGCGCTTCGGCAAGACGCTGAATATGGATATGCTGCGCACTTATTTTGAAAAGAGCGACAAGGATACCTCTGTTTACTTCCGGGATAAGAAGATCTGGGTCTGCGGCCAGAAGTACCGGGATTATCAGGGCAAGTACCCCGTAATCTTCCTGACATTCAAGGATGTGAAGTTTGATACTTGGGAGGAGACCTTTGCGGCCATCCGGGATATTTTCGCAAAGGAGACCCGGCGGCACAAGGAACTGCTGGCCAGCGATAAGTGCGACGAGTACAGCAAAAAGACCTATGAAAAGCTGGCAGACGGCAAGGTCAGCGAGGTAGAGCTGGCTTCTGCACTGCTGGACCTGTCCGCTATGCTGCATAAGCACTATGCCGTTGCGCCCATTATCATCATCGACGAGTATGACACCCCCATCCAGCAGGGCTATCAGAAGGACTATTACGACAAGGTCATCCGGTTTATGCGAAACCTGTTTTCCGGCGGGTTCAAGGATAATCAGCACCTGTCCTTCGGCTTCCTCACCGGCATTCTGCGGGTGGCAAAGGAGAGCATCTTCAGCGGGATGAACAACCTGTCCATCAACTCCGTGCTGGACAACAAATACAGCGCCTACTTCGGCTTCACCGCCGACGAGGTGATGGAGATGGCGGAATACTACGGCGCTGCCGATAAGTACGACGAGATTTGCCAGTGGTACGACGGCTACCGCTTCGGCAAGAAGGAAATTTTCAACCCGTGGTCGGTGGTCAACTACTTCAGTAACGAGTGCGAGCCGAGACCCTTCTGGGTCTCCACCGGCAGCAACGATATTATCGGGGAAGTGCTTGCCCAGGCGGACGAGGAGATTTATAACCGTCTGACCTCCCTGGTCAACGGCGAAACCTTCACCACCTTCATCGACACCGGCGTGATCTATCCGCAGATCAAGAGCAATCCCTCCACCATTTACAGCTTCCTGCTGGTGACCGGCTATCTGAAGGCGCTGAAAACCACGCCCTCCTTCAGCGGTGATTTTATGTGCGAGGTCTCCCTGCCCAACCGGGAGATTTCTCTGGTGTATAACAAGGAGATCTTGCAGCGGCTGGAGAATCTGATCCCGCCGTCCACGGCGATTTCCGTTCAGGAGGCCATCTTCTCCGGCGATAACGCACGGCTGAAAGCGCAGATACAGACGCTGCTGACCCAGTCGGTCAGCTCCTTCGATACTGCCGGGGAGAATTTCTACCACGGCTTTATGCTGGGCCTGTGCGCCCTGCTGGGCGGCGCTTTCGTGACCTCCAACCGGGAATCGGGCGACGGGCGCTATGACATTCAGCTGAAGCCCACGAAGAAGGGGCTTCCGGGCATCCTGATTGAGCTGAAAGCGGAGAAAAATTGCAGCGATGAAAAGCTGAAAAAGCTGTCCGAGACAGCCTTGCAGCAGATCAATGACAAGAAATACGAAACCGAGCTGACGACCGCCGGGGTCAGGACGATTTATAAATACGGCGTGGCCTTCAGCGGTAAAAAGGTCGAAGTGGCAGTCGGATGAGGAGTGAGAATTCCAAAGTATCAAATTGATACTTTGCGAAATCCCAAAGTGCCAGCACGGTGCTTCCAAAGTGCCAAATTGGCACTTTGGAATGCTTGTTGACGGAACGAGCCTATTGGATCTAAGTGTTCCCGATTGCCAAGCAGCAAGAACTGATTTGAAATGTGGGAGAATTCGGTTATGGAGCTTATAAATAATACAACAAAGACTCTAAAGGACGATTTGTCCGTAGAGATCAAGCAAGGCAGAAAAGTGTTTATCGCAGCGGTCTACTTCTCTATTGCTACAGGGGAAAGCTATGCGCTGTGATTGATGATTGAATAATTTGACACACTAAGGAGGTAAATCGCTTGAACTACATAAAATCGCTGCACATAGAGGGATTTAAGAAATATACCTCTCTGGATGTGGAGTTCAACGAACACATGAACATTCTTGTTGGCGAGAATGAAGCTGGCAAAAGCACTATTTTAGATGCAATCAAAACTGTGTTGAATCAACAGTATCGTAATGCCGACAAATCGATATTGCGTGACCTGTTCAATACGCAGATGGTGGCTGCATTTAAGGCTGAACCGAGCATTAGGACTCTACCTCGAATCTATATTGAGGTAGAACTGGCGCTTGATCCTCAACAAAAGAATGCTTCATACTTCTATGGAGAAATATATGGGGAGAGAAAACAGCAGGTTGAGAAATTTGGCATTCGATTCGAATGCAAGTATGATGAGGAACTTGGCACTGGCATGGAACAATCCATTCAGGAAGGTAAGATTCCGTATGAATACTATACACTGACTTGGACAACCTTTGCTAATCGCCCATATCAGATGATCAAAAGACCACTTAACTTCTTAGCAATCGACACAACGAGCAGCGCATCGGCTCCATCGTTTAACTATTTCAACAGGACTTTGTTTACGAGCAGATATGATGATGCTACGAAAGCAAAGGCTAAGAATGAGTTTAGAGATAAGTTGATTGAAGCATTTGATAACCTTGGTTTGCCTGCACTTAGTGAAAATCAGAAGTTTGGTGTAGACAGCAAGAAGGTTGTTCTGGAAACGGTGCTATCTATTTATGAAGACTCCATCGCTCTCGAAAACCGTGGTAGTGGTATGGAGAGTCTTATTAAGACACAGATTGCATTGGATAGAGCGAATGGATTGGATGTTATCTTGATGGAAGAACCGGAGAATCATCTTAGCTTTTCAAACCTGAGAAAAATGCTCCAGCAGATCTCAGATCAGCAGGAGAATTCGCAGATTATAGTGGCAACTCATAACAACATGATTGCCAGCCGATTGAATTTGAATAATGTTCTATGGATCACCGAAGATGGAGTTAAAAGTCTTAAGGGTGTTAAGTCTGATGTGGCTGAGTTCTTCGTTCGAGCAGATGACAACGCTTTCTTGCAGTTGCTGTTATCAAAAAAAGTGATCCTGGTTGAAGGTGCGACAGAGTTTCTCCTTCTTCCCATGTTCTACAAACAAATCACAGATCACACCGTCGAGGAAGATGGTATTTCTGTGATTTCCTGCAATGGCATTTCTTATAAGCGTTATCTCGAAATTGCAAAAGCAACGGATAAAAGAATTGCTGTTGTTACAGATAATGACGAGAAAAGTGATAGAATAGCAGAAGTGGCTTCCTTTAATCAAGCTAACGATCTACAGCACATTTTTGTGGGTGCGACAGTAGATGAATGGACTTGGGAAGCCTGCATTTACAAAGAGAATAAAGATACCTTGGATGGAATGATTGATGTTCAGGCAGGAGCAGCTTATAAGTTTCATGACAAGGATTACGGTGCTGTGTTAGGTAAGATGTTAAACCACAAAGTTGATGTGGCATATCAAATGCTTACTTCTGGCAAAACATTTGCTGTTCCGCAGTATGTAAAGGATGCGATTGGATGGCTAAGAGGGTAATCTTGGCAGTAGCCGGTGCGGGAAAAACCTATCATATCTGCCATGAGATAGACCCGACAAAGCGTAATTTAATACTGGCTTTTACCCACGAGAACATTTACAATATCCAAAAAGAACTATGCGATGCACATGGGTGTGTGCCTGAATTAACGACGGTATCTACTTTTGATTCGTTTGTCTATCATCAGCTGGTATTACCGTATGAGCCGAGCATAGCTGAACATTTCGGGTGTCCTAAGTTTGTTAGTCGTGGAATCTGTACGGTAGATCCTCCACCACAAACAATAAAGAATAGCAAAGGAAAGCCTGTTGTCAATCCGCTTTATAAGAAAAAAGATAGGCTTTCACACTATGTCACTATGAGGGGACAATATTACTGTGCAACCCTGTCCGAATTGGTTTTACAAGTAAAGAAGGATCGAGAATCTCTTATTAAAAGAGTAGCAGCACGTCTGAATATGTTTTATGATTGTGTGCTGATTGATGAGTTTCAGGATTTTCGAGAATATGATTATGAGTTGATTATGACTTTGGCGAAAAAACTTGAAGATGTTGTTCTTGTAGGTGATTACCATCAACATTCTGTTTCGGCCACGAATAATTCGGGCAAGCCATTCAAGAACAAGAAGGGCGAAGTTAGCTATGATGATTTTGTCGCAAGTATCATCAAGGAAGGGTTTACTGTAGATGCATCGACACTTGCAAAATCCCGTCGATGTTCGATAGATATATGTAATTATGTCAGTCAAAAATTAGGGATTGAGATTGCATCAAACGGAGATCATAGCGGAGTAGTAAAATGGATTGACGATGATCCATCCTCAGTTCTGGACGAAAATCGAATTATCAAGCTAGTGTTTCGGGAGGCTGGTAAGTATTCATTTCCAGCTCTTAATTGGTCATATTCCAAAGGCGATACCGTTGATTCTGCTTGTGTGATTTTGACAGATGAGCTGGATAATCTCGATAGCGATAAGTTCGATCCTGACAGGATAAGGCCTTCAACACTTAACAAGTTGTATGTTGCAATGACACGAAGCCGTGGCGATTTGTACCTGATGAAAGCTTCGACTTTCAAAGCAATAAGAGATTCCTATATCACCAAATAGCGATAAGTAATGCGGAGAGAATAAGCAAAAGAGGATTGCAGTGTTACCACCCATACTTTCTAAACAATTGCAGTAAGGCATCGGTGTTTATATCGAAACCACATTTCCGATGCCCAACGAACCGTTCAAAGGTTCCGTACAGAAAATGCTGGCGAATAATGGCTCTGTTTAGCCGGTGCCCTATTCCTATAGGAGCCATCTATAAGTCAATAGTGATTATCAGCCGTCCTCCCATCATCGGGAGGGCGGCTTTTTTGCGTCTTGATAGAAAAATTGAGAAATTTCTAGAAACACCCTGCCAAATGGCACCCCTTATTCAGAGTAAGTAGAGGGACCTTTTGAAAATCTGAGAGAATTTTTCAAATTGCTTTGCCAAAATCTCAAAAAGTTCCCAATTGGTTAGTAGGAAGGCCCTGAAAAATTTCCTTCAAAATCCTATTTGTTATTCGCCAGAAAAGTTCCCAGTTGATTAGTAGAAAGGGCGCTTAAAATTTTTCTTTAAAAAGCCATTTTATTTTTGCCCGAAAAATTCCCAATTAAGTAGTAGAGGGGGCGCAGAAAAAATCTCAAAAGTTTTTTCGTTCAAATCCGAAAAAATTTCCCAGTTGGTTAGTGGAGAGGATTTCAAAGAAATTTTTCAAAATTCCTTCGTACAAATCAAAAAAATTTTCCCAGTTGATTAGTGAGGGGGTTAAAAAACAGCCCTTCTCGCTGCCTACCTATTGAGGAGACTTTTCCCGTGTACCTTGAAAATTGAATCGCCGCCTCCAAAGGATATGCTTCCGGCAAGTGATGCCATGACTTCCCGATAATTCAGGGCTCCCGCAAAATCGAAGATTTTGTGGGAAGAGGAGCAGCAGTGAAACGAATGAGCTTTCGCACGAGTGCGGAAGCGAATGATATGGAACTTGCTGCGACGAGAGCGCACCAAAGAAGCAATACGCCGTGGTGAGACTCCGGGGCAGGAACGATGCGGATGAGCGGCAGCAAACAAAAACCGTCGCAGAAATGCGGCTTCAGAACAGACAAAGGAGGTTCAAGCCTATGAAGAAAGGAGAGCTCAGAGAGCTTTATCAGATGATGTTCCCGGAATATCCGGACATTGTGACCGTTAAAGAGCTTCGGGAGATGCTGGGCATCAGCCGCAAGCTGGCCTACAAGCTGATCGACTATGGGTACATCCACGCCGTGAAGATCGGCACGACGCTGAAGATCCCGAAAATCAGCGTCATCAACTATGTGATGGAGAAAGAGGTGAAAAAGGTTGGATGAGATCAAGCGCCTGACGCCCGCCCAAAGGGCACGCTGCAACCGGTTGATCCGGAGGCTGTGCGCCAACTATGATGGCGGCAACTGTCTGCCGTTGGACGATGGCGAAGGCTGCGTGTGCGTGCAGACGATTTCCTATTCGCTGCTGTGCAAGTACTTCCGGCGGGCGGTTCTGCCCGTCGACAAGGCACTTTACGCCGACATTTACCGGCAGCGCACACGGCTCTGCGACCGATGCGGAAAGCCCTTTGCACCCGGCAGCAACCGGCAGAAGTACTGCCCGGAATGCGGCTGCTCCATCCGACGCAAGCAGAAGGCGGACTCTGCCAGACGGCGGCGCAGCGTCGAACATTAAGCGCCGAGAAAGCCTTGAATTCCAAGGCTTTTGGGACAGCAGAGCGGGGGCGGGTGGCCGTTTCCATTCGCCCCCGCCAAAATCTACTTCTAACATTCTACAAAGGAGAATTCTATGGACAACAAACTGAAAACCGTGGACGCAGAGACCCTGCTGTCCACGCCGATGAGCAAGACGATGTTCATCGTAGACGGCCTTATTTCGCAGGGTGTCAATGTCATCAGCGGTGCCAGCAAGATCGGCAAAAGCTGGCTGATGCTGTGGCTGGGGCTGCAAGTGGCGCAGGGAAACTCTATTTGGGGGCTGCCTACACTGCAATGCGATGTGCTCTATCTGAGCCTTGAGGACACCCAGCGCCGCATCAAAGACCGACTCTACAACCTCACCGACAGCGCCCCGGACAACCTGTATTTTGCCGTGACCTCCGGGCTGATCGGCGGCGGGCTGGAGGAGCAGATCACGGATTTCCTGACCGAGCATCCCGCCACCAAGCTGGTCATCATCGACACGCTGCAAAAGGTGCGGGACTCCAAGGGCAGCACCGGAAAAGCAGGAATGTACGGCAACGATTACGATGACATTTCCTCCATCAAGCGCATTGCCGACGGCTTCAACATCGCCATTTTGCTGGTGCATCACCTGCGAAAGCTGCAAGACAGCGACGATCCCTTTAACGATGTCAGCGGTTCCACCGGCATCATCGGCGCTGCGGACACAAACTTTATTCTGCGCCGTAAGCGCAGCGGAAACGCTGCTACGCTGCTGGTCAGTGGGCGGGATGTGGAATATCAGGAACTGACCTTGCAGTTTAACGACCTTGTCTGGGAACTGGTGGAGCGCAAGAACAGCGAGGATATTCACAAGGCGGAGTTGCCGAAATTTCTGTTTCGGGTGGTGGACTTTATGGAGTGCCGCACCGAATGGGTGGGCACGGCCACGGAGTTGCTGGCCGAAATGGGAGAGCAGGAGGTCACGCCCAATATGGTCACGAAGTATCTCGGTCAGTTCGCCTATGAGGTTCTGGAGCCGCTGGGCATCGAGTATCGCACCAAGCGAACAGGCAAAAGTCGGCTCATCAAATTCCTGCGCCGTGACGGCGATGACGCAAATGACGCCGGGATCGCTATATAAGGAAATCTCCGTCACAACCGTCATTGCCGTCACAAACCGAAAAAAGGGGGTGAACAAATGCGCAGCAAAAACTACGGGATCAATGTCCGTGTGACCGAGCAGGAGAAGCAGAAGCTGCTGGAAAATGCCCGGTTCTGTTCTCTGTCGCTGTCGGAATACTTGCGGCGGCTGGGGCTTGGGAAAGAGGTCAAAGCGGCCATCACGGAGCGGGATTACCGCCTGTTTCGGATGCTGAACGGCCTGAAAGCGGAGCTTCCACAGCTTCAGAAAGAGGAAATTCTGAGCAGGCTGGAAGCAATTTTGAATGAATTAAAGTAAGCGAGAATTACGCCTGCGCAGTCTAAGCGAGCAGACTGTTTTTACTCCTGTCGGAGCCAAACAGTTCCACTGCCGCCGATGCCTGCGTCATCTGAGCGAGCAGCGCGTTTTTACTCCCGGCAGAGCCGGAGCGCAAAAACACTCGTTAGGGCGTGCCCTAAAACCCCGAAAGAAAAAACTATGAAAGTGAGGACAACACAATGAGAAAATCGGATTTTACTTTACCCACGCTGGACGACCTGTTCTCCACGCAGGCGGAGCGGGACGATGCCAAGCTGGAGCGGGTGCGGAATATTCCACTGGCCGAGCTGCACCCGTTCAAGGGTCACCCCTTCAAGGTGCAGAACAATGAGGAGATGCAGCGGATGATCGAGAGCATCTGCAAGGTGGGAGCCATCACCCCGGCGCTGGCAAGGCCGCTGCCGGACGGCGGTTACGAGCTGATCTCCGGTCACCGGCGACTGGCGGCGTGTCAGGTACTGGGCGTCGAAACGATGCCCGTCATCGTCCGGGAGCTGTCCGACGATGAAGCGGTGATTGCAATGGTGGATGCCAACTTGCAGCGGGAGACCATCCTGCCCAGCGAAAAGGCGTTCGCCTACAAGATGAAAAGGGATGCGCTGAATCATCAGGGTATGACTTCTCCCCAAGTTGGGGAGAAGTTACTAACGGCAGAAAAAATTGGTTTAGATGGTGGAGACAGCCGCAATCAGGTATTACGATATATCCGCCTGACCTACCTGATTTCCGAACTGCTTTCGATGGTGGACGACGGCAAGATCGCCTTCAACCCGGCGGTGGAGCTTTCCTACTTAGACTCGTATCAGCAGCGGGCGGTGCTGGATGCGATGGCGCTGAACGACTGCACCCCGTCCCACGCCCAGAGCATCCGCCTGAAAAAGCTGGCGCAGGAGGGCTTGCTGGATGACCAGATAGTCTACGCCGTGCTGGCGGAGACGAAACCAAACCAGCAGGAACAGCTGAAATTCAAACGGGAGGAGCTGCGGAAATACTTTCCCTCCGGCTACACCGAGGAGCAGATGCGCCGGGACATCATCAAGGGGCTGGAATTGCTGAAGCGGCAGAGAGAGCGGAACCGGGATGCCCGCTGATTCGTACCAATACGGCTGCAATCAAACAAATCGCAGAATAGAGAGAACCCCAAACCGGTGGTATACTGATGCTGTCGGTTTGGAGTTCTGTTCTGCAAATAGAAAGACAGGAGGAAAACAAAATGGTAGCAGGACATCTGACTTTGAAAAACGGCAAGTATTATGCCGTGCTGAACTACAAAAACGCCGGAGGGCAGCGAAAAACGAAATGGATCTCGCTGGGACTTTCCGAAAAGGGAAATAAGCGCAAAGCGGAGGCGGAGCTGGCGAGGCTTCGGGCGGAGTTTGAGCCGCCTAAAGAGGTAGGCGACCTGAGCAGCGATATGCTGTTTGCCGATTATTTGCTGGAATGGCTGGAAATCGCCAAGGGGCGGCTGGCTGTGGCAACATACAGTTCTTACGCCGCAATGATCAAGAAGCCAGTCGGGCCGTACTTCCGCCAAAGGAATCTGACCTTGCGGGAGCTGGAAGCCAGACACTTGCAGATGTTTTATTCCGAAATGCTCAGAAAGGTAAAGCCAAATACGGTCATCCACTATCACGCGATTATCCACTCGGCACTGAAATATGCGGTCAAGACCGATATGCTGGTGCAGAATGTGGCGGATAAGGTGGATAGGCCAAAGAAAAACAGCTTTCAGCCGGTTTTCCTTTCGGCAGAGGAGATGCAGAAGATGTTTGAAGCTCTCCGGGGCACCAAGCTGGAGCTGCCGGTGCTGGTGGCCGCTTTTTATGGATTCCGTCGGGGCGAAGTGTTGGGGCTGAAGTGGGACGCCATCGACTTTGAGCGTGGAACGATTTCGGTCATACGAACCGTTACAACGATTACTGTTGAAGGCAAGCAGATGGAAATTGAACAGCAGTCTGCCAAGACCAAGTCCAGTCTGCGTACCCTGCCGCTGATCGGCAGCTTCCGGGAATACTTTTTGCAGGTGAAAGAGGCGCAGGAGCTGAACAAGCAGGTCTGCGGCAACTGTTACAATCACGAATATGATGGCTTTGTATTTGTGGATGAGCTGGGCGAGCGGATGCGGGCCAATTATCTGACCTCGGCATTCCCAAAATTCTTGGAGGACCACGGCCTGCGTCGGATGCGCTTTCACGATCTGCGGCATAGCTGTGCCAGCTTGCTGCTGGCCAACGGCGTGCCTCTCAAGCACATTCAGGAGTGGCTGGGCCACAGCGACTTCACCACCACGGCGAACATCTACGCCCACTTGGATTACAAGTCCAAGATCACCTCGGCACAGGCGATGGAGACAGGGCTTGTTCTGCCGGAGGGCGGCGACTTCGAAAGCCGGTGGGGATCGATTGATGTTGGGGAGAACGGATGATTTTCTCTCCGAAAAAGTGAAAGAGCACGGAATTGCCCGTTTCGGAAAAAGGAAAGAGCCTGTAATCGGCTTGATTACAGGCTCTTGATGGCGGAGCGAGTGGGATTCGAACCCACGGTACCGTGAGGTACAACTGATTTCGAGTCAGTCCCGTTATGACCACTTCGATATCGCTCCGTGTCTATTTCCGCCCGCCATTCTCGTCATTTCCAAAGCACTCAAAAATCCTTTGGAGAGAAAAGCAGGAGAGAAAGCTAAAAAATATTCGATTTGAATTTTTGGAAACCCAGAATTAGCAAGGGTTTTCGAGGGGACGAAACGGACAGGCGCTGGAAAGATTTCGAGTGCTGCACCTTCGACCACTCGGACAACTCTCCGTGTCTATTTTCGTCCGGTTTTCTTTCCAGAAATTTGCTCAAAAATTCGTTGGAGAGAAAACAGGAGAGACGGCAAAAAATATTCGATTTTGAGATTTTCTGTGTTGAGGAATATCAAGGAGAATCAGGGGGACGAAATTCCCAGCTTCTGCCGAAATTTCGAGTCAGGGCCGTTATGACCACTTCGATACCTGTCCGTATTTTTAACGGCTATGATATTTTAGCAAATGTGCCGGGCTTTGTCAAGCGGATTTGCAATTTGCCGTGAATTTTATTTGCGCATTTGCGGTATGATGCTTGTGCTGCGATGAAATGACCCCACCCGTTTTGGCGGGTGGGGCTTTGTGCTGTGGGTTTTAGAAAGTGACTTTTACAGTCTTTATCTCGAAGGGCTTGAATCTGAGCGAGACTGTGTTGCCGCTGACTTCGAGCTGCTCTTCGTTTTCTTCGAGCAGGTTGCAGACATATACGCTCTTCGGGGCGCGGTCGAAGGTGTAGACGCAGTCGGTCGTCTTGTTCCATGTCTCATATGCGCGGATGACGACATCGTCGCTGTCCTCAGCCTTCTTGACGGTCTCGATGATGACATTGTCCTTGTCGGTGCTCACGAGAGAATAGCTGTCATGAGCCGTCTTGCCGCTGACGCAGTAGAGCGGCAGGTTGAGCGAATAACCCTGGTTGACAACATCGGAGGTGTCGACCGAGCCCGCGTGCGGGTAGATGGAGTAGGTGAAGCGGTGAACTTCTCTGTCCTGCTCGCTGTTCGGGTTGACCGCGCAGCGCAGGAGGCTCGTTCTGATGTGACCGTCCTTTATGTCGTGACCGTACTTGCAGTCGTTGAGGACGGAGAGACCGAAGCTGTTGTCGCTGAGATCGACCCACTTGTGACCGACGACTTCAAACTGCGCGAAATCCCAGAGCGTGTTGCGGTGGGTCGGGCGCTTGTAGTTGCCGAACTGGATATCATAAGTGGCCTCGGTGGCGTTGACATCAACGGGGAAGTCCGCCTTGAGAAGTATCTTCTTCTCTTTCCAGTCGACCGTGTAGTCTATATCTATGCGCGGCAGGTCTGCGTAGAAGATGAAGCTCTGATCAATGGTCGAGGAGAGGAACTTGCGCGTGACCTTTATGACCGTGCGGACGGGTCCGCTCTCGGTCACATCGACTGCGCTGACATCGTTTATCTCGGTGTACTTCTGATCAAAATAGACCTTGATATCCCATGCCTCGTGGTTGAACGGTCTGTCGTCATAGGCATAGATCTTATTGAGAACTTCGCCCTCGGGCGCGACGGCTCTGCCGGTTGCCTTGTGGATGAGAGATGCGATGTTCATATCCTTGTCGAACTTGACGGTGAAGAACTTGTTCTCTATAGTCTTGTTCTCGACTTTAATGGTGTTCTCGCCGGACTCGCCGCCGTGAACAATACTGAAGGTCTTGTATCCCTTTGCGGGCACGCCCTTTGCAAAGAACACAAGGCGTCCGTCGGCGGATTTCTGCCACGGCATGACATTGCCGTCGGCGTCGACTATCGAGAAGTGCTCGGCTGCGGGCATATCGGTGATAACGACATCGTCGCGCTCTGCGCCGAAGGTGTTGAAAACGGTCAGGGCGCTGCCGTCCGGAGTGCAGACTATCTTGCCGAGAGTGTCGGCTATCTCAGCTTTGCCCTCGGAGATGAGCTTGTCGTACTGCTCCTTGGAATCCTCGTAGACTTCTTTTATCGAAGAGCCGGGGATTATATCATGGAACTGGTTGAGGAGTATTATCTTCCATCCGTCATTGATGAACTGGCGGGGATAAGATGCGATGCCGTTTGAGTCGGCGATGGCGCAGATAGTCTCCATATCGTGATAGAGCAGCTCGCTCTTTCTGTTGTATCGCTTGTTTCTGCCCTGCGAGGTCAGGGTGCCGCGGTGGAACTCAAGATAGAGCTCGCCCGCCCATTTGGGCAGCCTGCGCGAACCCTTGACTTCCTTTTCGAGGTCGTGATAGAAGTCTATTGCAAACTCCTGCTTGACCTTCGGGCAGCCGGGGATGCCCTTTGCCATGCGGTGACCCATTTCGAGCATATCGCGGGTCGGTCCGCCGCCGCCGTCTCCGTGGCCGAAGGTGCAGAGATACTCTTTGTTGAGATCCTTCTGCGAGTACCTGTGCCAGCCGCCGAGGATGTGCTCGGGGTTGAGATAGGCGTTGTATGTAGTCTGCCAGCAGTCTCCCTCGTCGAAGCAGTCGGTGCTCGGCGAGAAGTGAGAGAGAATCTCCGTGCCGTCTATGCCCTTCCACATGAATGTGTCATAGGGCACTTTGTTGAACTCGTTCCAGGATATCTTTGTGGTCATGAAGTAGTTGATGCCGGCTTTCTTCATGATCTGCGGGAGAGCCGCGCTGTAGCCGAAAACATCGGGGAGCCACATTATCTTGTTGTCAACGCCGAACTCGTCCTTGAAGAAACGCTTGCCGACTAAGAACTGGCGGACAAGGGATTCGCCGGAGGTGACGTTGGTGTCCGACTCGACCCACATGCTGCCCTCGACTTCCCAGCGTCCTGCGGCGATCATCTTCTTGATGCCCTCATAGACCTCGGGATAGTCCTCTTTGACAAACGCATAGAGCTGAGCCTGCGAGGACATGAACTTGTATTCGGGATATTCCTCCATGAGCTTGAGGACGGTCGCAAAGGAGCGTCCGGCTTTCTCTCTTGTCTGGCGGAGTCTCCAGAGCCATGCGACATCTATATGTGTGTGACCGATGCAGCAGGCGGTCGCGTCCATGGCGTCTTTTGAATATATCTCCCTGTCGAGCAGGTCGATTGCCGCCTCGGCGGAGGCAGCGAATGTATCGTAATCAGCGGTGTTGAAATCGATAAGATTGACGGCGTCGTTGAGCGCCTTGACTATATCGATGCGCGGAAGATCGTCCGCGTTATAGAGAGACGCGACTTTGAGCGGGGTTTTGAGATCGAAGATGAGACGGTTGACAAGGTCATCGACGACCTTGAGGCGCGCGCCCATTCTGAGCTTGCCCTTGAATTCCCATGCGTCCGAATATGCGTTGAGGCAGCAGTCGAATTCTTCGCCGCCCTTGGCGCAGTCGAGCAGGCGTATCTCGCTGTGGTTCGAGTCGCCGCCCTGACGGAGCTCGCCGTTAAAGTACATGATGAACTGCGGGTTGCTGCGATTCCACGGGCCGCTTGCGGAGGGGGTCAGCTGATAGACCACGGGTCTGCCGGCAAAACGCTCGGGAACTGTGAAGCTGTGGCGGAACCACGCGTAGTCCTCTTTATAGCCCCAGTAGTCGTTCTCCGAGTCGAAGTCCGTCCATTCGCCCTCGTCGATTTGTGAAAATTTGTACTGCCCGTCGCGGAATTTGAAGCCGCCGAGCGTCTCGCTGTCGGGGTAGAGATATTCATTCTCAAGGTCCTCAATGACCTTGTAGACCCTTCTGGCGAGCATGAAGCGCTCGGAGTTCTTGTCCGTGAAGCGGATGTCTACATGACTCATTTGATTGCTCCTTTCGGAAAATTTTTTGATTTATCCGTCAAAATAATTTTAACTTGCGGTACATGACAATTATATATTATTGCCGCGGGGGTTACAATAGATTTTTAGTTATTTTGCCAAAAGATTTGAGCCGCAAAACAAAAAAGCCCCGCAGACGAGTGCGGAGCTTTCTCTATATTATTTATGCCTGATTGTTGCGAATCATGTTGAGGATATTGTCGAGATTCGTCGTGCCCTTGAAGAACTGCCTGAGCTCCTTGAGGGACTGCAGGAAGTTGGGATTCCAATCCGAGCGGGGAGCGGGTTTTATTCCCATCTCTTCGAGCATCGGGCGCAGAGCCTCAAAACGCTCCTCAAAGCTGTTGTAATCCATATTGTCTCTCTTCGTCCAACCCGCCTCGGCGACAGCCCAGAAGCGCGGGAAGCACATATATGAAAGCTTGTCGAAGTCGCGGACATACTCCGCCCAAATCGGGCACTCGACGCCGTAGACATTCTTCTTGCCCGCCTCGGTCAGTCCCTTTATATACGGGTCGAGGCTGTAGGTCTTTTTGAGCGAGGTCATGCCGTAGGGGTAGTCGCAGTAGTAATAGTAAAACTCTGAGACTATCATCTTTCCGCCCTTGTTCGCGAACTCGACGGAGCGATCCTTTTTGTCCATCCAGCGCTGAACGATAATGTCGTTGGGCATCATGCCGCTGTTGAGGCTCTCGTTCCAGACTATAGCTGTCTTGTCGTGCTTTTTGAGGAAGTCAACAGCCTGGAGAACAAACCAGCCCTGAAGCTCTTCTTCGTCCTTGAGACCAAGCTCTTTCATGCGCGCCTGGCACTTCGGGCAGTTCTTCCAGCGAACCTTGGGCGCTTCGTCGCCGCCGATGTGGAAATATCTGCCGGGGAAGAGCTCAATCATCTCGCCGAGCACGTCAAAGACGAGTTTCAGCGAATCGTCGTTTCCGGCGCAGAGTATATCATCAAAGATGCCCTGCTTCGTACCGACCTCGAGGGGCTTGCCCTTGCAGGAGAGCTCGGGATAAGCGGCGAGCACGGAGAGCGTGTGACCGGGCATATCAAACTCGGGGATAACTTCAATATAGTTGTCGTCGGCATATGCGACTACTTCGCGGATCTCATCCTTTGTGAAATATCCGGAATATTCCTCTGCGAAGTGGTACTGGCCGAAATCCGAGCTGCGGCGGCGGGAGCCGACTGTGATGAGCTCGGGGTGGCTGTCAATTTCAACGCGCCAGCCCTGGTCGTCGGTCAGATGCCAGTGCATGGTGTTCATTTTGACGAGTGCGACGGCGTCGATGAGCTTTTTGATGTTCTCGACCGTCGTCATGTGGCGCGCGCAGTCGAGCATGAATGCGCGGTATTCAAACGCGGGCGCGTCTTCGATTCTCACGCACGGGCAGATATCGAGCTGCTTTAGCTGCTTCAATGTCTGGCTCGCATAGAAGGCTCCGCGCTCGCCGCCGGCGGTGGCTTCTACACCGTTTTCGGTCACTTCGAGCACATAGCCCTCTTCGGGCAGTTTGTCTGTCAGACGCGCGGAAAAGCTTTCGGAATCGATGTTTTCCATCTTGACGCTTCCGCCGAGATAGTCGATTTTGTTGGGATTGGGAATAATATTGAGCTGCTTCATTTTCTTTTCCTCCGAAGGGCTTTTATCAAGGGTCAGTATACAATAAACGCAATTCAAAAGCAAGGCAAAATTCAGCTTTCGGGCTTTTCTTCGGGTTCTTTATGCTCGCTGTGCTCGTTTCTGCTCTTCTCGGCTCTGCACGCCTCGGCGCACATCTCCTCCTGCTTTTCGAGCGTTATCTGCTTCATCGTGTTTTCGTCTATCTTCATCAGCTTCATCAGTATCGCCTGACGGGCGAGTATACGGTTCATCTTGCCGTGGATATCTTCGATCATTATCTCGGTTTTGAGATTTACCTTGTAGTCGTTCTCGGCGCGGCGGCGATCCTTTTCCTCCTGGCGGTTCTGACTCATCATTATCAGCGGAGCCTGCAGCGCGGCAACGCACGAGAGCACTAAGTTGAGCAGTATGAACGGATAGGGGTCGAACGCGCGTTTTGCGAGTATGACATTGCCGACCATCCAGAGTATCAGCAGGGCGGAGAACGAGAATATGAATGCCCAGCTGCCGGCGAACTTCGCGATTTTATCTGCGGCGCGCTGACCGAATGTGTATTTCTCCTTGTCGGGGTTTGCCGATATCCTGCTGTCGGCGAGCAGGGATATGATATCCTCGTTGCTCATGTCGTGCTTGACATCGCTGATTATTTCGTTGACAAGTTTCTTATTCTCTTTCATCTGGCACACTCCCTTGAAATTATCCGTATACTATTTTAACATAAGACGCAAGGATTTTCTATAGCTATATTTGCGTTTGCCAAGCGGCGGTGGTATACTGTGTGCAGGCATAATTCAGTCTTATGTGCGGATAATATATAAAAAGGGGAGAAGAAAATGAAAGAGCTCATGAAAAATATTTCAAAATCAGAGGTTCTGACCCTGAGAGATCAGGTGCTCTGCCAGCCGGGGCAGGTGGTCAGCAAGACCCTCGCCCAGAACGACGCGCTGAGCATAACGCTCTTCGCTTTCGACAAGGACGAGGAGATAAGCACCCACGCCTCCGGCGGCGACGCATTTGTCACCTGCCTCGAGGGAGTCGGAAAAATAACGATAGACGGCGTTGACTACGAGCTGCACGAGGGCGAGAGCATAGTCATGCCCGCCGGACACCCGCATGCGGTCTACGGCAAGGAGCAGTTCAAGATGCTTCTCGTTGTGGTGTTTTGAAGATAAAATAAAAATCAGGTGGTTCTGATTGAATCGGAATCACCTGATTTTGTTATATAACGCACCTTATGATTTATTGTTTTTGTTAAATTCTGCAATTGTTTGATGTATTATTTCAATTTGGCGGTCGGTCAAACCGGAGACATCAATAGTTTTGCCCCTTTCGATGCCGAGTAAGAAATCTGTTGATACGCCGAAGTACTTTGAAAAACGGGTAAGAACATCAAGAGAGGGATATCCCATGCCGGTTTCATATTTGCTGATGACAGCTTTTGAAATTCCAATGTGCGAGCCGAGCTCACTCTGTGTTAAACCGTGCGATTCACGAAGTCTTTTTAGTGTTTCACCAAAATCATAGTAACTCAACAGATCACCACCTACTGAGTTATTTTAACTTATAGTTGGTCAACTATTCATATACATATGTCAACTTTTAGTTGACTAAGCGTGATTTATATGTTATCATATGAAAAAACGAGGAGGTTAATGATATGAATAAGAACTGTCCGATATGTGGTGCGAGTATGAATGAAAATGCCAAGTTTTGTCCTTCGTGTGGAGCAGACACATCAAGTGATAAGCAAAGTTCGATGGCGTGTCCTAAATGCGGAAGCACAAACACATCAATACAATTTGTCCAAACAGGCGGTAAAACGCGAAAAAGAGGCAGAGGAATTATGTGGGAAATAGGACGAGCGTTTCTAATAATCTGTACATGCGGTTTATGGTTGCTTGTCGGAAAAAGCAAGGGCAAATCTAAGACCAAATTTAAAAATGAAAAGATATGCGTATGCCAAAGCTGCGGATATTCGTGGAAAATTAAATAATATAAATATAAAAGATGCTGCATTTAGCAGCATCTTTTATTTATCAATTGAAAACTCGCATCCGCAGTAGTTCTGTCTGTATAGATCATACTGCTTCGAAAGTTCTATCGAGCGCTTGTAGCCCTCGCGCTTCTTGAAATCTGCGGGCAGATGGCGCACTCCGTATTTTTCGCCCATCTCCTCGCCGATGCGGTTGAGTATCTGCGAATTCTTGTGCGGACTTACGGAAAGGGTGGTCGTGAAATAGTCGAAGCCGTGCTCCTTTGCCTCCTGCGCCGTGCGCTCGAGACGCAGATAAAAGCACTTTTCGCACCGCGAACCACCCTCGCGCTCCTGCTCATATCCCTTTGCCGCGTCGGTGAACTGCGTATGATTATATTCACATTCGAGCATTTTTACATTGTGCTCCGCGGGCAGGAGAGATATTATCCTGCGCTGTTCGCTGAGCCGGTGTTCATATTCCTCTGCGGGGTAGATGTTCGGATTGAAGTAGAGCACAGTGACATCAAAATATTTTGTCAGATATTCGAGCACATAACTGCTGCACGGTCCGCAGCAGCTGTGCAGCAGCAGGGACGGCACGCGCCCCTGCTTTTTTATTTCATCAATTTCGCGGTCGAGTTCGAGCTGATAGTTGATTTTGTTCATCTCAACGCCTCCGCAGTATATGATACCGCAAAGGGGCTGATAAATCAACCGCTCAGTCGAGGATGCGCCCGTCGGTCGATATCGTCACGACCTGCCACGGGATGAATTTGCCGCTGTTCTGCAATGCTGTTTTTGCGGCGTGTTCGAGCCCGCCGCAGCAGGGGACTTCCATTCTGACGACCGTCACGGACTGTATATTGTTGTTCGCGATTATCTCCGTCAGCTTCTCGGAATAGTCGACGCTGTCGAGCTTCGGGCAGCCGACAAGGGTTATATGCCCTCTTATGAATTTTTCGTGGAATGCCGCGTAGGCGTAGGCGGTGCAGTCGGCGGCGATGAGCAGCTTTGCGCCGTCAAAATACGGCGCGTTCACCGGCACGAGCTTTATCTGAACCGGCCACTGGCGCAGTCGGCTCTGCATTTCGGCGGGCTGAGCCGACGGGGCGTTTTCCTCGCGGTTCATCGTCATGAGCCTTGAACCCGGACATCCGCCGTGATGTCCGCCGAGCTTTTTCTTCATCATGTTTTCTTTGACCGCCTCCGCGTCGTAGGCGGCTGCCTCGCGCTCGACAAAGGTTATCGCGCCTGTGGGGCACGCGGGCAGGCAGTCGCCGAGCCCGTCGCAGTAGTCGTCGCGCATGAGCTTGGCTTTGCCGTTGACCATGGCTATCGCGCCCTCATGGCAGGCGGCGGCGCAAGCTCCGCAGCCGTTGCATTTTTCTTCGTCAATATGGATTATTCTGCGCTTCATAAAAATTCCTCCGAGCGTAAAATTTGTTTTTTTCTTGACCTGACGCGTTTATTATAGTAGAATCAGGACAAAAATACTGTTGCAAAAACAACGGAGTGATAAAAATATGTCGGAAAATTTTGAAAAAATAAAAGCGGCGCCGCTCTTTTGGGGCATAGACGAAGCCGAGCTGCCCGAACTGCTCAAAGCCCTCGATGCGCACAGCCGCAGATATCAAAAGGGCGAAATAATAATGCCCGAGGGCGAAAAGACGGATTCGCTCGGGCTCGTGATGAGCGGCAGCGTTCTGATAGTGCAGGACGATTTCTGGGGCAACCGCAATATCATGGCGCGGATAACTCAGGGCGGAATCTTCGCCGAGTCGTTCGCCTGCACGGGAGAAAGACTGACCGTCGGCGCGGAGGCGGAGAGCGAATGCGAGATAATGCGGCTGAAAGTCGGACATGTGCTCGGCTCGTGTCCGAAGACGTGCGCCGGGCACGCAAAGCTCGTCGGCAATCTGATATCCGAGCTTGCGCGCAAAAATCTGAATTTCAACTCGAAGCTCGGTCACATGGGCAAGCGCACGACGCGCGAAAAGCTGATGTCATATCTTTCGGCGCAGGCGATGAAGAGCGGAAAAAATGAATTTGATATCCCGTTTGACCGCCAGCAGCTCGCCGACTATCTGTGCGTTGACCGCAGCGCGATGTCCGCTCAGCTCTGCGCACTCAGGGATGACGGAATATTGAAGTTCAAGAAGAATCATTTTATACTCAACAGAATATGAAAAAACGACCGCCCGAATAAACGGACGGTCATTTCAATTATCGGTTAAGATTATTTCTTATTTCCGGTGCCTTCGTATTCCTTGATCCAGTCAATCATATCGGTGAAGGACTGCTTTGCGCCCATGGGGGCGTAGCCGAGCTCTTCCTTCGCCTTCTCGCAGCTGAAGTTGCAGTTCGAGGTCAGCTTGCGGATGGAGTAGCGGGTGAAGAGCGGAGTCTTCTTCGCGGCGTTGTAATAGACCTCCATGAGAGGAGCAAACGCATTTGCAAGGCCGAGAGAAATCTTGAGGCTCGGAGCCTTGAAGCCGCAGATGTCTGCGAGCATATGTATCAGCTGGTCGACGGTGACGACCTCATCGGTGAGGATATAGCCCTCGCCGGGTCTGCCCTTTTCGGCAGCGCCGATCATGCCCTTGGCAACATCGCGCACGTCAACGAAGTTATATGCGCCGAAGGAGAGCGATACGGGGAACTTGCCCTTGAGGAACATTCTGACCATCTCGCCGACGGAAGAGACCTTGAAGTCATAGGGGCCGCAGCAAGCGCCGGGATAGCAGACAACTGTCTCAAGCTTGTCGTCGTTATTCTCAAATACATAGTTTGTAGCGGTAGCCTTAGTCTTTGCATAGGTGCCGTCAAGAATCTCGGGATTGAAGTGAGAAATCTCACGCATAACCTGATTATCGGGGAGCGGGGGGTAAGCGTCAACGGAGGAAGCGTAGACAAGGCGTTTTACGCCGCACTTTTTGCACGCCTCAACGACGTTCTTTGTGCCGTCGACATTGACCTTCCAGGTCATGTCCTCGTTGCCCTTGTTTATCTCGATAACGCCTGCAAGGTGATAGACGACGTCCGCGCCTTCAAAAGCCTTTTCGAGAGAAGCGGGATCGGTGACGTCGCCGAATACGCGCTCGCAATTGATGCCGTCAAAAATCTTGCTGTCTTTTCTGATGAGTATTCTGAAGTTTTCGCCGCGTGCCTCGAGTTCTTTAACGAGTGCATAGCCGACGTGACCCGTAGCGCCCGTGACGACTGAAAGCTTGTCTCCCATGATTAATTAACACTCCTTTAATTTTTAAGCTTACGGAACTTATTATATATCAGAAAAGCTTTTTAATATTTACGGTAAAGAACTATTTAACAGTAAAAAGATAATTATTTATTTTTTTAGTCAAAGTGCCGAAGTGTTTCGCCAATAACATTGACTTTTTGTATGTTTGGAGCTATTATTTTATAGTGGTATTTTGCTCTGCACGACGGCGTATAACTTGAACGGACGCCCGCGCAGAGAACGGACATATATATTTGAAAGGAAGGATACAAGTGGCAAAATACGTCCTTGCACTCGATCAGGGAACGACGAGCTCACGCGCCATCGTTTTCGACAAAAAGGGCAATATCGTAGCCAAGGCGCAGAAGGAGTTCGATCAGATCTATCCCGCCGCAGGCTGGGTCGAGCATGACCCGATGGAGATACTTTTCAGCCAGTTCCAGGCGGTGACTTCCGTCTTTGCTTCGGGCGGGATAAAGCCTGAGGATATAGCCGCTATCGGCATAACGAATCAGCGCGAGACCACCATTATGTGGGACAGGGAGACAGGCAAGCCCGTCTACAACGCCATCGTCTGGCAGTGCCGCCGCACAGCGGAGCTCTGCGAGCAGATAAAGGCGGACGGCATGGAGGAATACATAAAGGATAAGACCGGTCTTGTTATAGACGCGTATTTCTCCGGCACAAAGATAAAGTGGATCCTTGACAACGTTCCGGGCGCACGTGCGCTCGCCGAGGCGGATCAGCTGCTCTTCGGCACGGTCGAGACATGGCTCATATGGAATCTCACCGGCGGCAGAGTGCATATAACCGACTACTCCAATGCGTCGAGAACGATGCTCTTCGATGTCGACAATCTCTGCTGGGACGAGAAGATGTGCGAATATCTCAACATCCCGATGTCCATTCTGCCTGAGGTCAAGCCTTCGAGCATGGTATACGGCAAGGTCGCTGGCGGCATAATCGGTCTTGAGGATCTCGAGGGTATCCCGATCGCGGGGGCTATAGGCGATCAGCCGGCGGCTCTGTTCGGTCAGGCATGCTTCGAGCCCGGTCAGGCGAAGAACACCTACGGTACCGGCTGCTTTCTGCTGATGAACACGGGCGAAAAGCGCGTTAAATCAAAGAACAACCTGCTCACGGGCGTCGCCTGGGGTATCGGCGACAAGGTCGAATACGCCATAGAGGGCTCTGCGTTCAACGCAGGCTCGGTTATCAAGTGGCTGCGCGATGAGCTGCATATGATAGACAACGCCAAACGCTGCGACGAGCTCGCCGAGAGCGTGCCCGACGCAAACGGTATATATTTTGTTCCCGCGTTCACGGGACTCGGCGCGCCCTACTGGGATATGTATGCGCGCGGCTGCATAGTCGGACTCACGCGCGGAGTCAACCGCGCTCATATCGCGAGAAGCGTCCTCGAGGCTATCGCCTATCAGATGACCGACCTTCTTGAGGCGATGGAGGACGACTCCGGAATAACATTCACCGAGCTTCGTGTCGACGGCGGCGCGAGCGTCAGCGATATCCTGCTCCAGATCCAGTCGGATATGATACGCACGATAGTCGACAGACCCAAGACCGTCGAGACGACCGCTCTTGGCGCGGCATACCTTGCGGGTCTTGCCGTCGGCTACTGGAAGGACAGGGACGAGATCGCACAGAACCGCGAGATCGAGAAGATTTTCACTCCCCAGATGGAGAAGTCGCACCGCGACGAGCTCTACAAGGGCTGGAAGCGCGCAGTCGAGCGTTCGCGCGACTGGGCGAAGGACTGATATTATCTGGCCGCCGACCGGTTTTCTGATCGGCGGCCGTAAAAATAACCGGGTATTCTTGAACACGAAAGGAAAACGAAAATGGATTATCTGAGCGAATCACTCAAACTGCACTATGAACTGCGCGGCAAGCTGGAGATACAGCCGAGAGCCGGGGTCAGCAACAAGGACGAGCTGTCCCTTGCCTACACCCCCGGAGTCGCGGCGGCGTGCCTCGAAATAAAGGACGATGTCAGCAAGAGCTATGACCTGACCCGCCGCTGGAACACCGTTGCCGTCGTCACGGACGGCACCGCGGTGCTTGGTCTCGGGGATATAGGTCCCGAGGCTGGCATGCCCGTCATGGAGGGCAAATGCGTGCTCTTCAAGGCGTTCGGCGATGTTGACGCGATACCGCTTTGCGTGCGTTCAAAGGACGTTGACGATATAGTCAACACCGTCGCCCTGCTCGCAGGTTCGTTCGGCGGAGTGAATCTCGAGGATATCTCGGCTCCGCGCTGCTTTGAAATCGAGCGCAAGCTCAAGGAGCGCACGGATATACCGATTTTCCACGACGATCAGCACGGCACTGCGGTCGTCTGCCTTGCGGCGGTTGTCAATGCATTAAAGATAGTCAAAAAGCAGCTCTCCGACTGCACCGTTGTTTTCAGCGGCTCGGGCGCTGCGGGCGTTGCGATAGCGAGACTCTTCGACTCTATGGGTGCAGGCGAGATTATCATGTGCGACCGCAAGGGCATAATCTGCGAGGGTGGGGATCTGACTCCCGCAAAGGCGGAAATTGCCGCATTCACAAACAAAAATCACCGCACCGGCACGCTTGCCGACGCGATGAAAGGCGCTGATATATTTGTCGGCGTCTCCGCTCCCGGAATCGTCACAGAGGAGATGGCGGCGTCGATGGCTGAAAATGCAATAATCATGGCTATGGCGAACCCCGTACCCGAGATAATGCCCGACCTTGCAAAGGCGGCAGGCGCGGCGGTAGTCGGCACGGGCAGAAGCGACTTCCCGAACCAGATAAACAATGTTCTCGCGTTCCCCGGAATTTTCCGCGGCGCGCTCGATGTCCGCGCGAGCGACATAAACGAAGAGATGAAGATAGCCGCCGCCAAGGCGATAGCTTCGCTCGTCAGCGACGATGAGCTGAACCCCGATTATATCCTGCCTGCGGCGTTCGATGAGCGCGTCGGCAAGGCGGTTGCTGATGCAGTTGCGCAGGCGGCGAGGGACAGCGGCGTTGCAAGAATATAACTAAAATTTCGTGGTGTAGCCGCCGTCGAGCTTTATCCCGCTTCTTTCGCAGCGGGATTCAACAAAGCTCTGCGTCCGGTCGATGACTGTTCTGAAGCTCATCGGCATTTTTGCGGGAGCGCGGCGCGGCGAGTGGCTGCCCTGCGTTATCAGCTCGCTTTCGATGCAGTCGAGAATATGCAGATAGGCGGGGTCGTTGAGAATATCGGCGTTGGGCACCCAATCGCCCGGGAGATTGCCCTTGGCGGTCTCCGCGATTATGATTCGGTACATCATGAGGCTGTATATCCTGTGCAGGGAGTCGACGGTTGAGTCATTACTCTCCTGCGGGAAAGTCAGAAATTTGCGCAGCTTTCCGGCGACGCGGAATATAGTTAATGTGTTGAGCTCCGAGTCGGAGGGCAGGTCGCCTTTGATGCCGAACGCGCCCTCGAATCCGCGCTTCGATTCGCTCAGCCCCAGCAGGTAGTCCGTGGTGACATTGTAGTAATCCGCCGCGCGGCAGAGAAAATCGAGCCCGCATTCGCGTATGCCGTTTTCGTAGTGTGAGAGCAGCGCCTGAGAGACTCCGAGTCCTGCGGCGGCTTCCTTTTGGCTCAGCCCCTTTTCTTTTCTGAGTGAAGACAGGCGCGCGGTTATATTTGTTGCCATAACGATACCTCTTTTATACAGTCTGTATAATCATTATATCAGAAATTCAAAAATTTTCAATCATACAGTTCAACAAAATACTCAACGTATTTTTGGAGGAAACATGAAAAGCTATATAGTCTATATCATAAGAAGCGGCGCGACAAAGGAGGAGACCGAGGGAAAATATATCGGTCACACCGACGTTGAGCTCAGCGAAGAGGGCAGAAAACAGCTCGAGAATATGCGCTCTGAGCTTGTCTATCCGCCCGTCGGCGCGGTCATATCGAGTCCGCTCAAGCGCTGCACCGACACCGCGGCGATACTCTATCCCGACAACAAGTGCATTACTATAGATTCGCTCATAGAGTGCAACTTCGGCGAGTTCGAGGGCAAGGATGCGGAGGAGCTCAAGGACTATCCGATGTTCCCGCGCTGGCTCGCCGGCGAGCAGGGCGTTGAGCCGCCGTTTGGCGAGAGCAACGAGGCGTTCGCAAAGCGCGTGTGCGAGGGATTCATAAAAATAATCGACGGTCTGATAAAGACCGAAACCGACCGCGCGGCGATAGTCACACACGGCGGCGTGATGATGGCACTGCTCACAAACTTCGGTTTGCCCCAGCTGCCGATGCACGAGTGGATAACCCCGAACGGCTGCGGTTACACTCTGCGCATAACCCCGTCGCTGTGGATGCGCGGGCACAAGCTGGAGGTCGTCTACGAGTTCCCGTATGAGAAGAACGACGAGGACGGCGAAGAAGAATAAAATTTGACGGGAGGCGGCAATATGCAGTACAGAACCATAAGAGCGGCGGCGAGCGCCGAGTTCGTTGAAAAGCGTTCGCGGTTCATCGGCTATATATCGCCCGTCACGACTCAGCAGGACGCGATAGCGTTTATCGATTCGATAAAGTCGAAGCACTGGGACGCGACGCACAATGTCCCGGCATATATAATCAGAAATGGCAACATCTGCCGCTTTTCGGATGACGGCGAGCCGCAGGGCACGGCGGGAATGCCGGCACTCAATGTCCTGCAAAAAGAAGAGCTGACCGACTGCGTTCTGGTTGTCACCCGATATTTCGGCGGAATACTTTTAGGCGGCGGGGGACTCGTCAGAGCCTATTCGCACGCGGCGAAAATCGCAGTTGACGCGGGAGGCATAGTGACCCGCGCGGAGTGCAGTATAGTGAAAATCCGCTGCGACTACACATTTTACGGGCGGCTCGCCTCGCTTATCCCGGAGCAGGGCGGCATAGTCGAGGACACGGCGTTCGAGGACGTGGTGACGGTAAAAATGAGAATACCGCAGGAGCTTGAGCCTGCGTTTGAGGCGCGGCTCGTTGACCTTAGCAACGGCACTTGCCGCGGAGAAATAACAGACACGGTTTTTGCGGATATAAACTGAGGAGGAGAAAAATGAAGATACTTTTTCAGGGCGATTCGATAACGGACGGCAACAGATACAAAGAGCCCGAACGCCGCCACGATCTCAACCATCAGATAGGGCACAGCTACGCATTTATTGTCAGCGGTATGCTCGGCGCGGAATATCCGGATGCCGGACTGAAATTTGTAAACCGAGGCATTTCCGGCGACACGACGCGCGGACTGCTCCGCCGCTGGCGCGAGGATGCGCTCGATATAGAGCCGGATGTTTTGAGCCTGCTCATCGGCACGAACGACTGCTTCCTTGAGGGCGAAAATCATGTTGAGCCAGAGGAATACGAAAAGAATCTCGAAAGCATACTCTCGCAGTCGTTTGAAACGAACGGGGAGCTGAAAGTGTTTCTCATGGAGCCGTTCTTCCTGCCGACAAAGGACAGATTCAAGGCGGAAGAGAATATTTGCCGCGAAGAGATAGGCAGATATTCGCAAATCTGCCGCCGCATTGCCGAAAATGACGGCAGGATATTTTTCATCCCGCTTCAGCATCTGTTCGACGAAGCAGCAGAGGGACGTGACTGCGCCTACTGGATTTGGGACGGCATCCACCCGACGGAGAGCGGGCACGCGCTGATAGCGCGCGAGTGGATAAAAGCATTCAAGGCGATGTTTGAATAAAAATCTAAACCAAACAAAAAATCCTCCGTATGAATCCATACGGAGGATAACTTTTTGTTTTGATTATTTCTCGGCGGCTGCGGCGGTTCTTCTTGCCTGGAGCGCGTCGGATATCTCCTGCTTCTTCTTGCCGACGATATCGTATTTGAATATCGGGATAGCGGAGAGCAGGGAGAGAATGCCGGGGACAACGGCATAGGCGAAGAACACGATGTCCTTTGTCTTTGTCGCGAATCCGGCGGCGGTGCCTGCGGCGATCTCGCGCACGGTGTCCGAATAGCCGGAGACCTGAACGAACACAAGGCCGAGTGCCGTGCCGAGCGCAAGGCAGATTTTGATAGTCAGCGTGAGCACCGAATACGCTGTGCCCTCCATGCGCTTGCCGGTCTCGTACTCATAGTAGTCAACGCAGTCGGCGGTCATTATCATGGGCATGAGGTTGACGGAAGCGAACTGGAGACCCATGAGGAACAGCGAGAAGTAGAAGAGGACGGTGAGCACCATGTTGTCGGGGTTCGTGAACCAGAAGTGGGCTATCACAAACGAGAGCACGGATGCGATGAAGCCGTATACCGAAAGTCCGATAAAGACCTTTTTCTCGTCGAGCTTCTTTATAAGGAACGGGCAGGCTGCCATGCTTATCATCGTGCCGATGGCGGTCGAAATGCCGAGGACTGCAACGAGGTTCTGCGAGCCGAGAAGAATATTTGCCGCCTGAACCTGAATTCCCATTGCCATCTGGCGTCCGAAGCCGAGGAAATACGAGATTATGACGAGCATGAACGGCTTATTCGATTTGAGCGCGCCCATCATGTCCTTGAAAGGTATCTTGTCGCCCGCGGTGTAGGGTACGCGCTCTTTGTTGAGAAGCGGGATAAGCCCGAACAGCACGCAGCCGAAAACGGCAGTGAGCACGGCGGTGAACAGATACTCATTCGCTATCATGGGCAGGTCGGTTTCGCCGCTCTTGACGAGCACCTTGGAGCCGCCCGGGATTATAAGGCAGGCGATGGGCACTATCACGACGCAGGCGGAGAAGCCTATCTGCTTGAACGTGTTTGAGATGGAGACGACATTCGTGCGCTCCGTCGGGTCGGGAGTGAGGACGGATGCGATGCCCTGCGAGGGCACGTCGCCGAGGGTCATCGCGAAGCTCCAGAGAAGATAGGTCGCGAAGATCCATATGTAAGTTGCCGCTTTGTTCGTCTTGAACGGCACGTCGATGAACACAACCGCGGACATGACGAGCAGGGGCAGGATCGACTTTGCAATCATCGATTTGAACTTGCCGTTTTTGCTCTTCGAGCGGTCGATCATGTTGCCGACGAACGGATCGAAAACTGCGGAGAGAATCTTCGCCACGAGCACGAGAATACCGATAATTGCGATGTCCGCGCCGAGAATCGAAGCGTCAAACTCCGCCTGATATGAATTCAGGAGTCCGACTATCGCCTGGAAGCCGAAAAGGCCGAGCGAATAGGCGGCGATTTCCTTGAAGTTCATATACTTTCCTTTTGATGAACTCATTGTTATTCCCCTTTCAGCAAGCCCCGAATCGTTCTTTGCCTCAGATTTAAGGCTTTACTGTACTAAATTGATTTTATTATAAACTGTGAATTTGCCCGTGTCAATATGGATGCTGTAATTTTTGCCGACAGATTAGCTTTTCTGTTGCGCGCCGGTGCGCCGTTCGGCTTGACACTTGTCTTTATTAAATGTATAATTTACTATGAGTTAATATAACAGCAGGAGGATGAAATCGATGATTTCAAAGAAACTTTTCGGCACTCTTTCCGACGGCAGAGAGGTCGATATATACGAGCTCAAGAACGCAAACGGCGTCAGCGCGTCCGTTATTACATACGGCGCAACCTGGCAGTCGCTTTTTGCACCCGACAGAAACGGAAATTTCGAGGATGTTCTCATCGGCTTTGACGATCTCAAGGGTCATGTCGAGCGCTCGGACTATCAGGGTCAAATTGTCGGCAGATATGCTAATCGCATCTGCGGCGGACATTTTACCGTTAACGGCAAAGAATTTGATGTCATAAAGAACGAGAACGGTAAGACCTGCCTGCATGGCGGCGGCGAGTTTTCGCACGCTGTCTGGGCGGCAAAAGTCGAGGGCGAGAGCCTCGTTCTCGAATATAAGAGCGACGAGGGCTCGAACGGATTCCCCGGCGCGATGAGCGCAAAGGTGACTTATACTCTTGATGACAGCAACGAGCTTTCGATTGCATATGAAGCTGTCTGCACCGAGGATACGCCGATAAACATGACGAATCACGCGTATTTCAATCTCGGCTCGTATAAGCGTCCGAACGTGCTCTCTCAGGAGCTTCGCCTGTCCGCGTCGCGCTACACTCCCATTGATGAGGACAGCATACCGACCGGCGAGATAAGAGATGTCACCGGCACGGCATTCGATTTCAGACAGATGAAAGCTATCGGCAGGGATATAGATCAGGACGACGAGCAGCTCATTATCGGATGCAACGGCTACGACCATAATTTCTGCATCGATGAGGGCACGCAGGGCGCGTTTGCGACTGCATATGACCCGGAGAGCGGGCGCATTATGGAAGTTACTACGGATATGCCCGGCGTTCAGCTCTACACCGGCAACTTCCTCGACAAAATACCCGGCAAGGGCGGCACGCTGATGAACAAATATGCCGGCTTCTGCCTTGAGACCCAGTTCTATCCCGATTCTCCGAATCAGCCGAACTTCCCGTCCTGCATTTTCAAGGCGGGCGAAAAGTTCAGAAGCCGCACAAGCTTCAAATTCTCGGTAAAATAAATTTTCAGAGGCGTGTTTATGAATTCAACGGGTGCGCGGGCGCTGATAGATGTGCTGCTCGAACAGGGAGTCGATACGGTTTTCGGTTATCCCGGCAGCGCGGTGCTCGATATCTACGATGAACTTTACAAATGCGATAAAATTCGCCATATACTCACCTGCCACGAGCAGGCGGCGGCTCACGCGGCGGACGGCTACGCCCGCGCAACTGGCAGAACGGGAGTTGTTATTGCAACCTCGGGACCCGGTGCCACCAATCTCGTGACGGGCATCGCCGCAGCATACATGGATTCGAGCCCCGTTGTTGCGATAACGGGGAACGTCAAGACCTCGCTCCTCGGCAGCGACTCGTTTCAGGAGGTCGATATCGCGGGCGTTACGATGCCGGTGACGAAATATTCGTTTATCGCGTCGGGCGAGCGCGGAGTGGCGCAGGATGTCCGCGAGGCATTCTCGATAGCGCAGTCCGGCAGAAAAGGACCGGTTTTAGTAGATATCCCGGCGGATATCGCGGCTCAGAGCGAGGAATATGAACGCGCGCCGAAGAGCGAGCCCGCCCCGGCAAAAGAGCCGGAGAAAGCCGAGCTCGAACGCGCGGCGCAGATGATAGAAAAAGCCAAAAGACCACTTATCTATGTCGGCGGCGGGGCGATAAGCTCCGGCGCGTCGGACGCGCTGAAAACATTTGCTCAAAAACTGCATATCCCCGTCGCGTGTTCTATGATGGGGCTCGGCGCTTATCCGTGCTCGGCGGAGCTGTTCTTGGGGCTCGTCGGCATGCACGGAAACCCGGCGGCAAATATGGCGGCGTTAAACTGCGATTTACTCATTGCCGCGGGCGCGAGATTTTCAAACCGCGTCGCCGCGAGCAAAGAGAGCTTCGCCCCGAAGGCGAAGATAATACATATTGATATAGACGCGGCGGAGTTCGACAAAAATATAATTTCCGACGCCCACATTCTCGGCGATCTCGGAAAGACGCTCGAAAAGCTAAGTATTATGCTGCCGCCCGGTGAGAACTCCGAGTGGCTCGGCGAGATAGCCGAGTTCAAAAGGCAGATCCCGCGCCCGAAGCCCTATGCTCCGTACACGGTTCTGCACACTCTGAGCGAGCTGACGAAGGGCGAAGCGAATATAGTGACCGATGTCGGTCAGAATCAGATGTGGACGGCGCAGTACTATGATTTTGAACGCCCGCGTTCGCTGATAACCTCGGGCGGACTGGGCGCGATGGGCTTTGGCATGGGTGCGGCGATAGGCGCGGCACTCGGCAAACCCGAGCGAAAGACCGTTCTGATAACAGGGGACGGCGGATTCCATATGAGCCTGAGCGAGCTTGCAACGCTCAGCAGATATAATATCCCAGTTGTTGTTGTCGTGATGAACAACGGCGTGCTCGGCATGGTGCGCCAGTGGCAGAAGGTGTTCTATGACGGACGCTTTTCCGCGACTCAGCCGGGTCGCGGTACGGATATAGCCGCAGTCGCAAAGGCGTTCGGCGTCAAGGGCATGAGAATAAAGAATCCGTCGCAGGCGAAGCGCGTTTTCAAAAAGGCGCTCTCGATGGACAAGCCCGTAGTTATAGACTGCCGCATCGACCCAGACTGCGCGGTGCTCCCGATGATACCGCCCGGCGGCGATATCACGACGGCTATCTACAAATAAGGAGAAATTATTATGACTCAGAAGCTGACCGTTTCGGCGCTTGTCCGAAACCGCTCGGGCGTTCTGCTCAGAGTGGCGGGACTTTTTGCGCGCCGCGGATATAATATACGAAGCCTCACGGTCTCCGAGACCGAGCATCCCGAGTTCTCGCGAATGACGGTTGTCTCTGAGGTCGAGCCGGAGCAGGTAAAACAGGTCGAGGCTCAGCTGTTGAAGCTCGAGGATGTCATAAAAGTGGCGCATCTCGAAGAGGGGAAGCTCGTTTCGAGCGAACTTCTGCTGATAAAAGTCCACTGCCTCAACAAAGACAGACCGCAGGTCCTAAAGACCGTCATAGCCTACGGCGCGAGGGTCAAGGATATCGGTCACACGATGCTCACGGCGGAGCTGACGGGCGAGCCGGAGCGAATAGATGCGTTTATCGCGGACATGAGCGTCCACGGAATAGCCGAGCTTTCGCGCTCGGGCATAACCGCTCTTGAGAGCGGCGACACGGTCATAAACGACTGATACGGGAGGGAGAGAGTTGAAAAAAATCGAACTGCTCGATTCGACCCTGCGCGATGGCGCTCAGGGTGAGGGCATATCCTTTTCCGTCAACGACAGGCTGGAGATAGTCCGTGTGCTGGACGATCTCGGCATACCGATAATCGAGGCGGGCAACCCGACCTCCAATCCGCGCGAGCTTGAGTTTTTCGAGCGGGCGAGCAGGCTGTGGCTCAAAAATTCCCGCCTGTGCGCATTCGGTTCAACGCGGAGAAAGGGCGAGAGAGTCGAAGAGGACGCGGCGTGTGCCGCTCTGCTCAAGGCGGGAACCCCGTGCGTGTCGATAGTCGGCAAGAGCAGAAAAGTTCAGGTCGAGGGCGTTTTGCAGACGAGCCTCGAAGAAAATCTGTCTATGATAGAGGAGACCTGCCGCTTTTTCAAAAGCCACGGCAAATATGTCGTTTTCGACGCCGAGCATTTCTTCGACGGTATGTCGGACAATGACGGCTACGCGCTCGAAAGCCTGCGCGCGGCTCTGCGCGGCGGTGCGGACTGCCTTGCTCTGTGCGACACAAACGGCGGCTCGTTCCCCGATTATATTGAAAAAATCACCGGCGATGTTGTAAAAGCCTTTCCTGGTACAGATATAGGAATCCACACCCACAACGATTCGGACATGGCGTGCGCGGGCGCACTCATGGCGGTCAGAGCGGGCGCGAAGCAGGTGCAGGGCACATTTATCGGCTTCGGCGAGCGCTGCGGAAATGCGAGCTTAACTTCAATAATCCCGAATTTGCAGATAAAATCCGACTATGAGTGCATCCCGCAGGAGAATTTGAAAAATCTGACCTCATCGGCGATAAAGATAGCGTCGATAGCCAATGTAACTTTGCACAGGGATGTGCCGTTTGTCGGGCGCAGCGCATTCGCCCATAAAGCGGGAATGCACGCCGACGGCGTTTTGAAATTCAGCGAATCGTTCGAGCATATCGACCCCGAATCCGTCGGCAACCGCAGGCGCTTCCTGCTTTCTGAAGTAACCGGCAAGGCGGCGGTGCTCAAGAAGATACAGAAGCTCTATCCCGATTTTGACAAGGATTCGCCGCAGGTCGCGGAGCTGCTCGATATTCTCAAGCAGAAGGAGTACGAGGGCTATCAATATGAGGGCGCGGATTCGTCGTTCGAGCTGATAGTTCACCGCCTCGTCAGAAAATACAAGCCGTTCTTCGATCTCATCAGTTACAAGGTGCTCGACGAGCTGCCCTATGACAATGACCACAGCGCAACCGCCACGATAAAGCTGAGCGTTGACGGCAGAGTCAGGATAGCGGCGTCGGACGGCGACGGCCCCGTCAATGCGCTCGACCGCGCTCTGCGTGAAGCACTCGAGGTGTTCTACCCGTGCCTTAGAAAATTGAGGCTCATCGACTACAAGGTTCGCGTCATGGAGCCCAAAGACGCCACGGCGGCGAGCGTCCGCGTTCTTATAACTTCGTCCGACGGCGAGGATATCTGGACAACGGTCGGCGTGTCGCAGGACGTTATCAATGCGAGCTGGATAGCGCTCGTCGACTCCATCGAGCATAAGCTCGTGAGCATGGGCGAGAATCTGCACAGGTAAATATACGAAATTTTGTAACAAAATGTTATTCCGCCATTCACACAAACTTTTGCGAATGGTTTATAATAATTACAATGGGTTCGTTTAAAACAAAGGAGAGGTACTTATGGCTAACGAAAAAATACTTGTCGTTGACGACGACGTTAATATCTGCGAACTGCTGCGCCTCTATCTTGAAAAAGAGGGCTACACAGTCAGCATAGTGAACGACGGCGAGAGCGCCGTGAAGAGCTTCGGCGAGATTCAGCCGGATCTGATGCTGCTTGATATCATGCTGCCCCGCCTCGACGGCTGGCAGGTCTGCCGCGAGATAAGAAAATTCTCGGACAAGCCGATAATCATGCTCACCGCAAAGGGCGAGACTTTTGATAAAGTTCTCGGCCTCGAACTCGGCGCGGACGACTATGTCGTCAAGCCCTTCGATGCAAAGGAAGTTGTGGCGCGCGTCAAGGCAGTCCTCAGACGCAGCGCTGGCGCTCCGGCGGCGGATATAAAGCAGGTCGAATACGACAAGCTCAAGATAAACCTGACGAACTACGAGCTCTGGGTCGACGGCAAGCGCATTGACACTCCGCCCAAAGAGTTGGAGCTTATCTACCACCTTGCCAGCAACCCGAACAGGGTGTTCACCCGTGACCAGCTGCTCGACGAAGTCTGGGGCTTCGACTATTACGGCGATTCGAGAACGGTCGATGTCCATGTCAAGAGGCTCAGAGAGAAGCTCGAGGGCGTGTCCGACAAGTGGGAGCTCAAGACCGTCTGGAGCGTAGGCTACAAGTTTGAGACCAAGGATTGATGTGCATGAAAAAAGCACGCAAAAAGTTTGAAATAAAAGATGTAAAGAACGCAGGCTCGAGAACAAAACGCTCGGGTCTGTTTCACCGTTACTTCTATGTGACGGTGCTGATACTGTTCATCGGCTTCACCATTCTCGGATCGTCGTTGTTGATATTCATCGCGCGCTACCAGTCCGAGGAGAAGACGGCGCTTTTAAAGCAGAACGCGCAGACCGTCTCGCAGACTGCCGCGGCGCTTATTCAAAAAGGCTACTCGCTTGAAGAGAGCAACAAGAATTCTACTCTGCTCATGAGCGTTTCGACCGCCCAGCTCTCGCAGGCGATAGATGCGGACATCTATATATGCGACACCGACGGCAAGATAATCTGCTGTAAGGATATATGGCAGTCCAATCTCGTGATGTACATGGGCGAGTGCATAGTCCACAGCAAATATACAGTCCCCGAAACAGCTCTGTCGAGGCTCAGCAGCGGCGGATATACCGAAACGGGCACGCTCGGCGGGATGTACAAGAGCTCGCATTTTATAAGCGTTGAGCCGATAGTGGCATCCGGCAAGCTTTGCGGCGCGGTCATCGCTTCGCAGGATACGGATTCGCTGCACGAGCCTGTCAGGGCGATGCTCAAGATGTTCCTGTTCTCGGCAATTCTCGCGCTCGCGATAGCATTCGTTGCAACATATGTTATGACCTATCAGATGACAAAGCCCCTGCGCGAGATGTCGGCGGCGGCAAAGCAGTATGCAAAGGGCGATTTCAGCAACCGAATCTCGGTGCCCTATCATAAAGTGCTGGGCGGCGACGAGGACGAGGTCGCGGAGCTTGTGACGGCGTTCAACTCGATGGCGAACGCGCTTTCGGCTATCGAGACTTCGAGACGCAATTTCGTCGCGAATGTCTCGCACGAGTTAAAGACCCCGATGACCACTATCGGCGGATTCATAGACGGAATACTCGACGGCACGATAGATTCGTCGAAGAGCACATATTATCTCAGAATAGTCTCCGACGAGGTCAAGCGCCTTTCTCGCCTTGTCACGGGTATGCTCAATATGTCGAAGATAGAGGCGGGTCAGTTAAAAATCCAGCCCAAGGAGTTCGACGTTTCGACAATGACCTTCAAAACGATGCTCGGCTTCGAGCGCGCGATAGATGAAAAGAAGATAGAGATACGCGGCCTTGACAAGGTCGAGCCGCTCAACATCTGCGCCGACGAGGATATGATAAATCAGGTCGTATATAATCTTATCGACAACGCCGTGAAGTTCACGAACGAGGGCGGCTATATCGAAGTCGCGATAAAGTCGGACAGCGAGAAGATGATATTCTCCGTCAAGAACAGCGGCAAGGGCATCTCCCGCGAGGAGGCGGGCAAAGTCTTTGAGCGCTTCTATAAAACGGACAAATCGCGCAGCTACGATGTCAAGGGAGCGGGTCTCGGACTGTATATAGTCAAGACCATAATCGATATGCACGGCGGTCAGATAACCGTCAACAGCGAGCCGGGCGAATATACGCAATTCGTGTTCTGGCTTCCGCTGAGATGAATTTTTGCGGAAAAAAGTTGAATAAAAATCCAAAGGTTATTTACCCGATGTTCAAGAAATCGTAATATTGAAAGTCCATAATAGTGTCAAAAGATGAAGGATATCCCGAAGGCAATGGATGGAGGTAAACTCAGTTTATGTACAATGATGATTATGTGAACAACTTCGGCAGCTCCGGCGAGACGCCGCCCGAAGACAACTCGGCAGACACCGCACAGCAGTCTGCACCGCTTGAGCCGGATCAGATTTATTCCGCTCCGCAGCAGCCCGAGCAGGGCAGCTATAACAGCCAGAATTCATATAATTCCGGCAGCTACACGCCGCCTCAGCCCGAGAAAAAGAAGAAAAAGATGAGCGCGAAGAAGAAAGGCGTTGCGGTTTTCGCCGCAATCCTCGCAGTTGTTATCGCGGTCTCTGCGACAGTTACCGTGCTTGCAAAGAGAAATAATAACAGCAGCTCCGGCGGCACTTCTGTGACCGGCACTTCCGAGGGCGACGCTCAGCTGAACATTGCCGAGACCCCGAAGGCGACAACGACTTCAAAGGGCAACGGCGTGCTCACCTCGGCTCAGATATATGAAAAAGTTTCGCCGAGCAATGTCGGCATAGTCGTATACAGCCAGTCGTCAAGCTCGGCTTCCGGCGAAGGCTCCGGCATAGTCATGGGCGAAAATAAAGATCACACTTATACCTATATAATCACCTGCGCCCATGTTATCAGCGGCGAGGGCGTCAAAGCCGTTGTTCAGCTGCATGACGGCACTCAGTATGACGCCGAGATAGTCGGTTACGATTTGCGCACCGATATCGGCGTGCTGAAAATAAAGGCTACGGGCTTCACCGCCGCAGAGTTCGGCGATTCAACGAAGCTTTCGGTCGGCGAGACAGTCTATGCAATAGGCAACCCCGGCGGCACCGAGTTCTTCGGCTCGTTCACGAACGGCATGGTCTCCGCGATTTCGAGAACCGTCAGCAGCCAGATAGGCTACTCCATGGAGTGCATCCAGCATACGGCGGCTATCAGCCCCGGCAACTCCGGCGGCGCTCTGATAAACGAATACGGCCAGGTGGTCGGAATAAACTCGCTTAAAATCAGCGACAGCAGCTATGAGCTCATGGGCTTCTCTATCCCGATCTCGTCCGCAAAAGAGATAATCGACGATCTTATCGCCTACGGCAGAGTGTCGAACCGCCCGAAGCTCGGCATCAGCTACTTCTCCAACACATCGAACCAGCAGTATAACATGATAGTGCAGATAAAGGGTCTGCCGGCGGGCTCGCTCATAATCGCGGACATCAACGCGGACAGCGACCTTGCAAACAGCAGCGCCCAGGTCGGCGACCTCATAACTGCGGTCAACGGCAAGGAGCTGAGCACTTCGGAAGTTCTGCTCGAAGCGATTGAAAACGCCAAAGTCGGCGATACGCTGACCCTGACCCTGTGCAGGATATCGAGCAACTATCAGACAAAGGAATTCAATGTCAAGGTAAAGCTCGTCGAGGATACCGGAAACACCACTTCCTCTTCCTCCCAACAGCAGCAGGAGCAGACAACCCAGCAGGACAACAGATCATTCTACTACAACCCCTTTAATTGATACATCACCTTTCTAACGAAAACGCGGGTGCAGTGAAAACTGCGCCCGCGCTTTTTTTGTTGCAAGGATAGGAATGCTGTGATATAATTGTCTCAAATATTGCGGAGGATAATTAAATATGATCTATGTTCTGGCAGCTGCGCTGTTTGTGTTTTTGTGCGGCGCAAAGTTCGTCAAATCGGGTGAGTTCAATTCCGATTATATGTCAAAAGATACGACCGGCGCCATAAACGGAATCTTCGTGCTGCTCGTTTTCATGTGCCACATCAGCGGGTATATGAAGCTCGGCGGCTCGTCCGATACGATATGGCTCGACCTGAAAAGCTGGCTCGGTCAGCTCGTCGTTGTGACCTTCCTGTTCTATTCGGGCTACGGCATAATGTGCTCTATAATGAAAAAAGGCACGCCGTATGTCAAGGGTATTTTCAGGCGCAGGTTCCTGAGCCTTTTTGCGCATTTTGATATCGCGGTTCTCCTGTTCCTGCTGATGAACCTCGCACTCGGAATAAAGACGAAGACGAGGACGACTCTGCTCGCGTTCACTACATGGGAGAGCATAGGCAACTCGAACTGGTATATTACCGCGGTTCTTTGCCTCTATCTGATACTTATAGTGTCGTTCCTTATCTTCCGCAAGCACCATATCCCGGGGCTTATCACAATGACCGTACTCACCTGCGGACTCGCTTTTGCGCTTATAAAAGTCGGAAAGCCCGCGTGGTATTACAACACGCTGATTCTCTTCCCGCTGGGTATGTGGTATGCGTATCTCAAGAAATATATAGACAAATTCGTGATGAAAAACAACTATATTTATATGCTCTGCATTACGGTAGCGGTTGCTGCCTTTGTTGTCGGACATAAATATCGCTCGGCAGGGCTCCCGGTATACTGGGCGTGGGCGAGCGCGTTCATGCTTATCGTTGTGCTCGCATCGATGAAGATAAAAATCGGCAATCCCGCACTTTCGATGCTCGGCAAGCATGTTTTCAGCGTCTATATTCTCCAGCGCATCCCGATGACGATATTCAAGAGACTCGGACTGGTCAACAACAATCTGAACTATTTCATTCTCTGCTTCGCCGCTACGCTGCTTATGGCGATAGTGTTCGACGCGCTGATGAAAAAGCTTGACGCAAAGGTTTTCACCCCGAAAGCGAAGGCGTAAAATAAATACGGCAAAGCACCCGGCAGGGATTTCTCCCGACCGGGTGCTTTTTATTGCTTAATTATTTTTTCTTGAGTCTCTTGTCTGTCTTTGTTGCAAGGTGGGTGCCGACACTCTGGAAAATCTGAACGAGCGCTATGAGCAGGATAACCGCAAAGATCATGACGAGATATTTGTAGCGGTAGTAGCCGTAGTTTATGGCTATCTTGCCGAGTCCGCCGCCGCCGATTATTCCGCTCATTGCGGAGTAGCCGAGGATGGTGGTTATCGCTATCGTGAAGTTCGAGAGCAGCGAGGGCACGCTCTCGGGAATCATGACTTTGATAATTATCTGCATGGGCGAAGCTCCCATGCTCTGCGCGGCTTCGATTATGTTCGGGTTGACCTCACGCAGGCTGCTTTCAACAAGGCGCGCCACAAACGGGAACGACGCTATAACGAGCGGAACTATCGAGGCGACTGTGCCGACCGCCGTGCCGACTATAAGACGGGTCAGTGGGAAGACGAGAATCATCAGAATCAAAAACGGCACCGAACGCAGAAGATTTATAATAACATTGAGAACCTTCATCAGAGCCTTCGGCAGGGGGAGAACGCCGCCCTTTTCGCCCGCGACGAGCAGCACGCCGAGCGGCAGGCCGATAATTATCGCGAAGAGCGTGGAGAGCAGGGTGACATATATCGTCTCCCAGATAGCCAGCGGGAAATCATTTTTTAATATATCGAGGGCTTCCGTCAGCGCCTCGGAAGTGAATGCATTGTCAAACATCTTTTAAACCTCCTCAACAAGAATATCCGGCATACTCTGCAGATATTTCGACGCACGTTCAAGCTCGTTGTCCCCTCCGGGGATGCCGAGGAGCATGTTGCCGTAGACCTTGTCGCCGATGCAGCGTGTGGAGGCAGCTAAAATATTCGCCGCGATTCCCTCGTCCATAGCCATCTTGGTTATCAGCGGGGTGTTGGTCGCGAACGCGCCGTTGAAGACGACTCTTATTCTGTGCTCGTCCGAAGCGGGAGCAAAAATCTCATCCGAAGCGTCGGGGAAGACGAGGCGTTTTGCTGCCGCCGACTGCGGATGGGCAAAGACGGTGCTGACTTCGCCCTGTTCAACGACCGTGCCGTTGTCAAGAATAGCGACTCGGTTGCAGGTCTCTTCGACAACGCTCATCTGGTGGGTTATTATAATAACCGTTATGCCGAGCTTTTTGTTTATGTCTCTTATGAGGTTGAGGATCGAATGTGTGGTGTTCGGGTCGAGCGCGCTTGTCGCCTCGTCGCAGAGCAGAACTTTCGGATTTGTAGCGAGTGCGCGGGCTATCGCGATTCTTTGCTGCTGACCGCCGGAGAGCTGAGCGGGGTAAGCCTTCGCTTTGTCGGGCAGACCGACTATCTCGAGCAGTTCGAGCGCGCGTTTCTTCGCGTCCTCTTTCTTCATGCCCTCAAGCTCGAGCGGAAAGCAGATGTTTTTCAGGCAGTTGCGCTGCATGAGCAGGTTGAAACCCTGGAATATCATGGTTATGTTGCGGCGGGCGTCCCTGAGCTGCTTGCTCGAAAGCGAACCCATATCGACCCCGTCTATGAGTATCTGGCCCTCAGTCGGGCGTTCGAGCATATTTATGCACCGCACGAGCGTGCTCTTGCCCGCGCCGCTCATGCCGATGATGCCGTAAATATCGCCGTCGTTTATCGTCAGAGAAACATTCTTGAGCGCGTCGAGCGAGCTGTCGGCGGTCTTGAAAGTTTTTGACAGATTTTTAATCTCGATCATTTTATGCCTCCGAACTTCTGGATAAAAAGATAATGCCGGCAAGCAGCCCGATTAAGAGCAACTTAGCCCGGCATTATATTTTATAACATTTACTTCACTGCGTCAAGAGTGGTCTGCTTGCCGCCGTAGAGAGCCATGGGCTCGACGTGGACATAGCAAACGGTGACGATGTTCGTGTTGTTCTGCTTGTTGAAATCGTCGAGGTAAGGCTCGTGCTGGAAGTAGTTTGCGTCGATCTCGCCGGACTCAACAACATTGTTGGGCTGGACATAATCTTCGAACTCTTTGATGTCAAGGGTGACGCCCTTAGCGGCAAGGATCTCCTTGGCAACGGCGAGGATCTCGGCGTGCGGTGTGGGGGATGCAGCGACGGTTATGGTTTGACCCTTGAGTGCGTCGTAGTTGACGGAGGGATCGTAGCCGTCACCGGGGTTCGAAACAACGCTGATAACTGCGCCGTTATACTTGGAAGCGATGAAATCGGCGACCTTCTTGCTCTGGAGAGCGGCGGAAAGAGCCTTTATCTTGTCGGAATTCTCGTTGCCCTTCTTGGCGGCGAGGATGTTTGAATATGCGCTCGAGGAGCCCTCAATGGCGAGATTGTCCTTTACGGGGTTGAGACCCGCGGAGATAGCGTAGTTCGAGTTGATAACAGCATAGTCAACATCCTTGAGAACGTTGGGGAGCTGAGCGGCTTCAACCTCTTTGAAGGTGATGTTCTTGGGGTTGTCCTCAATGTCTCTTACGGTTGCGGTGATGCCCGCGCCGTCTTTGAGCTTGATTATGCCCTGCTCCTGAAGAAGAAGGAGCGCACGGGCTTCGTTGGTCGCGTCGTTGGGAACGGCAATGGTGATGCCCTTGCTGCCCGAAGAGCAGGCGGCGAAGCCGAAGATGCAGCCCAGCGCGAGGACCGCTGCGAGAATGATAGATATTGTCTTTTTCATGTTGGTTGTCTCCTTTGTATTTTAATTTATAAGGTATTGGGTTGAAACGGACTTTTTAATCATGCGCCTTGCGGCACATTCGCCAATGCCTTATATCAAAGGGCGAGAATAATTTCAGATACTGCACTTTTCTTCCTCCTCAATGCAAATAAAAAACGGGAAACTCCTCACGAAGCTCCCCGAATCTCTGCATATATCAGATTTATTCGTTTGACGGAAGCTCGTCGGAAAAAGGCATGCACATGCACATGCGCATGGAGAACATGCACATTTCCATCATCATAATGTTGCTGTCAAACTTTTTCATGATGCTTCCTCCCTGTTCAGTATCTATGAGCGTATTATAGTCTCTTATACCTACGCTGTCAATAGGCTTTTACAAAAAATTCCCGATTTGTCCCGATGCACAAAAAAGCAGGCGAAAATGCGCCTGCTTTTGAACCGGTTGACTTAAAATTTGCTGTTATATATCGCGGCTGCGCCTGAAATTGCGCTCCGCCTTGCGGCGAGCGGCGGTCTTTCGCTCTTCGGCGAGCTTCTTTTCGTGTATCTTTTTGCGCACAGACGGGCGGTTCGGATTCTTCGTACCGGTTATCTTTTTCTTTTTATCTTTCGGCTCGTGCAGCTCCGGATTCTCCTTGAAGAATATCAGACTGCCGCCGACGACCTGAACGACCTCGGACTGCGTCTTTGCCGCTATCTCCTCGGCAATTTCGCGCGGGGGCTTGGGTGCTGTCTCGAGCAGGACCTTGAGCTTGAGCAGTTCGCGGGAGCGGAATGCGTCGAGCGTCTGGGCTATCAGTGCGTCATTGACGCCGCCCTTGCCGACCTGAAAAAGCGGCTCGAGCGAATTTGCCTGCGCGCGAAGCGCGGCTCTCTCTTTGCTTGTCATATAATTTCCTCCAGTTTTTTTGCAAGGAGTCTTAACGCCTTGCCTCTGTGGCTGATGCTGTCTTTTTCTTCTGCGGTTAGCTGCGCCATCGTTTTGCCGGGGAACTCGTCGGGCAAAAACAGCGGATCGTAGCCGAAGCCGCCCTCGCCTGCGGGCTCAAAGGCAATCTTGCCCTCGCACTCGCCGCGCACGGTCATGTGCCTGCCGTCCGGGAAACAGCAGCAGACGGTCGAAACGAATCGCGCGGTGCGCTTGTCCATAGGAATGTTGGACAGATTTTTGAGCAGGAGCTCGTTGTTCTTCTCGTCGTTACCGTGCTCGCCCGCGTATCTTGCGGAATACACTCCCGGCGCGCCGTCGAGCGCGTCAACGGCAAGTCCTGAGTCGTCGGCGATGCAGGGCATGCCGCTCTCTTTGCAGCCGCTGTCGGCTTTTAAGAATGCGTTCTCTTCAAAGGTGACGCCCGTCTCTTCAACATCGGTAAGCTCGACTCCCGCCTCTTCCGCGAGCAGAACGCGCACGCCGATGGGTTTCAATATACGCTCAAGCTCGGCGCGTTTTTTCATGTTATGTGTAGCTATGAGAAAATCCATTATTCGTCCTCTTTTTCCTCTTCCTCGTCTTCAATCGGCTCTGCGTCAAACAGACCCTCGGCGAATGCGCGGGCGTTGAACGGGCGCAGGTCGTCCACCTTTTCGCCGACGCCGATGAACTTGACGGGTACGCCGAGCTCATTTTTGATGTTTAATACAACGCCGCCCTTTGCGGTGCCGTCAAGCTTCGTTAAAATGATGCCGGTGATCTCAGCAACATTCTTGAATTCTTTTGCCTGATTGACTGCGTTCTGTCCTGTAGTCGCGTCAAGCACGAGCAGGCTCTCGCGGTCGCTGTAGGGCAGCTCGCGGTCGATGACGCGGTATATCTTCGCCAGCTCCTCCATTAGGTTCTTCTTGTTGTGGAGTCTGCCGGCGGTGTCGCAGATGATTATGTCGGCGTTTCTTGCCTTGCCCGCCTGAATTGTGTCGTATATAACAGCCGCCGGGTCTGCGCCCTCGCGGTGCTTGACTATCTCGACTCCCGCGCGGTCTGCCCACTCTTCAAGTTGCTCGATAGCGGCGGCTCTGAAAGTGTCCGCCGCGGCGAGGATAACTTTTTTGCCCTCGTTTTTGTACATTGCGGCGAGCTTGCCTATGGAAGTGGTCTTGCCCACGCCGTTGACGCCGATGATGAGAATGACGGAGGGGAGAGTGATAAGGCTCATTTCCTCGCCGCCCTCAAGCATCTCGGCGACTATCTCTTTTATCTCGTTCTTGACGGCTTCAGGCTTGCGCAGATGCTTTTTCATAACGCGCTCGCGCAGCTTCTCGACTATCTCCGATGCGGTCATGCAGCCGACATCGCCCATGACGAGTATCTCTTCAAGCTCGTCATAAAATTCGTCGTCAATTTCAGTTTTGCCGTGGAGCATCGAGTCGATGGCTCCCGACATATTCTCGCGGGTCTTTTTGAGTCCCTTGTTTATTCTTGAAAAAATGCCCATTTTTATCCTCCGTGCGGTCTTGTTTCAGACCGTTTTTTATTTTTTCAACTGCTTCGAGCGTGCGCTTTGGCCCTGCGAACGCGGTCAGGCGAAAATATCCCTCGCCCATCGTGCCGAAGCCCGAGCCCGGCGTACCGACAACCTGAACGGTGTTCAAAAGCCTGTCGAACATCTGCCATGAGGTCAGCCCGTTCGGCACTTCAAACCAGATATACGGCGAATTTCTGCCGCCGAAACAGCGGATATTAATGCTTTCGAGTCCGTCCGTTATCTTCTTTGCATTGCCGAGATAGCAGTTTATATTTTCTTTTATCTGCCGCCTGCCATCGTCGGAATAGACGGCTTCGGCGGCGCGCTGGGTTATATATGACACGCCGTTGAACCGCGTCGCCTGCCTGCGCGCCCACAGCGCGTTGAGGCTGACTCTGCCGCGTGAGAGCTCGCGCGGTATAATTGTATATGCGCAGCGAACGCCGGTAAAGCCTGCGGTCTTTGAAAAGCTCCTGAACTCAATGGCGCATTTCTTTGCGCCGTCAAGCTCAAAGATGCTGTGCGGAATGTCGCTCTCTGTAATAAACGCCTCGTATGCGGCGTCGAAGAGAATGACGCTGCCGTGCTCATTAGCCCAGTCGACCCACTGCTGGAGCTGCTCTTTATTCATCGCCGTTCCCGTGGGATTGTTGGGGGAGCAGAGATATATTATATCGACATTTTGCTCCGGCAGGGGAGGGATAAATCCGTTCTCTGCGGTGCAGTCGAGATAAGCAATATTTGAAAATCTGCCGTTTTCGAGCGGCTTGCCGCCTCTGCCCGCCATGATATTTGTGTCTATATAGACCGGGTAGACGGGGTCGCAGACGGCGACTTTGCACTCGGGCGAAAAGATATCGCCGATGCTGCCGGTGTCGCTCTTTGCGCCGTCGCTTATAAAAATCTCGTCTCTTTCGAGCGTTATTCCACGCGCGGCGAAGTCATATTTCAATATCTTGTCGATAAGAAAATCATATCCGTGTTCGGGCGGGTAGCCTCTGAATGTGGCGGCGTCCGCCATTTCGTTTACCGCCGAGTGCATGACCTTTATGCACGCCTCGGGCAGGGGACGCGAGACATCGCCGATGCCGAGGTCGATTATATCCGCCTCGGGGTGAGCGATTTTGTAATCTTTAATTTTTCGGCTCATCGTCGAAAAAAGATAGTTGCTGCGGAGAAGCGAAAAGTTTTCGTTTATTTTCATCTTGCGCCTCCGCCGTAGGCAATTTCGCCTGTAAAGACGGTCTGTGCCGAACCCGTCAGATACACATCTCCGTCGGCGCTCCATTTTACCGAGAGCTCGCCGCCGCGAAGCGAGATTTTGATATCTGTATTGCGCTTGCAGTAGCCGTTCAATATGCAGGCGACCGCCGCCGCGCACGCGCCTGTGCCGCAGGAGAGAGTCTCGCCCGCGCCGCGCTCCCAAACGCGCATTTTGATGCGTGAAGCCGAAATCGGCTGAACGAATTCCGTATTTATCCTGCCCGGAAATGCGGGGTGATTTTCAAACTCGACGCCGATTTTTTGAATATTTATAGAATCAATATTTTTAGAGAAAACCACGCAATGCGGGTTGCCCATCGAGAGGCAGGTGACGAAATAAACTTTTCCGCCGACTTCGAGCTGCCGGGAAATCACGGTGTCCGATTCAATAAGCGCGGGAATATCCCTGCTTTCCAGCATTGGCGACCCCATGTTTACCTGCGCCGAAGTGACCTTTCCGTCCGTCTTATATATATTAATGTATTTTATACCGCTGAGGGTCTCCAGAGATATCATATCTTTGTCGGTCATTTTACTGTCGCAGACATATTTTGCGACGCAGCGCGCGGCGTTGCCGCACATCTTTGCCCGTGACCCGTCGGAATTGTAGATATCCATTCTGAAATCCGCCCTGTCGGACGGCAAAATCAGCACAAGCCCGTCTGAGCCGATGCCGAAATGGCGGTCGCTCAAAAATTTCGCCGCAGCGGGAGGGTCGTCGATCGATTCATCAAAACAGTTGACATATATGTAGTCGTTGCCCGTGCCCTGCATTTTGGCGAATTTCATTCACAAGACCCTTTTCATTTATATATTAGCGAGCTCGCTGAGCAGATGCCGCGCGGTGGCGGTTATAGAACTGCTCTCGTTCATGCTCCTTCTTCTAATATATGCGTATGCGTCCTCTTCAGACACACCGTTTACTTTCATATATAAATGTTTTGCCTTGTCGATTATCTCCTGATCCGCTGTGTTGCGCTGACCGCCCGAGCGTATGCGCGACTCGGACGAGGAGCGGAGCAGCTTTTCTATTGCGCTGCGAAATTCAGGACGTGAGAGCGGTAGGGTCATGCACTGCACGTTGCTCATGCCGAACAGCGGGGACTGGGCGGAGGATATAAGCAATATCATATCGGCGCCCGGCGGGAGCAGACGAAGCATGGCGGCGGGCGCCATGTCGGTCAGGCGGTGGCAGATTATTATAGCCGAGGGGAGACGCTGAGCGAAATCGAGGGTCTGCGAAGCAGAGCGGCACTCGATGACGCCCATTATTCCCATTTCCGCAACGAAGCCGCGCAGCTGCGCGCGCACCTTGTCGGATGACGATGCTATAATAATATCGCGCACCATTTATCCCTCCCTCGCGGTGCGTCAGTCTGTTAGAAAAATCAGCTCTCCTGCACGTTTTTTATGATATCGTTGATAGTCGTTCTGAGCGCCGAGTCGGTGTCGCTCTCTTTCTTTATCTCGTCAAGGGCGTAGAGCACCGTTGAATAGTGCCTGCCGCCGAACTCCGCGCCGATAGCCTTGGCGGAAAGTCCTGTGACCTCGCGCACGATGTACATCGATATCTGGCGGTATTTTGAAGTCTGTGCGTCCTTCTTCTTCGAGCGCAGATCCTCGGGATTTGCGCCGTAGGTGCGCGCGACCTCGGTTATTATCTTGTCCACAACGACGGGAATAGGCTTGTTGTCGCTGAGAATATCCCTTATCGCCTGCTGAGCGGTGGCGGTGTTGACATGCGCGCCCTGTATCTGGACATAAGCCTGCATCTTCTTGACCGCGCTCTCAAGCTGGCGGATGTTGTTCTTGAGCTTCTGCGCTATGTATTCAACGACATCGTCGCTGATATCAAAGTTAAGCGCGTCCGCCTTGCGCTTGACTATGAGCATACGGGTCTCGAGATCCGGCGGCTGAACGTCCGCGAGCAGCCCCCACTCAAAGCGTGTGCGCATTCTGTCCTCAAGCTGAGGCATATCTTTCGGCGGGCGGTCGGATGACAGAACGATCTGCTTGCCGTCCTGCGTCAGGGCATTGAAAGTATGGAAAAACTCCTCCTGCGTGCGCTCTTTGCTCGCGATGAACTGAACGTCGTCCATCAGAAGAACGTCGACCTTGCGGTATTTGTTCTGGAATTCCGTTGTTGTGCGGTGGTTGAGCGCCTCGATAAACTCGTTGGTGAATTCCTCGCCGTCGGTGAGGACTATCTTCATCGACGGGTCGTTTCTTTTTATCTCGTGGCATATGGCGTTGAGCAGGTGCGTCTTGCCGAGTCCCGAGTTGCCGTAGATGAACAGCGGGTTATACGCCTTGCCGGGGTTCGCCGCGACCGCCTGCGCCGCCGCATGGGCGAATTTGTTTGACGCGCCGACAACGAATGTGTCAAATGTGTTTTCAAAATAGTTTGAGGCGCGCGTGCTGCCGTCTATCTCCGATGAGCCCGCCGCAGAGCCCGAGGAGTCAGACTGCGAATATCCCTCGCCCGGCGCTATGAACTCGACATCGACATCGAGACCGAGCGCGTTCAAAAATGCGCTGTGAAGCGTGCCGCCGAACTTTTGCGCGAGGATGCGGCGCTTGAATTCCGCCGTTGTCATGAGCACGGCGCGGCTGCCGTCAAAGCTTATCGGCTCAAGCTCGCTGAACCAGACGTTGTAGATAGATTCGGAGTTTGTCTGCCTGAGATAGTCGGAGACTACCTGCCACAGCTCGTTGAATGAATCCATTAGTGAACTTCCCCCATCATAATACTTTATAATAGGATAGAGTATATCATAAAACCCCCTTTTTTTCAACAAGCAGTTTGCACAAGGACGCAAAAAAATGATTGACATTGATGTGAAGTATGATATATAATAGTAGCTTGCAAGGGTAGGCGAAAGCGTTATACCCATATCTGCACATAAGATCACGGCGGTACGAGTGCCACCAAAGCGCCCGCCGGTGACTAATATCCTGTGAAACGGAGGTTACCGCAAATGAAAAGAACTTACCAGCCCAAGAAGCTGCACCGTAAGAAGGAGCACGGCTTCCGCAAGAGAATGTCCGACAGAAACGGACGCAAGGTTCTTTCCCGTCGCAGAGCGAAGGGAAGAAAGCAGCTCACCTATTGATTTACCTTTTTAACGGTCTTTTAACAGGTCGAGCGGATTATTGCCACGGATGGATTGATTGCTTTGGCAGAATATCAGACGCTCAAGCTTAACAGCGATTTTCGCAGGACTTACGGGCGCGGCAAATCAGCCGCTGACCCGGTGCTTGTCACATATGCGCTCAGGAACCGTTACGGTGTCATGCGCATCGGGATAACCACCGGCAAAAAGCTCGGAAATGCGGTGGAGCGCAACCGGTGCCGCCGGATAATTCGCGCGGCTTTCCGGCAGCTCGAAGGCGAGTGCTGCGGGGGATGGGACATTGTATTTGTCGCCCGTCATAAGACGGTCTCCCGCAAGAGCACCGACATCGAGCGGTCAATGCGCAAACAGCTGGGAGCCTTGGGTGTTATCGGTATATCTGCAGGAGTGAAAGTTGTGAAGTGAAAATGAAGGACATACTGATAAAACTTATTCAGTTTTACAGAAAGCATATCTCACCGCAGCTGCCCGATATGTGCAGGTATTATCCGACCTGCTCTCAGTATGCGATAGAGGCTCTTGAAATACACGGAGCGTTCAAAGGCTCTCTGCTGACTGTTGCCAGACTTCTTCGCTGCAATATCCTATTCCCCGGCGGTTATGATCCCGTCCCTCCCAAGAGGGACAAAAAATCCAACCGGAGGACTCACAAATAATGGACGCCATTTACACGACATTGGGTATCCCGTTCGGATATGTTCTCAGGTTCATATTCGAAGCCGTTGACAATTACGGTCTTGCACTCATCCTCTTCACCCTCTTCGCAAGACTTCTTATGATTCCCACTTCTATCTACCAGACTAAGGGTACCGTCAAGACGCAGCGCCTTCAGCCCAAGATCCGCAGAATAAACGCCAAATACAAGGGCGATCAGAAAAAGATTCAGGAAGAGACTCAGGCTCTCTACCAGCGCGAAGGACACAATCCCATGAATATGGGCTGCCTGCCGCTCGCCATCCAGTTCATCATCATCTTCGGTCTTATCGGCGTTATCTATCACCCCCTCAAGTGGGCGCTCGCGATCGATGATACAACAATCAATTCGCTGACAGAAATAGCAAAAGGACTCGCTGAATATAACGCAAAGACAGGTAAGCAGACTATCGAGCTTTTTGTTATCAACCATATCAATGAGATAAGACCTATCGCGCTCTCAAAGGGCATCAGCTCGGGAGTTATCGACAGCATCGCGAACTTTAACTTCACCTTCCTCGGCATACCGCTGGGCGAGATTCCGTCGATAAAAGAGCCCGGAATCCTCTGGGTCATCCCCATTCTCTCGGGCCTTACTTCTCTCGCAACGAGCCTCTTCTCGATGCTCCAGCAGCGCAAGAACAACCCTGAAATGGCGAAGAACCCGACCATGGGCTGCATGACTTTCGGTATGCCCCTGTTCTCGCTCTATTTCACCTTCCAGTTCCCCGCCGGTATCGGTATCTACTGGATCGCGTCGAACGTTTTCGCGCTCATTCAGACAGTTATCCTTTCGTTCACCCACAGCCCGAAGAAGATGATTGCAAAGGCTATGGTCGATGAGACTGTCGAGCGCCGTTCAAGGGAAGAGAATCTCAAGCGCGCACTTGCGCAGAAAAAAGAAGAAAAATAAATTTTCCAGGTGGTGGAAACAGAGATGTTAAAAGAAGCTATCGGAACCGGCGCAACAGTCGATCTTGCAAAAGCTGACGCTATCGCGCAGCTCGGCATATCCGCCGATTCGGATTTTGAAATTGAAGTTCTCGAGATGCCGACAAAGAAGATGTTCGGTCTGCTCGGAACAACTCCTGCAAAGGTCAAGGTGAGCTACGATGCTCCGTCCGAAGCCGGCGCGAAGGAATATCTTGAAAAAATTCTTGCAAGCCTCGGCATTGAGGGCGCAGAGATAAAGATCGAAGAGACTGACGAGGAAGTCAGCATCGCGGTCGAATATGACGGCGACTACGGCGCGGCTATCGGCCGCAGGGGAGAGACACTCGACGCTATCCAGTATCTCGTCCGCCTTGTCGTCAACAGGGGCGCGGACAAGTCGAGAAGAGTCTCGCTCAACATCGGCAACTACCGCGAGAAGCGCGAGGCAACCCTGCGCGCACTCGCTCAGAAGAGCGCAGCAAAGGTCAGAAAGTACGGCAGAAATGTTGTGCTTGATCCCATGAATCCCTATGAGAGACGCATCATTCACACGGCTCTCCAGGATGTTGAGGGCGTGACCTCCCACTCTGTCGGCTCCGAGAATGACCGCAAGGTCGTTATCACTCTCGAAGAGGGCGTGAAGCCCCTCAACGGTGGCTCCAGACCGCCCCGCGGAAACGGACGCGGCGGATATCAGAACCGCGACAGAGGTGGCAGAGGCAGAAATGACCGCCCGCGCAGCGACCGTCCCGCAGCTCCCTCCCGTCCGCCCAGATCCGATGCGGCTTCTGCTTCGAGATACGGCAGGATCGAACCCATCGCTAAGCAGAACAGCGAAGACTGATAAAAAACAAAAGCACGGTGTGTCAAAAGATGCACCGTGCTTTTTTGTTGCCCATAAAAACACCCCGCAGACTTGAGCCTGCGGGATGCTTACCTATCTTGATTTTATTCTTTGCCGAACATCGCTTTGACATTCGAGCCTTTGCAGATGAATATCTCTCTGAAGATTATCATGCTCACGAAAGCTATCGTGCCGCCCATGAGGACATCGCTGAAGAAGTGCGCGCCGACGATTATGCGGCTGACTGCGACCATGCCGGTGTAGGTGATGGCGGCGATCCAGCTGACGGCTCTCTTGCCCTTGCTCTTGACGTTGAAAACATCGAGGAGCATAAGCAGGCAGTAGACCGTGCCGGCGGAGCAGGTGTGTCCGCTCGGGAATGATTTAAGAGCGTCGGTCGTGCCGAAGAGTGCTCTCATCTCGTCCTTGGTGAGGTGCTGACCGTTGGCGACATACCAGCGGGTGAAGTTATCAAATCCGCCGATCGACTGGCCGCCCTCGCAGTTCATTGCGCGATAACGCATGCGGCCGACGGGCTCTTTGACTGCGGCGATAATGCCGTTGGAAACAGCTGCAACGCAGAGCACCGCGACTGCGAACATAACGAGCTTACCGACCGATTCCTCGGAGTAGTTCCTTATGGCGAAGGTTGCAAAGAAGGTCATAAGACCCGCGAAGAACATCGATATGCCCTTGAGGAATGCCGCCTTGCGGAACAGCTCGGCCTCGGGACCTATATGCTGGAGCGCATATTTTACGGCGTCGTCGAACATGACGAAGTATGCTGCCGTTCCCGCGACGAGAAGAAGTATCGCAAGAATTTCTTTCCACGGATGCTTTTTCATCTTGCGCATGACCTGCCAGAAGAGAATCTGGAAGCTGAACGCGAGCATGAGATAGACGGGCGACGAGCCGACGGCCTCGAGCACAACGCCGTATACGGTCTCGTTTGTGTAGTAGGTGTGGGCGGCGAGCGCCTTTGCCGTGAGGATGTTGCTGACCTGGAGGTCAGTGAACGTTGCGGTCACGAGCAGAGCGCCGAACACTGCGATGAAAAGCAGCACGGCGACCCACGATTTTGTTCGTTTTGTCAATGTCAACTCTCCTTTATGTAATGGGTTTCATTTGCAGTTTAATTATAGCAAATTGCATATTTTTGTCAATCTTTATTTGCTGTCCTTGTTGCACTTTATATCATATAATGTAGCGGGCGGGCGCTTTATGCGCAGACAGGAAAAAACTTGCCGCGCGCAGTATCGCCGCAATCCGCTCAAATATATTGCAAGTCCGGTGATTATGTTGTATAATATAGAATATATAAGTATAATTGGGAATCGTGCGGTTTGGAGTGATTTTTCTTATGACGGCGTATCTTGACAACAGCGCCACGACCCCCGTGTGCAGTGAAGCTGTTGAAGCGATGAAAACCGCTGTAACAGAGCTTTGGGGCAACCCATCGTCCCTGCATCAAAAGGGGATAGAGGCGGACGAAATGCTCGAAAACGCGCGCTCGAATGTGGCGCGCAGGCTCTTCTGCCGGGATGACGAGGTGTATTTCACCTCCGGCGGAACGGAGAGCAACAATCTTGCCGTTCAGGGCGCGGCTCATGCCATGCGCCGGCGCGGCAGACGGATAGTGACGACGAGCGTCGAGCATCCGAGTATAGATGAGACGGTCAAGCATCTCGAAAACGAGGGCTTTGAAGTCATACGCCTCGGCGTTGACAAAAACGGACGTATCAGCGAGCGCGAGCTTTTTGAAGCCGTGACTCCCGATACGATACTCGTGAGCATCATGGCGGTCAACAACGAGACGGGCACTATTCAGCCCGTCGAAGCGGCGAGAACTGCGGTAACGCGTGCGAAGTCGCCCGCACTTGTTCATTGCGATGCGGTGCAGGCTTTCGGCAAACTGCCGCTCAAGCCCGCGGCGATGGGCGTTGACCTGATGACGGTCAGCTCCCACAAGATACACGGACCCAAGGGCGTGGGCGCACTCTATGTCAAAAAGGGCGTGCGCCTGTCGCCGATAGTTTTCGGTGGCTTGCAGGAGGAAAAACTGCGCCCTGGCACTCAGCCCATGCCTGCAATAGCGGGCTTCGGCGCGGCGGCTGCGGCTCTGCCGAATCTTGCGGCTGAGCTCAAAGAAGTTACTGAGCTTCGCGACTATATGCGGGACAGACTTCTGGCTCTCGGCGGAGTTGTTATAAACTCGCCGGAGGACGCGCTGCCGTATGTGACCAATATTTCGGTGCTCGGCATAAACTCCGAGCCGATGCTCAACTTCCTCTCTTCGCGCGGCGTCTATGTCTCGAGCGGCTCGGCGTGCTCAAAGGGACATCAGAGTTCGGTGCTCAAAAATATGGGGCTGAGCGACGAAGTCAGAAAGAGCCCGCTCAGAATCAGCTTCTCGCGTTTTACCACAAAAGAAGAGATAGATATGCTCATCGACGGCATTGCCGAGGGGCAGAAAACAATAAGAAAAAATAAGTAAAATAAATAAAAAAGGAATCACAACATGAAGGAAGTTATTCTCATCAAAAACGGTGAGCTTGCACTCAAGGGACTCAACAGGCGCACTTTTGAAGATATGCTCATGGCGAATATCCGCCGCAGACTCGCGTCTCTCGGCAAATTCACCTGCACCCCTGCGCAGTCGACGATAATAGTCGAAGGACCAGAGGATGCCGATCTCGATGAAGCGACCGAAAGACTTCTCAAGGTCTTCGGCATAGCCGGACTCTCTCGCGCCGCCGCAGTCGAAAAGGATATGGACGTTATTCTCAACACCTGCGTTGAATATACGACTCCCCTGCTCAACGCCGCATCGACTTTCAAGGTCGAGGCAAAGCGCGCGGACAAGAAGTTCCCGCTCAATTCTCCCGCGATATGCAGAGAGGTCGGCGGAAAGATACTCTCGAAATTCCACCATCTGAAAGTCGATGTTCATAACCCCGATGTTATAATAAACGTCGAGGTGCGCGATAAGTGCGCGTTTATCCACGGCAACCAGCTCAAGGGCGCGGGCGGTATGCCCTCGGGCTCCGCAGGAAAGGCGGCTCTGCTCGTCTCCGGCGGAATAGACAGCCCCGTTGCAGGCTGGATGATGGCAAAGCGCGGCGTGGAGCTGATAGCTATTCACTTCGCTTCTCCGCCCTATACGAGCCAGCGCGCCGAGCAGAAAGTCCACTCGCTTCTGCGCCAGGTCGCAAAATACAGCGGACGCATTATGCTCTTCGTTGTCCCGTTTACCGAGATTCAGGAGCTTATAAAAGACAACTGTCCCGAAGAGGTGTTCACGCTTATCATGCGCCGCATGATGATGCGCATCTCGCAGGAGATCGCGATAAAAGAGGGCTGCCAGGCGCTGATAACAGGCGAGAGCGTCGGTCAGGTCGCGAGCCAGACCATGCCCGCAATAGCCTGCACAGACGCTGTGACCTCGATGCCAGTGTTCCGTCCGCTTATCGGCATGGACAAGGACGAAGTCATTGCGATATCGAGAAAAATTGAGACATTTGATATATCCATCCAGCCCTATGAGGACTGCTGCACTGTGTTCACCCCGAAGCACCCGCGCACCCATCCGACGATAGCCGGAGTCGAAAAGGCGGAGCGCGGCACCGAATGGGACGAGCCCATAAAGCGCGCGGTCGAGGGCACAAAAGTTACGGTTATAAAAGCTTTTTCAAAAGGTGAGTAACAATGGCAGTGTGTGAAATTCTCTGTGTCGGAACCGAGCTTCTGCTCGGCGATATCCTCAATACCAACGAGCAGTTTCTCTCGAAAGAGCTTGCGGCGATGGGCATATCCGTCATGCACCGCAGCTCCGTCGGGGACAATCCCGAGCGCCTCGCGCAGGAGCTGAAAACGGCTCTCGGTCGCAGTGATATTGTTATTACTTCCGGCGGACTCGGCCCCACGGACGACGATCTGACAAAAGAGGTCTGCTGTGAGGTCATGGGTTTCGAACTCAGGGAGGACGAAGACACGGCGGAGCGCATACGCTCATATTTCAAATCAAAGGGCGGCAATATGCCCGAGAACAACCTCAAGCAGGCGATGCTGCCCGTCGGCGGCACCGTGTTTGAGAATAACCACGGCACGGCACCCGGCGCGGCGCTCGAAAAGAACGGCAAGTGCGTTATTATCCTGCCCGGCCCTCCCGGCGAGCTCGTCCCGATGTTCAATGAGAGCGTGCGCGGATTTTTGAAAAAATATTCCGACGGCGCGATAGTCTCACACACGGTCAATATAATCGGCATGGGCGAGAGCTCGGTCGCCGAAGAGATAGAGGATATGTTCGACGCAAAGAATCCGACCGTCGCACCGTATGCAAAAAGCGGCGAGGTGCGGCTGAGGATAACCGCGAAGGCGGAAACCGCCGACGAGGCGGACAAAATGTGCGCGCCTGTAGTTGATGAGATATGCGGCAGGCTCGGCGATGTCGTATACGGCACCGACATGAACAGCATCGAAGAGCGCGTTGTCGCTCTGCTCAAAGAAAAGGGCAAAAAGATAGCGACTGCCGAATCCTGCACGGCGGGATATATCCCCAAAAGGCTGACTGATATCCCTGGCGCGTCCGAGGTTTTCGAGTGCGGAATAGTCAGCTATTCGAATGATATAAAAACAAAGCTCCTCGGCGTTTCGCTAAAGACGCTTGACACTTACGGCGCTGTCAGCGAACAGACGGCGCGCGAGATGGCGCTCGGCGCAAAGCGCGTGAGCGGCGCGGATATAGCGATATCCACAACCGGTCTTGCAGGACCGGGAGGCGACGGTATTCTGCCCGGCGGACTGAGCTTTGCGGCGGTCACGGACGGCGAGCGTACAGTCGTCGAAAAGATAGTCACCGGCCATGAAAATGACCGTGAATATAACAGATATGTCACGGCGTCGCGGGCGCTTAACCTTGCACGCCTGATGCTGGAAGAGAAAATGAAGTAAACCTGTATCGGAGGAAAGAGTATGTCTGACAAAAACAGAAAAGACGGCGAGTTTTCGCTGCCCGATATGAGGGAGATGTTTGAGCACTACACATCGGTTGAGGACGACGAACCTGCGGCACAGCGCAGCGAAATGGAAGATCTCGCGCGCAGGTACCTTGACAGCGACGACGATGAAACCGGGGTGGAGTCACGGCAGGAAAGCGGCGCCGTGACCGAAGAAAAGGAGCCGGTATCTGAGCCGGAGTCCGAGCTCGAGCCCATAATCGAGTCCGAGCCGGAGAAACCCGCAGAGCCGAAAAAGGACAATTTATATAAGTTTATCCCGCCCGACGATCTGAGCGGTGAGGATATTCCGAAAGTGACCGAACCGGAATACCCGACCGAGCAGGCGCTCGACGATTTCGATATGCCGACAGATTCGACCTTTGCCGTCAACCTCAGCGAGCGCGACCGCGGCTCACTGCGCGAATATGAGCGCGAGGTCAGCGAGAACGAGAAGAATAACGGAAACGAAAAGGGCTTCAAAAAATTTATAAAGGGCATCATCCCGATGAAGGGCGACGCTGTCTCCGAGATAGTCCGCAAGATAGTCTTTATGGCGGCTATAATCACGGTGTTCGTCAGCGCGGGAATGCTGATAAACACATATCTTGTTCAGCCCAACATCGTTGACAACGACATAAAAGATATCAAGCCCAGCGAGGAGCTGACCTGGGACGAGATAAAGGAGAAATACCCGAATGTCAAGTTTCCCGAGGGTATGCAGTTAAAATACGCCGAGGCGTATGCGCAGAACACCGACCTCGTCGGCTGGCTGAAGATAGACAAGCTCAAGATGGACTTCCCGATTCTCCAGACCGACAACGATTCGTATTATCTCAAACGCAGCTTCACCCACAGATACACGGATCTCGGAAACCCGTTCCTGGCTCATGCGAACTCAATCGAGCCGCTTGACCGCAACAGCATAATCTACGGTCACAGCACCCGCAGCTCGGACAAGATATTCAGCAAGCTCTTCGATTACCGCACCACGCGCGGATTCATAAACAATCCGATAATCGAGTTCAACACCATCTATCACGACTACAAGTGGAAGGTCTACGCGGTGTTTATCACAAATGCGACCACCGCCGAGGACAACGGATATTTCTTCAACTATGTCTGGACGAATATAAGCGAGGCGAGCTTCGAGCAGTATATAGCCGAGCTTGATTCGAGAAAGCTCTACACAACGGGCGTCGATATCAAGCCGACCGACAAGATTCTCACTCTTTCGACCTGCCTGTATGAGTTCGACAACGCACGCCTTGTCGTTGTGGCACGAATGGTGCGCGACGGCGAGAGTGAAGAAGTTGATACTTCGCTCGTCAAGACCAACCCCAACCCGAGATATCCTCAGGCTTGGTATGATAAAGACAAGAAACAGAACCCCTACAAAAACGCAAACAGATGGTATCCCAACTAATGAGGTGATATTTTGAAAAATAAGATCTCGCTCCTGGCTTTTGTCAATCAGCCTCTCCCGCGCAGGGCGATAGCGGAATATGAGTCCGTTTTTGCCGCAGCCTACGGGGAGTGCCGCTTTGAGCAGTTCACGGACAGCCGCGAGCTGTTTTCTGCCCTTGCCGGAGCGTTCGGAGATTCGGAGACTGTGGTTCTCGCGGCTGCCGAGCGGCATTATATCGAGATAAAGAAGCTGCTTTTCGACGCGCTCAGAACAAAAACCGCGTCCTCCGACAGAATAGCCGAAGTGCTTGAAAAGGCGGATGAGGATCAGTGTCTGATGCCTGCCGACGCACAGATACTTGTGACCGACGACGGCAAATACAGCGGCTTTATAGAGAAAAGCGGCAGCCAGACGCTGGTCTTTCTGCCCCTTTCCGACGGCAGATGCGCCAAGGTCGCCGAAGAACTGAAATTGGTGTTCCTGCCCGTTGAAAAAGCTGCCGAAAGCGCAAACACTACCGAACCGGATGCGAACGACGCCGGCGAGCCGAGTGCTGAAGAAAAGTGCGATCCGGAAGAGGTCGTTGCGCTCTTGAAAGAGCGCGGACTTTCCGTCGCGGTTGCTTCAAGCAAAAACAGCCCGTTCGTGTTCTCTGTCCTGCCCTATGACGATGAATCGGATTTCGGCGATGCTATATTCGCCCGGTCGGTCGATATCGAGCGGCAGGAGGACGAGAGTCACGGCGAATATATAGCCGCCATGGCGGGACGCGCCAGAGCGAAGAGCGGCGCATCAATCGGCGCGGCGATATCGAATGTGTTCCGCAACGACGATGAGGACAGCAAGCATTTCATGCTCATCTGCATAGCGGACGAGAACAAGGCACGCGTGTTCAAGGTCTTCAGCCGCAAGGGCGAGACCACGCAGGAGTTTATCTACGCCTGCGTTCACAGGCTCTATTCCGCGCTCGCCGACTATGCGCGCAACGGCTTTGTCATGCACGATGTCAGCGACGATGCGTCAATAATAATCACGGACGGCGAACATCACTCTCATCATAAATCGGCTCCGGTGCGCTCGGGCAAAAAGACCGCGCTCATTGTGGCGGCTATTATCCTGCTCGCGGCGCTTATCGGAACTGCGATTACATTTTTGGTCAAGGGCTACGGTTCGCAGGTCAGCGCGGTGCTCATTAACGCACGTGAGTCCGACACAAGCGAGAGCAATACGGTTGAGAACAGCGCGTCGGGCGGTAACACATCGTGGGGGAATACCTCAGAGAGCGATACGGACGGGATAATTGATGATATAGACGATATGATTATTGCCGACATAGAGCGTCCGAATGGCGACACTGCCGACTCCGGAAAAACAACCGGGGAGCAGACAAATGGCACTGTGCCCGGCTCGATAGCCGAGGGCTCAACCGTCCTGACGACGGTTATCTCGACAAAGCCCACGACTCGCCCGAACACGACTGGAAAACCGACCACTAAGCCCACCCAGAAACCGACCGAGACTACGACAAGGCACAGCTCTTCAAAGACGGGTACTTTTGTTTTCACCGTCTACGGTTACGGCCACGGAGTCGGCATGAGCCAGAACGGTGCGTCAGAATATGCGCGCCGCGGCTGGACATACAAGCAGATTCTGCTCCATTATTACAACAACCCCGGCATCAGCCTCGTTAAAGATTCAAATTTACCGAGCAAGGTTACATATAACGGCAAGAGCTATTCGCTCGCCGAATATCTCGGCAAGACTGCATATGCCGAGGTCGGTCCGTCTGCGCCGCTTGAGTCGATAAAGTCGCAGATGGTCGCGATTTACACCTACGCAAAGCGCCAGAATTTTAAGATGACTACCTCAAACCACGCGTTCCGCGAGAGTTACGCCGGCACAAGCTCATCTATCGAAAACGCGATAAAAGCGACACTCGGCGAATATCTTGCATATTACGGCTCGCCTGCGTTTACTCCGTATTTTTCAACGGCGGCGGGGAAGACGGCTTCGAGCGCGAATGTCTGGGGCGGCAGTCAGAATAGCTATCCTTATCTCGCGGGCGGCAGGACAAGCCCCGAGGGCAATGTCAAACGCACGCTGACCATTTCGAGCGAGGAGCTTCGCAAGAAGGTCGAAGCGTATAATGCAAAGGTTGATTCATCAAAGCGCATAACGCTCCAGAGCAACCCTGCGCAGTGGATAAAAATACTCGAGCATGACAGCGCGCGCGGCAGCAGCTGCGGCTATATTTCAAGCATGAGAATAGGCAATCAGACAATGCGCGGCAACGCATTCAGGCTCAACATAATGGGCGCGGCGGTGCTCCGCTCGCATTGCTTCACCTTTACTTATACGCCGGACTGATATAAAAGCAAGAGGGCTGCCCGATGCGGCAGCCCTCTTTAAATAGAGGATGAAATTATGAATAAGCAGGAAGTATATGATTTCCTGACAAGCAGGGGAATAGAATACGAAGTGACCGAGCACGGCGCGGTGTTCAATATGGAGGAGATGTCTCATGTTGAACTGCCGCACCCGGAGGCGGACGCGAAGAACTTATTTGTCAGAGACGACAAGAAGCGCAATTATTATCTCATAACTGTCAGGGGCGACAAGCGCGTTGACCTGAAAAAATTCAGGGAGGAGCACGGCACACGCCCGCTGAGCTTTGCATCGGAAAACGATCTGATGAACCTGCTCGGTCTGATACCGGGCGCAGTGACGCCGCTCGGTATACTCAACGACAGCGAGAAAAAAGTGAAATTTTTTCTTGACGAGGAACTCGTAAACGGCGGACTCATCGGAGTCCACCCGAATGACAACACCGCAACGGTGTGGCTGAAAACAACCGATCTTGTAGATATAATAACGGAACACGGAAACGAGGTTGAAGCAGTCAGAATATGACTGCAAAAATAAAAATCAAGCCGGGAGAGTAGTAAAGAACTTTCCCGGCTTGTGTTGTTTACTGCCTATTTAGAAAATCAGCGATAGATTTTAATATTTACAGAATTATATTTTCCATTCAATGCTTAAAATTTCTTTTGACAATTCTTTTAGGTCTTTTTGATATTTTTTTATTAAGTTGAAATCTCTGTCAGAAACGACAAAACCATATCTTATTGTTTTTATGGCGTTTTTTAAAATATCTGATAGGTCGTTTGTGGCTGACACAAATTCATCTATTGTACTTTTTGCTATATCTATTTCTTCCTTATTTTCGCTGATGAATATATCTTCATTATCATTTTCGACTATTCTGTTAAATGACACCTTAAAGTGATATGAATCTAACAACATATCACATACTTTTTCTAAATAGTCCATGATAACCTTGATATTAAAACAATCGCTCGAGATACTTTCACACATTGTTTCTTCTTTTGAGTTTATATATTCTGATAACCTGTAAATGTTCTCACATAAAATTGATATATGTTGAATTTCTAAATTTTTATCATAAGGAATAGAATCATAATCAATTAATTCCCTCGTGAGTGAAAAATTTTCTTTGCTCAATTGCAGGTCATAACAAGCGATTTGCTTTTTTTTACAAATGTCTAATAATATTCTTTTAATATCATCAGAAATATTGGTACCAAAAGTAATGGATTTTATAAATGGAAAGTCGATAAAAATTGGTGTGTTTTCTTGACCAACATTTATAATTCGCCACTCTTTTTCGTATGACCAACATTTATTTTTAAAGAGTATATAGTTCATTATTGGCACAATATTGGCTTCTTCTTGAATAACATTACATTTTCCATTAGTAACATTAAATTTAATACCTAAATCAGACGGTGATATGGTTGGTCTCTCTTCAGTATATTGAACCGGGTACATAAGTCCAAAAAATTCTTCCATTTTTGTCAAATCATATTCTACACATATACCAGAATATGAATTGGCATAATGTGACCACATTAATTGATTGTTCCAACCACTTGATGTAAAACAAGTTATAGTTAATTGTGAAAGAAATTTTTTAAATAATGGTGGGTATATATTGTTTTTTATATCCTCAATTTTTTCGATAAATTGATCTACACATGATTGTAAATCAAGTGCGCTTATTAATAGCTCCTCTGTTATAATATCTGATTCCAAAGAGGTCACTATGATTCCCAACACTAAAAATGTCTCTCGCGAAAAAGTGTCTTTAATCTCCCGAGGAGCCTTCCCATATAAGTTCTTTATATTGTCGTTTATAAATTGACTATCTGATAGTCGCATCAAATGTTTATCTCTTTTTGATGAGACAAGATATTGTTTTAATTTATTTAGCTTGTCAACAAATTCTATTAGATTTCCTAACAATTTATACTTTAATATCATAAATAAAATTGTCTTTATGTTTTTATCGATGCCCATAGGGTCTAACATCATGTTTATACATTCTTCATAGAACTTTTCACTACAAAATCCAATCTTAGAATCAAAGGGGTCATTCATGTTTAAGGGTGTTTGGGCATATAAAACATTATGCTTGATGTTTTCTATATCATAAATGGTGGATGCATTATTGCTGCAGGCTCTATACTGATAAAAGAGCCCGCCGGCGTCAATGATGTTTTTTTTCATGTCTTCCATATTTGGCTCGCGTTTAATAATCATATTTTTCATTTTATAATGCACACCTATTCTTTTATGTTTTAGATTTAGTATACTACTAATCTAAACTTTTTTTCAATACTGATTATAAGCTATACTTACGGACAATTATGTTTAGTGTCTTGTTAAAAAAGAAAATCGGACACTGCTGTTATTAGTGATAAGTTCCAAATCCATTTCATTGAAAAAAGCACTTGCAACAGCAAGTGCTTTTTCTGGTGGAGATGGCGGTAATCGAAACCGCGTCCGAAAAGGGCTCCCTACAGCTTTCTACGGGCGTAGCCTGTCTTTTAAGATTCCCTCGCCGGAGCGCCGCCAGGCAGGCTCACCGGTTTGGTAGTTCCGTTGTTCATGACGGGTTACGGAGCGCTCACCCGTGCACGTTCACTGCTAATCGACGCCTTGTACCGGGCCGCAGTACTCCCGGCAAAGACGGCTGCTATTTAAGCAGCTTGTAAAACTGTTTTGTTGTCGTTTATTATTTAAACGTATGGGTTTTATAGCGGTCCCACACCGCTGCCCGCTTACCGAAGTTCAACCTCCCCGTCGAAATCCTTTCATCCCCATATATCAAACGGCTTTTGCCGATTGAATCAGAAGTTTTTCATGCTGCGCTCGATATTGCGCGCGGCGTCTTTCTTCGCCGCCGTTTCACGCTTGTCATAGAGCTTTTTGCCCTTGCACAGCCCGACCTCAACCTTTGCGCGCCCCTTGACAAAATATACACTCAGTGGCACGAGGGTCAAGCCCTCCTGCTTCGTCTGACCGAGCAGGCGCATTATCTCGCGCTTGTGCATCAGCAGGCGGCGCACCCTCAGCGGGTCGCGGTTGAAGATATTGCCGTGCTCATATGGGCTGATGTGCATTCCGTTGACGAACAGTTCGCCGTCGACTATCGAACACCATGAGTCCTTGAGATTGAGCTTGCCCTGGCGGATGGATTTGACCTCCGTGCCGCAAAGCTCGATTCCAGCTTCGTATCTGTCGAGCACGAAATAGTCGTGAAAAGCCTTCTTGTTCTGGGCGGCGATCTTTTTCTGTTCTGTACCCATGGCTTTCACTTCCTTTCCGCACGGGCAGTTTTCGGGAGAATATTATAACGCCCGGCAGAAATTTTGTCAAGGCAATCGACTCTCTTCGACTTATATCCTGCTCTTGAGCCTCACTGCGTCAACGAGCAGGGAGTATTTTTTATTTCTCAGCAGCGAAAATTTAAGATTCTCCGGCTTTGAAGAATATTTGTCCGCTCTGCGATCGGTGCACAGCTTATAGATGCCGAGAGATTCGCTCTTTTTTATCAGCTCAACAGTCTCTTTTTTAGATAGAGAGACGGCGTTGGGATAGAGAAAATTGCGGTAGATCATCCTCGCGAGGGAGCATATGAGCGCTTCGCACTCGCCGTCGAGGCAGCCGTCGGCTGATATCATTTGGCGAATCTCCTCTGTGGCGCGGGAGGACATGACGAGATTCTCAAACGAATATGTCCGCGTCAGAGAGGAAGCCGAGGTGCGGTAGTTATAAAGTGCCTCGGGCAGGTAACAAAAAGTGTTGAGCCGGTTCAGCATATGCGCCGAGACGAGCCTGTCCTCGCCGCGACTGTAGCCTTTGTAATAAGCCGTGTCTATATCATAGTCGAATTTATCGCGCCTTATGCACTTGCACCAAAGCGAGTTGAATTTCGAGCGCAGCAGCAGCTCCCAGAGTTCTTTTTTGCTGTCTTTATTAAAAGTGTGCTCGCCGTCGAATGTCTTTTCATGCGTGATATTTTCGCCGTTTATTTTATTATAGTCAAAGAATATCATGTCCGGCGCGCACTGCTCGATTTTTTCGCTCAATCTCGAAAACAGCTCGGGTGAGACGGTGTCGTCCGAATCAAAGACGATGAAATAGTCCCCGCGCGCATTCTCAAACGCAGTCTTTCGCGCGAGCAATACACCCTGATTCTCCGTGTGAATGACGCACACACGGCTGTCTTTTTCTGCGTATTCGTCGCAGATGCAGCCGCTTTTGTCCGTCGAGCCGTCATCGATTATGAGCAGTTCGAAATTTTTATAGCTCTGATTGAGAACGGAATCCAGACATTCGCGAAGATATTTTTCCGTGTTGTATACGCACACCGCGGCGGTAAAAAATACAGACATATTTATCCTCCGTTAGATGTCCGCGCAGCAGCATTTCGAGCGGCGCTTCTGCTTGCTGTGCTCGTCGCGCAGGGTGCTGTCTATGGCTATTCTGCGTATGATATCCTTGACGGTTATGTCAAGCTCGCTGTTTTCTGAGTAGTCTGCCGCGAAGGCGAAGTCAACGCGGTTGTGATAGAGCAGGTCACTCACGCCCTCGAGCTGGCGCGGTTCGTTGTTGTGGACGGCTATTGAATATCCGCCGTATGCCTTGACCATCTTCATGCAGGGGACATCGGAAAGCCCGTCGCCGATATAGAGCATATTGGAAAACGGAACGCGGCGCTTGTTATCGGGTGTAGAGCGGTTGAGATCTTTGTCGTTAGATACATCGAGCACGCCTTTGTTTATGCGATAGACAAACTGGGTCTTTGCAGTATAATTGACGGCGGTTTTCGGCCAGACTGCCTCGCCGTTTTCGCCGTAAAGGAACTCGCAGGCGAAAATTTCTTTGAAGCATTTGCCTATTTCGGACCCCTCAATTATCTCTTTGAGCCCCGAAGAGAGGACATAGTGCTCGACGGTCACGCCGTTCTCGCTGCCGAAGCGGTTGAGGCGGTCGAACCAGCCGGGCAGACCTTTATACAGCTCTATCGCGCGTCCGCACTCCATGACGCTCTTGCGCGTCAGCGGAATCCCGCACTCCTGCGATTTTTTTATCATGATGTACATATATGACAGGATTTTGTCCATATGCTCTTCCTCGGCGTAGCTGTTGGCGAGCCCCCAGAAATCCGCGGGCTCCATGCCGACGCTCGGAATGAACTGATATTCCTGCATATCCTTTGTGCAAAGCGTGCGGTCGAAGTCATAGAGTATCGCCGCAACAGGTCTTTTTCCAGCCAATTAAGACACCTCCGCAGTTATACATATATATTGGGATTGTATTATACTATGAGTGTATCAAATTTTCGCGGAAAATGCAACATATATGTATCGCGGCGATAATATGCACATTATTTTGTGGTAATCTTTGTGCAATTTTTCAAGATGTTTTTGGTGACAAGAGCGCTTTAGTGGTATATAATAGATTTTGCCGGGACGGAAAGACCGATTTTATCCGTCTCGATTTTTACGGCTTGAAAAGGGGTATCGGTATGCGCGTCAGAGGTCTGCAAAAACTTACATTGCTCGATTTTCCCGGCAAGATGGGATGCACTGTGTTCCTCGGCGGATGCAACTTCCGCTGCCCGTTCTGCCAGAATTCGGAGCTGATTCTCCCCGGCGGGGACGAATATGAGATTCCGGAGGAAGAATTTTTTGCGTTTCTCAAAAAACGTCAGGGCATGCTCGACGGCGTGTGCATAACAGGCGGCGAACCGCTCGTTAATAAAAATGTCGACGAGTTTGCAAAGCGCATAAAAGACATGGGCTATCTCGTAAAGCTCGACACCAACGGCACTTTCCCGGACAAGATGCAGTCGCTTATAGACGCGGGGCTCGTTGACTATGTGGCGATGGATATCAAAAATTCGCCCGAAAAATATGCCGAGACGGTCGGGCTCGAAAAATTCGATATGGAGCCGATATATGAGAGCGTGCGCCTGCTCATGGGCGGAAAGACCGATTTTGAGTTCCGCACGACCGTTGTGCGCGAGCTGCACAGCGCGGAGGACTTTGAGAAAATAGGCGAGTGGCTCAAGGGCGACGAGAAATATTTTCTCCAGAACTTTACCGATTCCGAGTTCGTTTTGCAGAAGGGTCTCGGCTCGCACAGCCGCGAAACACTGCGCTCTTTCGCGGATATAGTCCGCAAAAATGTCCCGAATGTCGAGATAAGGGGAATATAACGGACACTGAAACTCGGAACATCTTGGGGTAGAAAAATAAATTCTACACAATATCTTGTATTTTGCTGTTGACATTTGCCACGGTTGCATCTATAATTGTAGGCAGACAGCACAAATGAAGCGTAATATAATTTTGACATATATTTGGAAAAGAAAATGGAGGCATGATGATGTACAAGGTTATCAAAAGAGATGGCGCAGTCGCCGATTTTGATATAGCGAAGATATCTTCGGCTATATCAAAGGCTTTCGACGCGCTCAACAAGGAAACTCATCCGACGGTCATCGACCTGCTCGCACTCAAGGTCACTTCGGACTTCGAGGGCAAGATCAAGGACGGACTTATCGCCGTTGAGGACATTCAGGACAGCGTCGAGTCGGTGCTCAGTCAGGCGGGCTACGCCGATGTCGCAAAGGCCTATATTCTCTACAGAAAGCAGCGCGAAAAAGTCAGAAACATGAAGTCGACCATCCTCGACTACAAGGAGCTGGTTGACAGCTACGTCAAGGTTTCCGACTGGCGCGTTAAAGAGAATTCGACCGTCACATATTCCGTCGGCGGACTGATTCTCAGTAACTCCGGCGCGATCACCGCGAACTACTGGCTCTCCGAGGTCTATGACGAAGAGATAGCAAACGCCCACAGAAACGGCGACATCCACCTCCATGACCTCTCCATGCTCACCGGTTACTGCGCGGGCTGGTCTTTGAAGCAGCTCATTCAGGAAGGTCTCGGCGGCGTCCCCGGAAAGATAACCTCTTCTCCCGCAAGCCACCTTGCGACCCTCTGCAACCAGATGGTCAACTTCCTCGGTATCATGCAGAACGAGTGGGCGGGCGCTCAGGCGTTCTCCTCGTTCGATACCTATCTCGCCCCGTTTGTTAAGGTGGACAACCTCTCTTACCGCGAGGTCAAGAAGTGCATCGAGTCGTTCATCTTCGGCGTCAACACCCCCAGCCGCTGGGGCACTCAGGCTCCGTTCTCGAATATAACCCTTGACTGGACCGTTCCCAACGACCTTGCCGAGCTCAACGCCATTGTCGGCGGCAAGGAGATGCCCTTCAAGTACAAGGACTGCAAGAAAGAGATGGATATGGTCAACAAGGCGTTCATCGAGACCATGATCGAGGGCGACGCCAACGGACGCGGCTTCCAGTATCCCATCCCGACTTATTCCATAACCCGCGACTTTGACTGGTCGGATACTGAGAACAACAGACTTCTCTTCGAGATGACCGCAAAGTACGGCACACCTTATTTCTCTAACTACATCAACAGCGATATGGAGCCGAGCGATGTCCGCTCCATGTGCTGCAGACTGCGCCTCGACCTGCGCGAGCTTCGCAAGAAGTCCGGCGGCTTCTTCGGCAGCGGCGAGAGCACCGGTTCTATAGGCGTTGTTACGATAAATATGCCGAGAATCGCATATCTTGCAGAGGATGAGGCGGACTTCTACCGCAGACTCGACAAGCTTATGGATATCTCCGCCCGTTCGCTCAGCGTTAAGCGTACAGTTATCACGAAGCTTCTCAACGAGGGTCTCTATCCCTACACCAGACGCTACCTCGGCACTTTCGAGAATCACTTCTCGACTATCGGCCTTATCGGCATGAACGAGGTCGGTCTCAACGCCAAGTGGCTCAGAGCGGATATGACCCACGAGAAGACTCAGCAGTTCACCAAGGAAGTCCTCGACCATATGCGTGAGCGCCTCTCCGACTATCAGGAGAAGTACGGCGATCTCTACAACCTTGAGGCAACTCCCGCCGAGTCCACCACTTATCGTTTCGCAAAGCACGATGTCGCTCAGTTCCCGGATATCATCACCGCAGCGAAGGACGGCGGCACTCCCTATTACACCAACAGCTCGCATCTTCCTGTTTCGTTCTCGGAGGATATCTTTGAGGCGCTCGACATTCAGGATGATCTTCAGACGAGATACACCTCCGGCACAGTCTTCCACGCCTTCCTCGGCGAGAAGCTGCCCGACTGGACCTCGACTGCTTCTCTCGTGCGCAAGATAGCCGAGAACTATAAGCTGCCCTATTACACGATCTCCCCGACCTACTCCGTATGCAAGGATCACGGTTACATCGCGGGCGAGCACTTTACCTGCCCCGAGTGCGGCGGTCAGACCGAGGTCTACAGCCGTATCACCGGTTACTATCGCCCCGTCCAGAACTGGAACGACGGCAAGGCGCAGGAGTTCAAGGACAGAACCGTCTATAACCTCGGCGCGTCTCATCTCAAGAATGAGCGCACCGTCAGCCACACCGTGGAGGACGGCAAGCACGAGGATGCTCCCAAGGCATCAAGCGGCGCAAGGGTCATGCTCTTCACCACAAAGACCTGCCCCAACTGCAAGATAGCCTATACTCTGCTTGACAAGGCGAATATCGGCTACGAGAAGATCGATGCAGAGGCTCAGGAGGATCTGACGATGAAATACGGCATCAGACAGGCTCCGACTCTTATCGTCACCGACGGAGACGGATATGAGAGCTTCGTCAATCTTTCAAACATCAAAAAGTTCATTGAGCAGTGCTGATGCACTGATAAACGCTGGAAGATCGGGTGGAGCGCGGCTTCACCCGGTTTTCGGCGCATTAAAGAAAAATTTTGCCATATTCAGAGGAAAAAGAAATGCAGCAATTTGATATCGTTATCGTCGGCGCCGGCACTGCCGGACTCACGGCGGCAATCTATGCGCTCAGAGCGGGAAAAACCGTGCTCGTGACCGAGGGCGAGTCTTTCGGCGGTCAGATAACCTCTTCGCCGAGAGTTGAAAACTATCCGGGAATATCGCAGATAAGCGGCAGCGAATTTGCGGATAACCTCGTTTCGCAGGCGATGGAGCTCGGCGCGGATGTTGAGCTTGAGCGGGTAATAAAAATAGTCGACGGAAAGATAAAAACCGTCATAACCGATTCAAACAGCTACCAGTGCAAGTGCGTTATAATCGCCACCGGAGCGCGCCACAGACCGCTCGGAGCGGACGGCGAAAACGACCTCGCGGGCAGGGGAGTGTCCTACTGCGCGGTGTGCGACGGAGCTTTTTATAAGGGCAAGAATGTCGCCGTTGTCGGTGGCGGAGACAGCGCTCTCCAGTCCGCGCTCTTCCTCGCGTCTTACTGCAAGAGCGTCACGCTTATACACAGACGCGATGAGTTCAGGGGCGAAAAGGCTCTTGTCAAGAAGCTTGGCGAGAAAGATAACATAAAGGTTCTCATGAACACGAAGGTAGTCAAACTCATCGGCAGCGACGAGCTCGACGGCATAAAGATAGCGACGGGCGACGAGGAACCCCGTTCCATTCCGATGGACGGCATTTTTATTGCGGTCGGTCAGATGCCGAACAACGAGAGCTTCAAGGATGTTGCAGACCTCGATGACTACGGCTATATCATCGCGGACGAGAGCTGCAGAACAAAGACACCCGGCGTCTTCACCGCGGGCGACTGCCGCACAAAGGAAGTGCGCCAGCTGACCACCGCAGCGGCGGACGGCTCCGTAGCCGCACTCGCGGCCTGCAGCTATATAGACAATATGGAATAAGAAAAGTGCCCGGAACATAAACGGGTGCCGTAAAACAGTAACCGACCGCAGCAGATATGCTGCGGTCGGTTTTGTGATTGATGAACTGGGATTTGTCGCAGAATCTATTTAGGCTCCCCCTGTAGGGGAGCTGGCTCGGCGTAAACCGAGACTGAGGGGTTGCTTCGCTAACGCTCAAAGTAATAAGTAAAAGTGAATAGTGAAAAGGTGCTCGATATGGGCAGATACTATCCGCCCGCGAAATCTGCACGAATTTTTTTGATGCGCAACTTGTAGGGTGCGGCGACTCGACGCACCGCTGCCGCGCAAGCGGCACGAAATTTTCGCAAAAGTTTATTTTACAGACCGTAGGGGCGAACTTTGTTCGCCTGCTTTTAAAATCTATAGTAGTGACAAGTAACTAAATGATCGCTTTACTTGCATCATCTCCAAAAAACACCGTGACGCTCACGCGTCAAAGGGTCGTCGAGGTCGCCGACCCCTACAACTCACCTCCTCCTGAAATTCCGCGCCGCAGTACCAAGCTCACGGCTCTCAATCAGTTGCTCGGCACATTCGCCCGTAAACTCGCTTCGCTCAAACAATACGGGCTCGTGCGTCTTGCTTCGCAAGCCGTCCCCTCGCCCAACTCAGCCGGTTTCTACCACTGCGGCGCGACTATTGAAAGTTTGATTATAAAAATTAGCTGAGTTACATGCTTTTACTTTGCTATGGTTCAAGTGATTGACAAATCCCAATTGCCAATCACACACCACAACACAAAACAACGCTGCCCATGTATTTCAATGGACAGCGTTCTTTTATTTGAGAATTCTGCAAATCGGGAATCCGATTTGATATGGACTTTACACTCCCGAATAAGCGGAGAAGCCGCCGTCGACGGGGAGAATAACGCCGGTTATGAAGCCGGACTGGCTCTCGTCGCAGAGGAACAGCAGAGCACCCGTCAGATCCTCGGGTACGCCGAAGCGACGCAGGGGAGTGTGGGTGATTATCTTGTTCGAGCGCGCGGTAAGCGAGCCGTCCTCGTTGAAGAGCAGAGTCTTGTTCTGGTTCGTCGAGAAGAAGCCGGGAGCTATCGCGTTGACTCTGATGCCGACATCGGCAAAATGAACCGCCATGAACTGGGTGAAGTTCGAGACAGCCGCCTTCGCCGCAGAATATGCGGGGATTCTCGTGAGCGGTCTGTAGGCGTTCATGGAGGAGATGTTGAGAATCGTCGCATTCTCCTTGCCTATCATGTCCTTTGCAAAGCACTGCGTGGTGAGCAGCGTGCCGAGGAAGTTGAGATTGAAAACAAACTCAATGCCCTTGGGGTCGAGGTCGAAGAAAGTCTTGACTCCCTCTGCCTTGTGGGCTATGTCCTCAAGCTCGAGTGTGTCTTTGGTCGTCGTGCCGAGCGGAGAGTTGCCGCCCGCACCGTTGACGAGGATATCGCATGAGCCGAGCGCTGCGTTTATCTTCTCGCGCGCCGCCTCAAGGCTCTCGCTCTCGAGCACGTTGCAGCCGACTGCAAGAGCTTCGCCGCCCGCCGCTTTAATCTCGTCCGCGACCTTCTGAGCCGCCTCTTCGCGCAGGTCGAGTATCGCGACCTTTACTCCCTGAGCCGCAAGATCCTTTGCAAATCCGCTGCAGAGAACTCCGCCGCCGCCGGTTATGACCGCAACGCGGCCGTTAAGATTTTCGTGTACCATGGTTATCTTCCTTCCCTTTCGGACTTTGAAACAGCTTCCCAGAGTCCGTTTATATATGCCGCTCCGAGCGCACGGTCGTACAGACCGTAGCCGGGACGGGCTTTTTCGCCCCACAGCATTCTGCCGTGATCTGGGCGGATATAGCCGTCAAATCCGCTTTCATAGAGAGCCTTGACTATCTCGTACATGTCGAGCGAGCCCTCCGAGGACAGGTGGGAGGTCTCGTTGAACCAGCCGTCGCGTCTGAGGACGTTTCTCAGATGCGCGAAATATATCCTGTCGCCGAATTTCCTTATCATCGCAGGCAGGTCGTTGTCTTTCGATGCGCCGAGCGAGCCGGTGCAGAAGGTGATGCCGTTTATGTCGCTGTCAACGAGCGAGAGCAGGCGTTCGAGATCTGCGATGTTCTTGATTATCCTCGGCAGACCGAAGATGCCCCATGGCGGATCGTCCGGATGAATAGCCATTTTGATTCCGCAGTCCTCACAGACGGGAGCTATACGGCGCAGGAAGTGGCGGAGATTCTCAACGAGATCGTCCTCGGTCACGCCCTTGTACTTTTGGAACAGCTCCTTTATCTCGCCCATGCGCTCGGTTTCCCAGCCGGGCATCGCGTAGCCGTTCGAGTTCTCGTCGATCTCGCGGAACATATCCTCGGGGCTCTTGCCCTCGATCTGCGCGCCGTTATATGACAGGCAGGTCGCGCCGTTGCCCATATCCATGGCGAGGTCGGTGCGCGTCCAGTCGAAAACGGGCATGAAGTTGTAGCATATCACCCTGACGCCCGCCTTGCCGAGATTGCGGATGGATTCGATATAGTTGTCGATATATTTGTCTGCGTTTTCGTTGCCGAGCTTGATATCTTCATGGACGTTGACGCTCTCGATGCACTCCATTGTAAGGCCTGCCGCCTCGATCTCGTGCTTCATGTCCATGACCATATCGAGCGGCCACACTTCGCCTGCGGGCAGGGTGTGCAGCGCGGGGACAATGCCCTTGACGCCGGGGATCTGCCTTATCTGTTCGAGCGATACCGTGTCCTTGGTGTCGCCGAACCAGCGAAAAGTCATCTGCATTTCAATCTTCCCTTTCTTTTTTATAACTCTATGCGTTCGCCTGTTTCAGCGCTCTTGTACACGGAGAGCAGGAGCTCGACCGCTTTGCCGCCCTCGACTGAATCTATTGCAAACGGGCGGTTATTTTTGACCGCATCGTAGAAATCGCGTATCAGCGCGGCGTGACCGCTGCCCCAGCAGGCTTTGCCGTGGTTAATAAAGCTGTCCGCGTCGAGCACGGGAGTGAGCTTGCCGTCCCTGAGTTCAAACACGCTGTCGCCCTCGATGCGTACCGAACGGTCGGCGAAGTTTGCTTCGAGCATTATTGGCGAGGTGACGGCGTTTGCGGTCGTTGCGAAGAACACTCCGCGAAAGCCCTGCGAAAATTCGGCAAATACGCTCACCGTGTCCTCAACTTCTATTATGCCCTTGAGATGGTCGTTTGAAGCATGTGCGGTCACGGCTTTTACATTTCCGCCGAGCATATTCATCAGATCGAGCGTGTGCAGAGCCTGATTTATCAGCACTCCGCCGCCCTCGGTCGCTTTTTTGCCGCGCCAGTCGCCGCTTGCGTAATAGTCTGCGTCGCGCTTCCAGGTGACAAAAGCCCTCATGCCGATAAGCTCGCCGTATGTTTTTGAATCAATGATATTTTTGAGATACTGCACCGAGCGGTTATATCTGTTCTGAAAACAGACTCCGAACTGCCGCCCCGTCCTGCGCTGACATTCGCGCAACTCTTCGAGCTGGCCTTCTGTCATGGCGCACGGCTTCTCGCACAGCACATCGACTCCGCGCTCCATCGCGTAAACCGCCATCGGAACATGGAGATAGTGCGGGGTGCAGATATGTAAAACATCCGGCTTTTCGCCCGCGAGCATGTCTTCAAGGCTCGTGTATGCCTTCGCGCCGCACTGCTTTGCCGCCGCTTCGACGCGCTCGGGGATGCAGTCCGCAACGCTGATTATCCGTGCGTACGGTATATCGCGGACGGCTCCGATGTGGGTGCGGCTTATTCCGCCGCAGCCCACGATAGATATCTTCATATTCTACCTCTGTTTTCTTTCGATTATGAGCCGTAGGTCGAGGACATATCCTCAACGACAACTTCCTTCACGGGCTCTTTCTTGCCGGAAGACGAGGCTATTTTCTTCTGGAGTTCGGCATAGAACAGATCCTCGTCTATCGGGAGGGTAACTTTCTTGCCGAGCCATGAGGACAGGTGCGCCGCGTTCGAGATAGTCAGACCGTTGATGCCCTCTTCGCCGCGCGCGATGAGCGGAGTGCCGTGCAGGATGTGCGCCGCAAATGCGTTTGTGACTGCGACATGCTGCTCGGTGTCCGTGTCGACGTAGTCGATATCCTCCCAGTGACCGTTGGGCTTCGCGAAGCCCTCTTCAGCTGTTTTGCTGAACTCGGTCATGGACTGGTCGAGGACATAGGCTCTTATTCTGTCGTTCTCGCAGACTATCTTTGCGCGGTCGAGCGTTATTTCAAGTCTGTTCGTGCCGGGTGCGTCGCCGGTCGTCGTGATGAACACGCCGGTTGCGCTGTTGGGATATTCGGCGTATATGGTCACATCGTCCTCAACTTCAATGTTGTGCCACTTGCCGACAGAGCACTGCGCCTGAATGGATGCGGGCATGCCGGTTATCCACTGCCACAGGTCGAGCTGATGCGGGCACTGGTTGAGCAGGACGCCGCCGCCCTCGCCGCTCCAGGTCGCGCGCCATCCGCCGGAGTTATAATATGCCTGCGTGCGGTACCAGTCGGTGATGAGCCAGTTGAAGCGGTGCAGCTCGCCGTATTCGCCGCTCTGCACGACTTCACGCAGCTTGATATACATGGGATTCGTCCTCTGATTGAACATCAGCGCGAACACTTTGTCGCTCTTTGAGGCGACTTCGTTCATTTCGCGAACCTGCTTTGTATAGACACCTGCGGGCTTTTCGCTGAGCACATGGACGCCGTGAGTCAGACCGTATTCGACTATCGGCGGATGAGAATAGTGCGGCGTTGCGACTATAACAGCGTCGACCTCGCCCGAGTCAATGAGGGCTTCGGCGGAGTCAAAGCATTTTATCTCGCAGCTTCTGTCATGGCATTTCTTCTCGGCACGCTCAAGCTTTGCGGGATCGATATCGGCTATCGCCGTGAGAACCATCTCGGGGATGAGTCCGTCGAGATAATAGCCGAGGTGAGCGGAACCCATGTTGCCAACGCCGATTATGCCGTAGCGCAGGGTCTTGACTCTTGCGACAACTTCCTTTATGCCGTTCACTGCGGCTGCAAAGGAAGCGTTATTGTCGGGATAAGTGAACTTATCCATCTTTGTTGAAAGGCTGTCGTCGCGCTCAATGGTCTTGAGTGCATCAAACACCTTGAGGTGCGGCTCGACAGAGAGGAATCTCTCGCCATCTTTTTTGTTGAAGCGGCGGATGAGCTCATCAAAATGAGCATCGCCATGACCTGCGGGGACAACTATCTCCTCGGCGCCTATCGCGTCTTTTACATGCATATAGGTGATGTAGGGCTCGAGCAGCTCATATGCGGGGAGAATTTCAACGCCGTTGAGAATATAGTTCGCGGGGTCGAAAATTCCGCCGATGACATCGCCGAGCTCCTTGTGGAGATCGAGGCATCTCTCGGGGATATCGCCGTAAATACCGCGCTCGTTCTCGTGGCAGCAGAGGACTCCGCGCTCCTTTGAATATTCAGCCATGGCTCTGACTCTGCGCATGACCTCCGGGCGGTACTCTTCGTAGCTCTCGCCCTTTGTGAAATAGAAGCTGAACAGGCGGATATACTTCGCTTCGAGTATCTTAGCCACTTCAACTGTGTTCTTGAAGCCCTCAAAATGGGGCTCAAAATCGTCGGTTATCTCGATCTTTCCGTAGTAAGAGCCTATGGAAGAGACCTTCATGCCGTTTGCGTCAAGCTTTTCCTTGAGTGCCTTTGCCTCGCCAACGGTGAACTCGGAGATGTTCTTGCCGTCGACGCCGCGCAGTTCCATGTGCGTCACGCCGTTTGCCTTGCAGGCGGCTATCTGGCCGTCGATGCTGTCGGCGGCTTCGTCGGAAAAGGCGGAGTAGAGAAATCTTGCCATCTTTGCACGACCTTTCTTGTTGTGCCGTATAAAAAGCAGCACTTGATTTACAGTCTTATTTTATACATTATTTACTCCTATTTCAAGCCCGAAGAAGTAGGATTTACAAATATTTAACCGTTAAATAAAGAACAAACAACCGACAGCGAAACATATGGCCGTCGGCTGTTGCAATTTTCTCTTATGAGCGTTTGCGCCGCCTTGAAACAACTCCCGCGGGCAGGGCAAACAGGAGCGGGATAACCGCCGCAAAGGATGCCGAGCCGGTCTGCGGGGTCAGGGGCTCTTTCGAGCTGCCTGAACCGCCGTTCGATGCAGCGGGTCTTGCCTGAGTGCCTATGGGAGTGAGCGTCTTTGCGTTTACGTCATTTTGTAAAAACTGCGGATATTTTTCATTCGACCAGACATCTGTTACAGAGTCCGAATAGAAGAACAGGTTGTACATCTCCTTGTGCCCATCGTGAATCTTGCAGTGGAGCATATCCTTTATGAACCAGGTGTTCTCGGGCAGGAGGCAGGTTGATGCGTCTATCACGCCGTCCTTTGAGAGGTGGTCGTGAACGCCCGTCTCATTCTTCTGAACATAGCCTTCGGGGAGCGCGGAGCCGAGGTCTGCCACAGTCGCGCCGACGGAGGCGTATTTCGTGTCGACGGTCGTGTCGCTGTTTGCCATATATGACTCAACGAGAGGGGTGCGCTGCTTGTTGTAGCCCGCGACTATCATTATTTTCACGCCGTTGTTCTTAGCTCTGTTCAGTATCTCGCCCGCCTTGCACTGGACATTGTAGTGATACTCGTCGAGGCGGGAGATGAGCTTCTTTGATGTGTTCTCGTTGAAAGTCATTTTCTTCGCCTGCTCGTATTCGTCGTCGGTCACGAAGCTCCATATTCCGGGCATCGAGCCGAACACGGGGTACATGAGCTCTTCAAACACCCTGTCCGTCAGATTTTCGAGCAGCTTATCCGCAACGCCGACGAGTGCTTTGAAAACACCCGCGTAATTTAACATATCAAGCACTATGCAGAGCAGGTCGGACTGCCACTGCTCGTCTGTCGGCAGCTGCGAGGCGTAACGGACGAGGGCGTCCGGGTCGATAGTGATTTTCTTTGTGAAGAGGTCGCCCGCAACCTGTGTGCCGAGAATCGGGCAGCACTGGAATATGCACGCGTCTATGCCGTCGGTGCCGTATTTGTAGAAATACGCCATGGTCATAACGCCGCCCATGGACGAGGCGCGCAGAAGCACTGTGTCGTGTCCGGTGAGCTTCTTTACGCAGGCGATGTACTCGTGCAGCTTATCTGCAACGGCCAGCGGATCTTCGCGGAAATCGTAGGCGAAATAGTAGCTCTTGTCAACGCCGTGGTCGGGGTTGTCGGGCAGCTTGGCGTCCGAGGTCACGCGGTCTGTGGAGTCACCGTTTTCGTCCATCTGCAAATCGCCGAAGACGCCGCGGACTCCATCGATGAGCGCGTCGCCGAAAGCGTCATAGTTCTTGTCTATGGCGAGGCGCGCTATTGCCGGGGCGAGACGTGCGGCAAGGCGCAGATAAGCGGCGGTGTCGGGTCTGAAGAGCAGACGCTCGTTCTCCGTGCCCTTGTCAAGATAGAGCTTCGCGCTGCCCAAGGCCGCGACATAGATTACGGGCGGCGTGCCGCAGGAGCATTTTTCGCTCTTTGCGAAAACGGGCAGGCTCGCGCAGAGCAGCAGTATCGCCGCAAGAATGATGCTGAAGATTCGCCGGATGTTTTTGCGCATGGGGTTTCCCTCCGTTGTATTTTATTTTTATCGGAGACTTTTGACAAGCTCTCCGAAAGCTTCGGTTACAGTTGACCCCGCGCGCCTTCCCGCCGAGACCGCCTCTTCGTAGTGGTCTTTTGCTATGACGCTGCCGTAGTCGTTGTCGGGCAGGATATATCCCATCGCGTCGTTGCACAGACCTATAACGCTGAGCTCTCTGCCATCGGGAATCATGTCGCGCATGGGCGGATATTCCCACGCGGTGCGGTTGAAGCTCTCGTCCGCGCCGTATGCGCCGCCGAGCAGAATCTCGGGCGCAAGCTCGCCGGGGATGAGCGCGAGGGACAGCTCCTTGCCAATTTCTGCATAGCCGATTTCGCTGACGAAGCAGTAGCCGGATTTTTCGCTCGGGTCGTGCAGAACGGTGTTGTCAACGAGTCCCGCCTTTGCAGCGGCGATGAGTATAGGATTGTCTGCCGGGACGAATATTTCGCGGTTTTTAATATTTATAAAAGTCGCGACGCGCCTCTCGTCCTCTTCGGGGATAGAGAGCAGGAAGCGTCCGAGCGTTTTGCCGTATTCCTGCCAGCCCTCCGAGCCGTCATGCTCGGTTATGCAGTCGCGCTGCTGGGCTATTGCAAGCTCCGCACCCTGAAAGAATATAAAGTTCTTGCCCGCTTTGTTTATCTCCTGCTCCATCGATGCGATGTAGTCGGAGCTGAGCAGGGTGTTCTTCGCGCCGAGCGCGGTCGGGTGAGCCGCCATGAACGCGGCCACGGTCTCTTTCGAGCCGTTGTCGGGGATGAAGCGCAGGCGGACTATATCTTTGTCCCATACATAAGGCGGGCGCTTGTCGCGCGCGAAGTCGATAGCGTCGGTGCGCACATAGGTGAGCTTTCCGCGCTGCATGGAATCAAACGCCTCTTTTATCGCGTCTGCGGTCTTTTCAAACAGATTCTCCATGAACTCGGGGTCGCGCCCTGAAATTATATCGTCATACCGTCCGTCCTTGATAGCCTTGACATTGTTCTTGAGCATCTTCGGCAGATCGCCCCAAAGCCCTTGTGTGTCAATCGCGCTATGGCAGTGGATGGAGGAAATATTGATGGAAACTATATTATTTTCTTTTGCAAAGTCCGCCAGTCTCTCGCGTATGCGGCGTATGTCCGTGCCGGATATTCCGACGCAGTCAATGACGGCAAAAACCACGCTCCCGCGTCCGCTCGAATCGTCGAGGCAGATAACGCGCACCGCCTGGTCGTCGATGACCCCGCTCATTATATTAGGCGGATAGGAGAGATAGCCCGCTATGTAGTAGTTCTTTTGATTGTAGTCGTCGGGGACGAGACTGCGGCGGGCGTAGCCGAGACGCCATCTTGAACCGCGCTTGCCCGATGATGCAAATTCGGCGTGACCGGTATAGAAATCACGGCTTTGATAGTTCGAGACATCGCCGAAATTCGGCTCGGGGAGTTTGTCGGCAATCTTGCCGACGGCGGCGAGGATACCTTTTCCGACAGCGTCGTCAAAGTCGCGGCGGAAAGCCTTGTCGGTCTTTAATTTTCTGCCGACCGCCGCGCCTGCGCCCGCTGCTGCGGCGAGGACGGCAAAGGGGATGAGACTGCATTTCTTCATGCTTTTTCGTGCCTCCGAAATGTGAAATAAGTTACAGTATAATATTACCATTTCAGCAAGATTTGTCAACCGTGATAAAGCGGGAGAAATGAGCATATATATCAACTATCTTTATAAGCGCGAAGGGGCGGAGAAAAGTGTTTGTGTTTTCAATAAAATCCTCAAAGCTGAAAATTGCCTTGACTGCGTTCGCGGCGGTGCTCGCCGTGGCGGCGGTGGTGCTTCTGATAAACCGCGGAAGGCCCGCGGTCAGCGACAACGCGATAAGTCTGAAGGCATCGAATGCCTCGGAGCGCGCGGCGTTTCTGTCTCAGTTCGGCTGGGATATTGAGGAGGACCCGGTCGAGGTCGCAGAGGTTATAATCCCCGCCGAGTTCGACAGGGGATATGAAAAATACAATGAGATTCAGAAAGCGCAGAACCTCGACCTGACCCCGTACGCGGGCAAGCGTGCAAAGCGCTGGACATACAACATAAAAAATTATCCCGGCTATGAGGGCGACAGCGGAACGGTGCAGGCGAATATTCTCGTCTACGGGGGCGCGGTGATAGGCGGCGACATCTGCTCGACCGAGCTCGACGGCTTTATGCAGGGCTTCGATTTCCCGACAAAAAATGCCGCGCAGAGCGAGAGCACGACGGGATAAAAACAGCCGGACGGATATCCGCCCGGCTGATATTTTATTGGATTTTTTGTGTTTCAACTCACATCTTTATGCTCTTGTAAAAATCCAGTGTTCTCAGCTTATGCCCGAGCTGGAGAAGCAGGTAGCGTTCGGTGATATCGCCGAGAATTTTCAGCGAGCTGTCCGGCATACGAAACGCAAAAAGCGCGCGGTCATCGCAGGTGCAGATATGGCGCATCGCGTTTATGACTCCCGACGTCACGGGGATTCCCTCGCCGTCGGGTGCACAGCCGCGGCAGAAAAATCCTGCATGGCGCAGGCTGAAAACAGGCTCGTCGGGCAGCTCGTTCCCGCAGGATTGGCATCCGGCGAGGTCGGGCATATAGCCCGCGAGCGCGAGCATACGCAGCTCGCCTACGGGTTTTAAGAAATCCGCGCTCCGCTTGTCCTCGGACAGCAAATGTAGAAGATTCAGCGTCAGGCTCAAAAATTCGTGAGCCTCTGTGTTCTCGGGCGAAAACTCGCCCGCAAGCTCGCAAAAATAATTTGCAAGCGATAATTTTTCAATGTCCTCGCGCAGCCCGAAAAACACGTCTATCGCCTTTGCGTCGTCAACTATGTAGCTCTCGCGCCCGCGGTAGAGGGTCAGACGGGAGTATGTCATCGGCGAAACGGCGGCGCTCGCGGTTCGGCTCTTCACTTTCTTCGTGCCGTTGGCAAAGGCGGAGATGAGCCCGAGGTCGCCTGTCAGAATTTTGACGACTGTATCGTTTTCATTGATATCGCGGGACTTGATTATCAGACCCTCTGTCTGCGTCTGCACTTGCTGTTTCACCTCCCACGCGGATATTCGTCTTTGCATAGCGGAGATAGTCCTCGACCCTGCCGCTCATTTCAAAGGCGTTCCATGCATTCTGAACCGTGTTTTTGTCCGTATTTTTCATCTATGATAAACGCGCGATGTGCGCTCCTTCGTGCAGTGTAAAAATATTTTTTTCACTGCGCGGCGCATTTATGATAGGAAAAATTTTATTCGTTGTCGAGCCCGAAATTGTGGATGAGTCCCTCTCTGTTGCGCCAGCCCTCTTTGACCTTTACCCAGCAGTGGAGATTGATTTTGCACATGAAGAAGCGCTCCATATCCTCGCGCGCCTTTGTCGAAACTTTTTTGAGCATCTCGCCCTTTTTGCCGATTATTATGCCCTTGTGGCTCTCGCGCTCGCAGTAAATCGTGGCGTCGATATCGGTTATATTCGAGTCCTCGCGCTCATGCATTCTCTCTATGCATACCGCAACGCCATGCGGCACTTCGTCGTCGAGAAGATTCAAAAGCTTCTCTCTGATTATCTCGGCGGCGAGCACGCGCTCGGGCTGGTCTGTCAGAGTGTCGTCGGGAAAGAAATGCGGCGAGGGCTGAGCCTGCTTGAACAGCTCGTCTTTTAGATCGCCGAATCCGTCGCCCTTGAGCGCGGAGCAGGGGACTATCGCCTCGAAATCATAGAGCGCGGAGAACTGCGCCATGCGCTCGATAAGCAATTCTTTCTGCTTGACTGAATCTATTTTGTTTATGGCGAGAATGACGGGCATTTTCTCGTCCTTGAACTTCTTGAGAAGGTCTTTTTCCGCGTCGCGCAGCTCGCCCGAGGGCTCAACAACAAATAGACATGCGTCAACGCCCGAGATGCTGTCGCTGACCGCCTTTATCATTTTTTCGCCGAGCTTTGTGCGCGGGCGGTGGAAGCCGGGGGTGTCGGTGAAGACGAGCTGAACCTCGTCCTCGGTCAGCACGCCCATTATTTTTGTGCGCGTGGTCTGCGGCTTGGGCGACACGACGGCGACCTTCTGGCCGAGCAGGCGGTTGAGTATCGACGACTTGCCGACATTCGGGCAGCCGACTATTGCGATGAAAGCGGTTCTTGTCTGAGTCATAACTTCTCCTCATATAGATGACCGCTGATATGACAGTCAGCGGTCATTGATTTTTTATATATTATTTGTCTTTTTTCTTGAAATTGAAGCCCGTGAATATGAAAGTGAAGCTCAGCACAAGGCTGGCAATCAATACGGCTATCATATACGGCTTCTCTGCGTAGTAGGCGAACATCGCCCTGAACGCATCGGGCTGAGCGAGAATCGCAATACCCGTGCAAACGGCGAATATCGCGCCGACGAGCACGGCTCCCGCCGCGGTATCTTTCGATATTTTAGCAAGGCGGTTGTATTTCTCGCTGAACTTCTCCTCCGCCATGTCAACGACCGCTTCTATAGCGGTGTTGAACAGCTCGCCCATGACAACTATCGCGTTCGCGATAAAAATTATCGCAAACTGGGTGCGCGAGACCTCGAAGAAGTCATAGATCAGGAGATATGAATACATATATATCATGCACACGAGGTGCACGCGCATATTTCTCTCCTGCCTGATGCAGGTGATAATGCCCGACCCCGCATAGACAAAGCTCTTGAGCAGACCTTTCATTTATTCGTCACCCATATAGTAGCTTCCGCTTCTGGGCAGGCCGAGCTGAGTCAAGACGGTCTCCTCCTTTTCGCGCATACGCACGCTCTCGATTCCGCCTTTTTCGTGGTCATAGCCGAGCAGGTGGAGCATCGAATGTACGGTAAGGAATGCTATCTCGCGCTGGAGCGTGTGGCCGAAACGCTCGGCCTGGCTGACTGCGTGGGGGATAGAAATGACTATGTCGCCGAGCATCTTTGCGCCCGTGTCAAGATTTGTGTCATACACTCCGTTTTCACCAAGGGGGAACGAGAGCACGTCGGTGCTCCTGTCTACGTTGCGGTATTCGCGGTTGAGCCTGTGTATCTCTTCGTCGTCCACAAAGCGGACGCTTATCTCGGCAGGATCGTTAAATTCCTCGAGTGTCAGAACTGCGGTGCATGCGCGGCGCACGAGCATTCTTACTCCTGTCGGTATTTTGACCTCATGCTGGTCGTTTGTGATAATTACCTTAACTTTGCCTCTCATTTTCTTTTTTTCACATCCTCGTGTTTTTCGTAGGCTTTGATTATATCCTGAACGAGCTTGTGTCTGACCACATCGCGCTCGTTGAACCTGACAATTTGAATATCGTCGACATCTTTAAGAATCTTCACCGCGTCGACGAGACCGCTTCGCCTGCCGTCAGGCAGGTCAATCTGGGTGATATCGCCCGTGACGACCATCTTCGAGTTGAAGCCGAGACGGGTCAGGAACATCTTCATCTGCTCGACCGAGGTGTTCTGCGCCTCGTCGAGGATAATGAAGCTGTCGTCAAGCGTGCGTCCGCGCATATATGCAAGGGGCGCGACTTCTATATTTCCGCGCTCGAGCTGCTTTTGGAAGCTCTCCGCGCCGAGCATATCGAACAGCGCGTCGTAGAGCGGGCGCAGATAGGGGTCGACCTTCTGCTGAAGATCGCCGGGTAGGAATCCGAGCTTCTCGCCCGCTTCAACTGCTGGGCGGGTGAGGATTATACGGTTGACTTCCTTTGCGCGAAAAGCCGTCACCGCCATGGCGACCGCGAGATAAGTTTTGCCTGTGCCGGCGGGTCCGACGCCGAGAGTGACCGTGTTTTTGCGGATGGCTTCAATATATTTCTTCTGACCGAGCGTTTTCGGCTTGACCGGTCTGCCCTTTGAAGTGATGCAGATGCAGTCCGCAGTCATCTGCGGGAGCTGATCCTCGTTGCCCTCGTTGACGAGCGAGATGACATAGCGGACATTCTGATCGCTGAGCGCCTCGCCGCGGTTGATGAGCATCAGAAGTCCGTTTATCGCGCGCACGCCCTTTGAGACGTTCTCCGCCTCGCCCGTGACTTTTATCTCCGAGCCGCGGCTGACGACGCCGACATCGAACTCTTTTTCTATCATTTTAATATTTTCGTCGAAACTGCCGAACAGGCTGACCGCCTGCTCCATCCTGTCGACGCTGATTGACTGTTCAAACATAGATTATCTCCGAATTCTGCTTTATATTAGCGTTACGGCAAAATAAATTTTCGTCATAACTGATAATATTATCGAAATATTTTGTTAGATTATACCATATTTTCTTAGTTCTGTCACCATAAAAAGGACGAAATTTTATTAAGTTTTAATAAAATTTTTGTATTTTTTTGTACATCAAGCTTAAAAAGCAATTTTTGTATCGATAAAGAAATATTTCTATATTTTTTTGCCGTCGAAAATGACAATTTTAAGTCCTTGAAGTTTGAAGAAAAACAATGTAAAATATATATGTTATAGGTATATGGAAGTTTTGACTGCGGAGGGAGACCGATGAAAAAAAGCTCGAAAAAGCTGATTGTCGCGCTTTTGTGCGCGGCGGCTGCCGTTTTGATCGGTCTCGTGGCATACGACGGCATAAAGCAGAGCCGTGAGTTCTCGTCTTCGTCTGCGATGATGAACACCGCCGTCAGCGCGGACATCGAGGGAAAAGACGCGAAAAAGGTCGGCAAGGCGGTTTTTGACTGCATATCGGAGCTCGAAAACAAGCTCCTCTCGCGCCATATCGAAACATCCGCCGTCAGCGAGATAAACGACGCGGCGGGACAGAGCGTTAAGATAACTCTCTTTTCGTCTTCTGCGAACGGGAAGATAAACGACCCCGAAAAGAAGATGGGGGATATACTCTCGAAGTGCGAAGAGCTGAGAAAGTCGAGCGGCGGCGCGTTCGACCCTCTGCTCGGCAGACTCAGCGACCTTTGGGGATTCGGCACGGGCAAAGAGAGAGTGCCCGGCAAGGATGAAATAAACTCGGCGCTCAACGGCACCGGTTCCGCCATAGAGATAAACGAGAACGGCATAAAAATACCGTCGGGTACGGTGCTTGACCTCGGCTCGGTCGGCAAGGGCATCGCCTGCGACGAGGTGCGCGGAGTGCTCGAAAATTCAAAAATAAAGCGCGCGGTCGTCTCCGTCGGCGGGAGCATACTTCTCTACGGCGAGGGAGAAAAATTCACTGTCGGTATAAGAGATCCTTTTTCGGAGAGCTCGACCGAGAGCTTTGCGGTTTTGACTCTGCCCGCGACCTGTGTTTCTACTTCCGGCAGCTACGAGCGGTATTTTGACCTCGACGGCGTGCGATATCATCATATACTCGACCCGAAAACGGGTTATCCCGCAGAGAGCGGACTTGTCAGCGTGACGGTCGTTTGCAGCGACGGCTTTATGTCCGACGCGCTTTCGACTGCGTGCTTCGTGCTCGGCTACGAAAAATCGCTGCCGCTGCTTGAAAAATACGGCGCGCAGGCTGTGTTCGTGTTCAATGACAGGAGCGTCAGAGTCACTGGCTCTCTCGCGGACAGCTTCAAACTTGAAAAGGACGGATTCAAACTTTTATAACGGGGGAGACAGATGCAGCGCAGATTCGTAAAAAAAGCCGATATCGCATTGATAGCGGTCATACTCTGCGTCGGCGCGGCTCTTCTGATATGGCGATTTTTGCCGTCGAACGGAAAAACCGAGGCGGTCGTCTATGCGGGCGGCGAGGTATATCGTCGCGTAACGCTCGACAAGAGCGCTGATATGACAATAACACCCGACACCGACCCCAAGGTTGTGATAAAAATAAAGAACGGAGCTGTCTGGTTCGAAGACGCGGACTGCCGCGATAAATTGTGCGTAAAATCGGGCAAACTCACCCGCCCGGGCGACACCGCCGCGTGCCTGCCCGCAGGAGTCGTTATAAGGCTCGAGGGCTCGGAGAAGCGGCACGATGCCCTGACCGGGAGGATATGCCCATGAAAGCGAGAAAGACCGCTCTTTTAGGTATCCTTTGCGCCCAGGCGATCGCGCTCTCGTTTCTTGAAAATCTGATTCCCTCTCTGCCGTTTCTGCCGCCGGGAGCTAAGCCGGGGTTTTCAAATATAGTGACGATGTTCACTGTTCTCACTCTCGGACTGCCGCAGGCGATGTGCGTAACCGTGTTCAAGGCGCTCTTTGCGCTGATGACACGCGGCGCGACGGCGTTTTTTATGAGCCTCACGGGAGGAGTGCTCAGCACCCTCGCGATGTGGGCGGCAACAAAAATAAAATCCGATCCCTTCGGTCTGCTCGGCGCGTCGATAATCGCCGCCGTATGCCATAACGCAGGTCAGCTCGTCGCCGCGGCGGTGCTCACGGGGACGGGAGCCGTGCTCGGCTATGCGCCGGCACTGCTGATATTTTCGCTTATAACCGGAGCTGTTACTGGAACGGTGCTGCGCATAGTCATGCCGGCGCTCGAAAAACAGACGCGGTTTATAATAAAGAAGTAATAATTAATCATAAGGAGTTGAAGAAATGAGCTCGGTTAAACTCGACGGTGTTCTCAAAGCTGTCAAGCAGGTACGCGGCGGCGTGCATGTCAACCACAACAAGAACACCGCAGACTGTGAAGTCGTAAGAATTCCAGTCCCCGAAAAAGTGCTCCTGCCCATGCAGCAGCATATCGGTGTACCGTGCACACCCACTGTAAAAGCGGGCGACAAAGTTTCGGTCGGACAGATAGTGGGCGACAGCGACAAATTCCTCAGCGCGCCGATCCACGCCTCGATATCCGGCACTGTCAGCGCAGTTAAGCAGGCGACGCTTGCAAACGGCGTTATCACTCAGGCGGTGGAGATAGAGTCCGACGGCGAGATGCGCCTTTTCGACGGTCTTGAGCCGCCGAAGGTGACGGGCAAGGAGAGCTTCCTTCGCGCCGTCAGGGATTCCGGCCTTGTCGGACTCGGCGGAGCGGGCTTCCCCACGCATGTCAAGCTGCGCATCCCGCCCGACAAGAATGTCGACACGCTCATAGTCAACGCCGCGGAGTGCGAACCCTACATAACCGTTGACTACCGCGAGTGCCTTGAAAATTCGTGGGACATCCTCTCGAGCATCTATACTTTGAAAGAGATACTCGGCTTCAAGCGCGTCGTTATCGCCGCAGAGGACAACAAGCCCGAAGCTTTCAAAGTGCTCAAGGCTATAGCGGACAGAGATGTTGCGGAGGATAACGTGGTGCGCCTCATGACGCTCAAGTCGAAGTATCCCCAGGGCGCAGAGAAGATGATGGTGCTCTCCGCCACGGGCAGAAAGGTTCCGCCCGGAAAGCTGCCCGCCGATGTCGGCTGCGTTGTTATGAACGTCGCCTCCGTCGCATTTATAGCAAGATATCTCAAGAGCGGCAAGCCGCTCGTCAGCCGCTCGCTGACCGTTGACGGCTCCGCGATAGCCGACCCGAAGAACGTCCGCGTGCCAATCGGCATGAACGTCGGTGAAATAATCGACTTCTGCGGCGGCTTCAAAGCCGAACCCGGCAAGATAATAACCGGCGGCCCGATGATGGGACTTGCCGTTGTCAACACGGATATTCCCGTTCTCAAGCAGAACAACGCCATTCTCGCCTTTGCCGACGATGCGTCAAAGGTCAAGAAAGAGCGCGACTGCATCCGCTGCGGCAGATGTGCGGCGGCATGTCCGCTGAGCCTTATGCCCACGCTTGTTGAACGCTATATAAAGGCGAAGGATATAGACAGGCTTGAAAAATCCGGCGCCATGGTCTGCATGGAGTGCGGCTCATGCGCTTATTCATGTCCTGCGGCAAAGCCGCTCGTCCAGTATATGCGCCTTGCAAAACAGATGCTGAGAGAGGAGAAGAGCAAAAATGCCTGAAATGCCTGAAAAGAAACTAACAGTCAGCGCATCTCCCCATGTGCGCTCGGCTCAGACGGTCAGCGGAATAATGCTCAATGTTATTATCGCGCTGATCCCCGCCCTTGCGGCATCCGTCTGGCTCTTCGGTCCGCGCGTCCTGCTCATCTGCCTTGTAACGATAGGCACATGCATGCTCTCCGAGTATCTGTCGCGCAAAATCATGAAGCGCAGCAACACGCTCGGTGATCTGAGCGCGGTCGTCACCGGACTTCTGCTCGCGTTTAACCTGCCTGTGTCTATTCCGCTGTGGCAGGCGGCGATAGGTTCCGTCATCGCAATAGTTGTTGTAAAACAGCTCTTCGGCGGAATCGGCCAGAACTTCGTCAACCCCGCAATAACCGGAAGAATCATTCTCATGGTCTCGTTCCCGACCGCCATGACAACATGGATAAAGCCCCTCTTGTGGCTCGACAAGGGCGCCGAAGCGGTCACCACCGCAACACCTTTAACCATGATGACAAAGGGCGGCGAGCTCTCCGACGGACTGCCGAGCCTTGTTGATATGCTCATCGGCATCCGCGGCGGCAGCCTCGGCGAGACCTGCGCAGTGGCGCTGATAATCGGCGGAGTTTATCTGATGATAAGAAAGATAATCTCTCCCGCCATTCCGCTGTCGTTCATCGGCACTGTAGCCGTTATAATGCTCATAGCCGGCAAGGGCAGCTTCACTTTTGTCGCCTATCAGCTGCTCAGCGGCGGACTCATGCTCGGCGCGTTCTTCATGGCTACCGACTACACCACCTCGCCCATCAATCTCAAGGGCAGGATAATCTTCGGCATCGGCTGCGGTCTGCTGACCTCGTTCATCAGACTCTTCGGCTCGCTGCCCGAGGGCGTCTCGTTCTCAATAATCCTTATGAACATACTCGTTCCCCATATAGAGCATCTGACCACCCCGAAGCCTTTCGGCACGGTCAAGGAAAAAAAGAAGAAAGGGGCTGAGAAGGCATGAAGAATTTCAAGGAATTTGCCATCCCGACTGTAGCGCTCTTTCTGATATGCCTCGTCGCCACGACTCTTCTCGCCGTTACAAATAAAGTCACGGCTCCGAAGATAGCGGAGCTCTCGGCGCAGACCGAGGTCGAAACAAGGCAGAAGGTCCTGCCCGCCGCGACTCAGTTCGGCGAAACGCAGGAGATGAAGGGCGGCAGCGGCACTTACGCTGTCGGCAAGGATGCAAGCGGCAACGAAGTCGGCTATGTCTTTGTCACCGTTTCCAAGGGCTACGGCGGAGATGTGAAGATAATGACCGGAGTCGACAAAAACGGCGCAGTCACCGGCATTTCGCCGCTCGAACTCAACGAGACCGCCGGTCTCGGCATGAAAGCCCAGAATGTCAGCTTCCTCGACCAGTTCAAGGGAAAGGTCAAGGATATTGCAGTCAACAAAAACAGTGCCTCCGGCAACGAGATCCAGGCGCTCACCGGCGCTACGATAACCTCGAAAGCCGTCACGGCGGCAGTCAATGAGGCGCTGAGCTACTATGATTCCAATTTAAAGGGGGCGGAGTAAAAAATGGCAAAGAAAAAGAGTCTTTTTCAGGAGTTTACCAAGGGCATTCTCGTTGAGAACCCCGTTCTCCGTCTGGTGCTCGGCACCTGCCCGACGCTCGCGGTTTCGACCTCGGTCGAGAGTGCGCTGGGCATGGGCGTTGCAGCTTCGATAGTCCTTGTGTGCTCGAATATCGCCATTTCGGCGCTCAAAAAGGTGATTCCCCAGAAGGTCAGAATCCCCGCTTATATAGTTATAATCGCTTCGTTCGTTACAATAGTCCAGATGCTCGTCAAGGCGTTCGTCCCGCAGATCGACGCTCAGCTCGGCGTTTACCTGCCGCTGATAGTCGTCAACTGCATCATCCTCGGCAGAGCCGAGGCGTTCGCCTGCAAGAACTCCGTTGCAGCCTCCGCCGTTGACGGTCTCGGCATGGGCGTCGGCTTCACCGCGGCGCTGCTCCTCATGGGCGCAGTCAGAGAGCTGCTCGGCACTGGCGCTATCGCCGGACTTCAGATAATCCCGGCTTCCATCAGCCCGATGCTGATATTCATCCTGCCTCCCGGAGGCTTCTTCGTCTTCGGCATACTCATGGCTTGCGCCAACAAGCTTGCCGACAAGAAGGGTCTTTCAAAGGCGGAGCTCAAGGGTTGTGAGGCTTGCCCGATGGCGGCTTCCTGCTCTCTTCGCGGCGAAGTTGAAAACAAAAAGGACGGAAAGGAGGCGGCAGGCAAATGAAAATAATGCTTTCAATACTGCTTACCGGTATCCTTACGGAGAACTTCATTCTCGCAAAGTTCCTCGGCATCTGCCCGTTCCTCGGCGTGTCGAAGAAGCTCAACACCGCAGTCGGAATGAGTGCCGCTGTTATATTCGTCATGCTGCTCTCGACTGCCGTTACATATCCCATCAACGCGAAGCTGCTCGTGCCCAATGATCTCGAATATCTCCAGACGATAGTATTTATTCTTGTCATAGCGGCTCTCGTTCAGCTCGTCGAGATAATCCTCAAGAAGTATATGCCCGCGCTTTATAACGCGCTTGGCATCTATCTTCCGCTGATAACAACGAACTGCGCGGTGCTCGGCGTCGTGCTTATAAACGTTGAGAATAACTACAATTTCGGCCAGTCGATGATGCGTTCGCTCGGCGGCGGTCTCGGCTTCATGCTCGCCATGGTCATGTTCGCGGGCGTCAGAGAGCGCCTCGAGAGCTGCGACGTGCCGAAATTCCTTCAGGGTCTGCCCATAACGCTCATTGCCGCATCGCTCACCTCGGTCTCCTTCCTCGGATTCTCGGGCGTTGTCGACGGCATATTCGGTTGAGAAAGGACGGGATAATATGCATCTTATTATAATTGCGGTTGTCATCGTCTCCGTCATCGGACTTATAGCCGGTCTCGGTCTCGCCGTTGCGTCAAAGGTCATGGCTGTCCCGGTCGACGAAAAGGCTGAGGAGATTCAGGCGGCGCTGCCCGGCGCAAACTGCGGCGCGTGCGGCTTCTCCGGCTGCTCCGGCTATGCGGCAGCTCTCTCTCAGGGCAAGACCACCGACACCGGACGCTGCATGCCCGGCGGCGCGGAGGTCAGCAAAGCTATTGCAAAGATAACCGGACTCGCGGCGGGGGATGTTGTTCCCATGACTGCCGTTGTCCTCTGCCAGGGCAACATGCACAACACGGACACGAAGCTCAACTATGTCGGAGTCAAGAGCTGCAAAATGGCAACTCAGCTTTTCGGCGGACCGAAAGAGTGCGTCTACGGCTGCATCGGCTTCGGCGACTGCGTTGAGGTGTGTCCCTATGACGCGATACATATCTGCGAGGGCGTTGCGAGAATAAATCCGCTCGCGTGCCACGCCTGCAAGATGTGCGTCAACACCTGCCCCAAGGGCATTATCGATCTTATGCCCCTGCACGAGGCAAAGGCAGCCGTCATGTGCAAGAACCATGACAAGGGCGCCCAGACCAGAAAAGAGTGCAAGGCGGGCTGCATTGGCTGCATGAAGTGCGTCAAGACCTGCGAATACGGCGCGGTCACGGTCGAAAACTTCTGCGCGAAGGTCGATTACGAGAAGTGCGTCGGCTGCGGCAAGTGCCACGAGGCGTGCCCGGTCAAGTGCATCGATGTTATCGAGCCCGGAGTGAAGATAACTGAGACGAAAGTCAACTAAATGAATACGCGAGAGCACCCGGAGTTGTGAAAACAGCTTCGGGTGTTTTGCTTTTTATTATAATTTGTAGGGGTTGGCGACCTCGACAACCCTATGCCGCCAACGGCGGCACTGTTTAAAAGAAAAGTAGATCGTGGACGGAAAATTGACATTGACAATAATGTCTGATAATATTAAATAAAAAGGGATATACGGAGGGATGCCTATAGCCGATTGAACGCAATCTTCAAAGGGAACAGGGTGCGGAATAAATATCAAGCCCGGAGGCGAAAACTATGAAAAAAACAATACTTTCTATATTAATATCGGTTCTGCTCATAACGAGCTTTTCGGCATGCCGAAACGGAGACGCGGAGACGGCGGGAACGGCAGTTCCGGAGGACACTTCGGCAGAAAGTGCCGCCGAAATAAGTTCAGCTCCGCAGACAATCGAAAAAACTCTCGACGGAGTGACGCTGAAAGTTTATATCGAAAATCCGAAAGTCAAATCGGGCAGCGAAGTGCATATCACGGCGACCGTCACGAACAACAGCGGAAAAGATATAATTTCAACGCTCCCGATATATAATCAGCAGCACTATGAGATACGAACGAAAATTTTGACGCAGGGCGGAAAAGCGTTCTACGACAAAGATTATCCCGTAGAAATGACCGAGGACGCCACGCGACAATTTATTATCAGGAGCGGGGAGAGCTATGTCCAGGATATGTATCTCGTCGCCGCCGAGATGGATTCCGGCATGAGTGGCACCGCCGATGCCGTGCCTTACGGTGCGGGAAAATGCACGGGAACTTCAACTTTTAAATGGGATGGCAGCAACGGCGCAGAGAAGTCGCTGACGGTTTCGTTTGAGATAGAGATAGCCTGAATTTTATAATGAAAACCGACTCGAAGATATAATTTTTCGGGTCGGTTTTGTGATTCTTTGTTGTAAAGTGATATGGCTTTACACGGAGCTCAACGGTTGAATACACTTTTTGGATCAACATCGCAGAACACTTGATATTACTGCGATTCGACGGCAATTTTATATAAAATTTCGCTGATATAACAAAAATCCATATGTAAAGTTAAATCACTTTACATATGAATTTTTCTCTTAATCGAATTTTATCTCCCAATGTTCGCTCTCGTTCGCATCGAAGTACATCAGTATCTGCTCGCGCGAGGTCTTTTCGCCCGCGAGATTCTCCGGCAGTTCGTCTCTTCCGAAATATTTTGTTTCGGTCGTTTCGATATTCGGAATGAATTCGCCGCCGACAACGGAGCAGAGGACGAAAACTTTTACGACCCCGTAAGCGTATATTGGCTTATTGTGCTTGTTCCTGTCCTGAACGGCGATGAGCCTGTCCGCGGTGACGCGCAAGCCTGCCTCTTCAAAAGTCTCTTTTACGGCGTTCTCCGCGACCGACTGATTTACATCGCACCAGCCGCCGGGGAGCGACCATGTGCCGTTCGATTCGTGGACGAGCAAAATCTTTCCGTCATTGAAAATCGCGGCGCGGGTATCGACCTTCGGTGTCTGATATCCGGTCTCGTTGCAGAAAAGCTCTTTGACCTTTTCTGCCGGGATGTCGCTTTTGTGGGCTACCATCTCGGCGGATATCTCTCTTATCCGCTTGTATCTCTCGAGGTCATAGGGGTCGTGTCCATATGTCAGCCCCGCCTGCGCGAGACTCTGGAGCTCAATAGCCCAGCTGAGCCAACTGTTCTGTTTGTCCATATTATCTCCTTTTTTAAAGGCTCCGTCAGATCCACTCCTTGATAACTTCCGGGTGCTTGAAAGTCTCATCTATAGACTTCAGGAAGGGGACTACGTCGCCCATGTCGAGCGCGCGGTGGTCGAAAACGACGGTGAAAACGAGCTTCTTGCCGACCGTTACCGTGCCGTCGGGGTTTGCAATCGCCATGTCGCGCGGAGCGCCGACGCCTATCGCGGCGACCTGCGGCGGTATTATCTCAAGCAGTGCGCAGATGCCGTCCCAGTCCTTGTAGAGCGAACCGAGGTTCGATACGGTTATCGTGCCCTGCTCAATGTCGTATTTTGTGAGTCTGTCGTACTCGGGTATATCATAATATTCTTTCTTGCTCTTGCCGGAGAGGGTTTTTACTTTGTACTTTCCGGTCTTTGAGCCGATGAGGCGGGATATCGTCTGAACCAATTTGCCTTTTGCAAGCCCCTGCAGCGTGTCGTTCAGGGATACATCGTACATGACCTGCGACATGTTTGAATTTTTCGCTCTGCGTTGAACATCGGCGAGCGTATCTCTGATATCCCTGAGGTTCTTGTCCTGCATGTTGTGCAGATTTACTGTCATCATCTCACCTGAGTCGAGAAGCATGGGCATCGAGATATTTATTTCGTCGAACTCCGTCACGCATCCGCGGACAAGGCGGGGTTTGAAATCGATATGTGCATTCATCGCGGGGCACTTCTTGAGCGCCTCTGTTATTACTTTTAATATAACTGCGTTGAGCGTGATCTTATCTTCTTTTGCGCGCCCTTCGTTGATTTCTTTGAAAACTTTCAGAAATTCGGACGCCTCAGGCTCGTTTGTAACAACGACATGGGGAATGTCGTGCCAGCTCTGCGCGGTCATGTTTGCGATTATCTTCCTGTTTATGCCGAAGTGCTCGGCTCTTCTGACTGTGAGTGACTGTCTCATTCTGAGGACTCCTTTCATTTTAGCGGTTATGCCGCATTAATAAAAGTATATATTGTCCTCAAACTTAAAAACAAGGAACAGTATCTGGAAGCATGTGCAAAAAGCGACACAAAAAGTGATTTGTGTCGCCAAAAATTATAAACAGTTTAGAAATATTTTCTGAAGCCGTTGAAATATATGCTTGTGGTGAAAGAGACGATAGTCGATGGATCTTCGCGGAAGTCGGAGTTTATCCACTCTGCAATAACGCTGACGATGCCGTTGAAGAACATTATATACATCCAGCGGAACTGCTTATCCGTGATCTCGGGGAAAAACTTCTTCCACTTTATCTGTGTCCTGTCGTAGTTCTTTACGAACAATGAATTGATGAAGCCCTTTCGCGGGCCGCATCTCATCATGTAGCAGCACAGGTCGGAATTATCCCTGACAATATCAAACAGACCGACCAATACTGCATCGAAAACCTCGGGATCCATTCTCTCAATCTGATTATCGATATCGGAGACGAACTCAGCCTCGATGCTCTTCATCAGCGCGTTGATGTCGTCATAGTGGCGGTAGAAGGTGCTTCTGTTGATGTCTGCGCGCTGACATATCTCTCGCACGCTAATCTTGTCGAAGTCCTTTTCTTCAAGCAGTTCGAAGAAGGTGCGGCGTATTGCCGTTTTTGTGTATGCCGTGCGCCTGTTGTGCGCTGGCCTTCCGGTTGCCGGGCTTGTCATGAAAATCACCTGCGTTCGTTTCTGATTCATATAAATATTACCACTAATATGCCTGATTGACAAGAGTTAGCGCGATTTTACTCATGTAAAAAAATATGTTGACAAAAGTGCTAAACACTGTTAAAATAACTAATTGCCGCAGGAAAAAGGCGGCTAATCCTTGCTGCGGACGAACCGCAGCCAAAAGACCAGAAGGAGGTGCTTTAAGAATGTCAGCAAACAACAGCTATGAAGCAATGATGGTTTTCTCCGTCAAGAACGGTGAGGAGGGCGTTCCCGCTCTTATCGAGAAGTTCAAGGCTCTCATCGAGCAGAACGGCACTCTGGACAGCATTGATGAGTGGGGCAAGCGCAAGCTCGCTTACGCTATCGACGATGAGCCCGAGGGATTCTACGCTCTGTTCAATTTCAGCGCTGCACCTGAGTTCCCCGAGGAGTTCTACCGTATCGCCGGTATAACCGACGGCGTTCTCCGCTCACTCGTTGTCAGAAAGTGAGGAAACAAAGATGCTTAACGTTGCAATAATTATGGGCAGACTCACTGCCGATCCCGAACTGCGTACCACCGCTTCCGGCGTCGCAGTCACCACTTTCTCCGTTGCGGTCGATCGCCGCTTCCAGAGACAGGGTGAAGAGAAGCAGACCGATTTCATCAACGTTGTCGCCTGGAGACAGACTGCAGAGTTCGTTTCCCGCTACTTCCACAGAGGATCGATGATTGCTGTTCGCGGAAGTATCCAGCAGCGCAACTACGAGGATAAGAACGGCAACAAGCGCACTGCGTTTGAGATAGTTGCCGAGGAAGTCAGCTTCTGCGGATCAAAGGCAGAGACCGGTACGGGTGCCCGCCAGAACGAGCAGCCCGCGCGCGTTCAGCCCGCAGCGTCCTTCGCCACAGGCGGAGCGGACGATTTTGAGGAGATCCCGATAAGCGACGATCTCCCGTTCTGAGAAAAACTTGAACACGGCGTCTGACGCCGAACGAATAGCCCCGAGCCGCGAAACGGCTTTCGGCTTCCACCTTAGCCAAAGAGGAGGTTAACATCATGGCATATGAGAAAAACGACAGAAGACCCAACCGCAAGGGCCGCAAGAAGGTTTGCGCTTTCTGCGTCGACAAGGTTGAGTGCATAGATTACAAGGACACAGCCAAACTTCATAAGTATATCTCTGACAGAGCGAAGATTCTTCCCAGAAGAGTCACCGGCAACTGCGCCGCTCACCAGAGAGAGCTTACCACCGCTATCAAGCGTGCCCGTCACGTTGCTCTTCTTCCTTACACGAGCGACTGATAAAGCTGTCTACGGCTGCCGCATTCAGCGCAGACCAAAGAGCAAAAATGTTGAAGGTCACAGTTTGCGTCCGAAAACGCAGATTGTGGCCTTTTTATTTTTTGTCGCAAATGCGTCAGCCTTATTTTTTTCTTTTTGCTTTACATGGCGGCACAGATGTGATAACTTTATATTTATAAGCAGTAATTTAAACGAGAGGAATAACAATGTCTCAGAATATGAACCGCCATTTAACGGCTTTGGAATTTGATAAAATATTGGAGCGCCTCGCGCAGTTCACGGCGTGCCCCGACGCGCGCGAGCTTGCGCTGAGCCTCCGCCCGGAGAGCGATATTGATCTCGCGCAGGCGCAGATGAATCAGACGCGCGACGCGCATATGCTCCTTGCTCGCTTCGGCGGTCCGTCCTTTGGCGGGCTTCGCAATGTCAATAACGCTGCAGCGCGAGCCGGCGCGGGCAGCACGCTTTCCATGCGCGAACTGCTCGATGTTGCCGAGGTGCTCAGAACCGTGCGTGCTCTCGCCCAGTGGCGCAGCACGAACGCGGGAGTCGAGACCGTTCTCGACCCGCTTTTCTCGGCGCTTCAGCCGAACAAATATCTCGAAACGAAGATAACCTCCGCCATAATCTCCGAGGAGGAGATTGCGGACAGCGCCTCGCCCGAGCTCTTTGAAATAAGGCGCAAGATTCGCGTGCAGGAGTCGAAAGTTCGTGACCAGCTCGATAAGATGACACACTCCGCGCACTACTCGAAGTTCATGCAGGAGAATATCATAACCCAGCGAAACGGGCGCTATGTTGTGCCCGTCAAGGCGGAATACCGCGGCGAGGTGCAGGGACTTGTCCATGACACGTCTTCATCGGGTGCCACTGTGTTTGTCGAGCCGATGCCAGTCGTCGAAGCGAACAACGAGATAAAAGTCCTGCGCTCTAAAGAGCAGGACGAGATTGAACGCATACTTACAGCGCTCTCCGCAATGGTCGGCGAGTTTGAGCAGGGAATAAAGAACAGCTACGAATGCGCCGTTGAGCTCAATGTGATTTTTGCGAAGGCGCAGTATGCCTATTCGATAGGCGCGACGGTGCCTCTGCTGAACTCCGACGGCGAGATAGAGCTTCGCGCCGCTCGTCATCCGCTCATAGATAAAAATAAAGTTGTCCCCGTAGATATAAGGCTCGGCACGGACTTTGACACACTCGTTATAACCGGCCCGAACACGGGCGGCAAGACCGTCTCGATAAAGACAGTCGGTCTTTTCACGCTCATGGCGATGTGCGGACTTATGATTCCTGCGGGCGACAGGAGCAGGCTCTCCGTATTCGATGAAGTTCTCGCGGACATCGGCGACGAGCAGTCGATAGAGCAGTCGCTCTCGACTTTCTCGGCGCATATGACGAATATTATAGATATCATGGGTCAGGCGGGCGACCGCAGCCTTGTGCTCATAGACGAGCTCGGAGCGGGCACAGACCCCGTCGAGGGCGCGGCTCTTGCAATGGCGGTGCTCGAAGACCTGCATTTCAAGGGTGCGAAGATCGCCGCGACAACACACTATGCCGAGCTCAAGGCTTATGCCCTCGAGACTCCGCGCGTCGAAAACGGCTGCTGCGAGTTCAATGTTGCGACTCTCAGCCCGACCTACCGACTGCTTATCGGCGTCCCCGGACGCTCGAACGCGCTTGCGATTTGCGAGCGCTTGGGCATGGACATGCGCGTTGTGGACAGGGCGAAAGAGCTCGTCAACAACGAGAATGTCCGATTTGAAGATGTCGTTGACAAGCTCGAAGAGAACCGCCGCCGCATGGAGGAGGAGCACGAGCGTGCCAAGGAGCTGACCGCAAAGGCGCGCGCCGAGCTGGAGAAAGCCGAAAAGCGGCTCGCCGAGGTCGATTCCCTGCGCGAGGCGGAGATAGAGAAAGCCAAGGCACAGGCGGCGAAGCTGACCCAGCAGGCGAAGCGCGAGAGCTACGCTCTGCTCGACGAACTCGACAGGCTCAAAAAAGAAAAAGAGAAGACAAAAGATGCCGCAGACCTCGCGCGCCGCGCACGCGCCGCAGTAAGAAAGGGTCTCGGGGCGATAGACGAGGCGGTTGACCCCGTGGTCTCCATGGGCGTTGAGAGCGACGGCTATGTCCTCCCACGCGAGCTCAAAAAGGGCGATACCGTTCTGATAGCCGATCTCGGCAAGGAGGCGACAGTGCTTTCGCCCGTTGACAGAAACGGAAATGTCGAAGTCCTCGCAGGCGCGGCAAAGACGCGTGTAAAGCTCAAAAACCTGCGCCTTATCGAGAACGCGCCGAAAAAGCGCAGCCCGAACTCCGGCGCCCGCCGCACGGGAGTCGAGAGCAAGATGAACATGGATGCCTCCGCGCGGCTCGATGTCCGCGGGCTGACCGTTGACGACTGCATCATGGAGCTCGACAGATATATTGACTATATGCTCCGTATGGGTCTCGGCGAGTTCACCATTGTCCACGGCAAGGGAACCGGTGCGCTCAGGAGCGCCGTCAACCAGTATCTGCGCAAGTCGCCGTATGTCAAGAGCTTCAGGCTCGGCGTCTACGGCGAGGGCGAGGACGGCGTGACAATAGTCGTGCTCAAGTGACGCGAAAAAAGTTTTCCACACGGTTTTCCACATGCCTGCGGGCGCATAACGGCACATTTTGTTGTCTTTTGCCGCTCGAAACACAAGCGGTTGATGATAAAAAACAATCTTGCTTTTCCGCCGCTTTTCCACATCCGGAATGTTGAAAAAAGTTCGGTTTCGGCGAAAAAATGTGCTTGACAGCCGACGATATTTTTAGTATAATAACCCCCTGTAAAGCGTTTTAACTTTACAGAGGGGTTTAACCTTTACGCGATCATGATGAAAAGGGGGAGAAAATAAAGTGGCAAAGAATCTGGAAATAGCTGTTTTGCTTGACCTTTACGGCGATATGTTGACTGAAAAACAGCGCGACTTTCTGGGCTATTACTACAACGACGACCTGTCGCTCTCCGAGATCGCGGAAAACGAGGGGATAACCCGCCAGGGTGTGCGCGATGCGATAAAGCGCGCCGAAGCCCAGCTTTTCGATATGGAGTCGAAGCTCAAGCTCGCCTCGAAATTTGACGAGATACGCAGCGGACTCACTGAAATCATCGACTGCGCCGGCGAGATAGGGGACTACAATCTCAACCACAGCCTGTCGCGCGAAGTGAATGATTATACCGTGAAGATAAAAGCCATCGCCATGTCTCTCATGGAGTGATCGGACTGCGGAAAAATCGCCCATGACCGCGTTGCAGGAACCCGTCCGCTCGGTTGCGTACACAAAGTACGCGCCCTCACGCCCGGAACCCTGCGCCTTGTCCTGAACAATTTTTCTCAGTCCTCGATTGAGTGATGTGATGCGAAAAAAGTTTGCCATAGCTGCGTTGTGAGAACCTACGAATTCAGTCACAACTGTAGGGGCGGATATCATCCGCCCGCGAAATCAGCACAGTCCTCGACTGAGTGATGTGATGCGGAAAAATCCGCCGGGGCTGCGTTGACACCGTCCGCATGGTTCGGCTTGAAACGGTAACATAAAAATTACTTACTTTTTATACAGAGGTGAAAACATTGGCATTTGAAGGTCTTTCGGAACGCCTTGAAGCGGCGTTCAAGCGTCTTAAAAGCAAGGGCAGCCTCAACGAGGCGGATGTCCGCGCGGCGATGCGCGACGTGCGCATGGCTCTGCTTGAGGCGGACGTCAGCTACAAGGTAGCCAAGGATTTCACTGCCAAGGTCACCGAGAGAGCTATCGGCGCGGATGTTATGGAGAGCCTTACTCCCGCACAGATGGTCATAAAGATAGTCAACGAAGAGCTTATCGACCTCATGGGCGGCACGAAGACCCGCCTTGCGACTGCGGCGCATCCGCCGACAGTGATAATGCTCTGCGGTCTTCAGGGCGCAGGTAAAACGACGCACTGCGCAAAGCTTGCGCTCATGCTCAAGAACCGCGGCAGCAGACCGATGCTCGTCGCGTGCGATATCTATCGCCCTGCGGCTATCAAACAGCTTCAGGTGCTCGGCGAAAAGGTCGGCGTACCGGTCTTTGAAAAAGGTACGCAGGATCCGGTTGAAACAGCCAAACAGGCGGTCGCGCTTGCAAGGGACGAGGGCAACGACTATGTTCTCATCGATACCGCAGGCCGCTTGCATATAGATGAGCAGCTCATGGATGAGCTCAAGCGCATCAAGTCGGAAGTCCGCCCGCACGAGATTCTCCTCGTGGTCGACGCGATGACCGGTCAGGATGCGGTCAATGTCGCCTCGACTTTCAACGAGACGCTCGGCATTGACGGACTTATCCTGACAAAGCTCGACGGCGACACCAGAGGCGGTGCGGCACTCTCCGCGCGCGCTGTCACGGGCAAGCCGATAAAGTTCGTCGGCGTCGGCGAAAAGCTCGGCGATCTCGACACCTTCCACCCCGACCGCATGGCTTCGAGAATCCTCGGCATGGGCGATGTCCTCTCGCTTATCGAGAAGGCGGAGACAGCTATTGACGAAAAGAAGGCGGCGGAGCTCGAGGAGAAGATAAGAAAGAACAAGTTCGACCTCAACGACCTGCTCGATCAGATAACACAGCTTCGCAAGATGGGCTCGATTCAGGACACGCTCGCAATGCTCCCGGGTATGGGCAAGAAGCTCCAGGGCGTGGACGTTGACGAGAAGCAGTTCGACCGTCTCCAGGCGCTCATCCGCTCGATGACCCCGAAGGAGCGCGAGAATCCCGACATAATCAACCCCTCCCGCAAAAGGCGTATCGCTGCGGGCAGCGGACAGAAGGTCGAGGATGTCAACAGGCTTCTCAATCAGCACAAGCAGATGCAGAAGCTCTTCAAGCAGTTCAACGGCAAAGGCTCAAAGAAAAAGATGCGCCGTATGGGCTTCGACCCGAGCAAGCTCGGAATGTAAAAACGGATGTTATCCTATAGGTCAGCCTTAGGGTTTACATTATATATTAATTTTGTATTACTTTTGGAGGTACAATCATTATGGCAGTTAAAATCAGACTTCGCCGCATGGGCGCAAAGAAGAACCCCTTCTACAGAATAGTCGTTGCAGATTCGAGATATCCCCGCGACGGCAGATTCATCGAGGAGATCGGCACCTATGATCCGCTCAAGACTCCCGCTGATGTGAAGATCGACGCAGACAAGGCAAAGCAGTGGATCGCCAACGGCGCTCAGCCCACCGATACCGTTAAGGATATCCTCAAGAAGAGCGGCGTCATCGACTGATAACGCTCAGCGTAAAACATGGCTCTCGGCAGTCTGCGGGGAGTTTTGTTTTTCTATGAAAGGAACATCGAAATGAAGGATTTACTTATATCCATCGCTCAGGGTCTCGTTGAAGAGCCCGATGCAGTTACCGTCACCGTTGACGAGCCGGATGATGAGGGCGTTACAGTCTATCATCTCCACGTCAGCGAGAATGACATGGGCAGAGTTATCGGCAAGCAGGGCAGAATAGCCAAGGCTATCCGCACTGTTATGCGCGCTGCCGCAACGCGCTGCGATGAGAAGGTCGCAGTTGAGATAGATTGATGATAAAGGACTATCTTGAAATAGGGCAGATAGTCGGCACCCACGGCGTGCGCGGGGAACTGCGCGTTCAGCCGTGGTGCGATTCGCCCGAATTCTTCAAAAAGTTCAAAACGCTCTACTACGACGCACACGGTGAAAAAAGCGTGGGCGTTGTTTGCGCTCGCCCCCACGGGAATATTGCGCTGCTGCGCCTCGACGGCTGCGACACGGTCGAAAAGGCCGCCTCGCTCAGAGGCAAGGTGCTCTATATGCGCCGCAGCGACGCGCATCTCAAGAAAGGCGACTGGTTCATAGCCGAGCTCATCGGCTGCCGCGCCGAGGACGCAAACAGCGGAAAAGTCTACGGAACCGTTACCGATGTCAGCCAGACCGGCGCAAACGATGTTTGGCACATAACGGATGACAACGGCACCGAGACGCTTATCCCCGCAATTCCCGATGTGGTTTCGAGCGTCGATGTAGAGAACGGAATTGTCCTGATAACACCGCTGAAAGGGCTGTTTTCAGATGAGGATTGATATTCTTACCCTCTTCCCGGAGATGTGCTGTGAGGTGCTCAGGGAGAGCGTCATAGGCAGAGCACGCGAGCGCGGCTGCGTTGAAATAAACTGCCGCAACATCCGCGACTATACGCTCGACAAGCACAACCGCGTCGACGATTCGCCCTACGGCGGCGGGACGGGCATGATAATGCAGGTGCAGCCGATATATGACTGCTACGAGTCCCTTTGCCGCGACACGGGCACGCGCCCGCATCTTATATATCTGACCCCGCAGGGAAAGACGCTGACCCAAAAGCGCGTGGTCGAGCTGTCGAAGCTCGACAATATCGCTCTGCTGTGCGGTCACTATGAGGGAATAGACGAGCGCGTTATAGAAGAGATAGTCGACGAGGAAATTTCGATTGGCGATTTCGTGGTGACGGGCGGCGAGCTGCCCGCGCTTATGCTCGCGGATGCCGTTGCGCGTATGCTCCCAGGAGTGCTCGCTAACGAAGATGCATTCGAGCTCGAGAGCCATTTTTCGTCCCTGCTCGAATATCCTCAGTACACCCGCCCTGTCGAATGGCACGGCAAAGAGGTGCCGCCCGTTCTGCTCTCGGGTCACCATGCGAACATCGAGAAGTGGCGCAGGGAACAGAGCCTTGAACGCACCTACAGGCGCAGACCCGATATGCTCGAAAAGGCGGAGCTGAGCCGAAAAGACCGAGCGTTTCTCTCGTCTTTGAAGAGTGAGGACTGATTTCCGAGGCAATAATTTAATGTGCAACCTGCATTAAAAAGATGTGCCTTGTATGGTCAAAATACACAACAAAGCCCCCGCCCGAATTTTTAACTTTGGAACAGGCAACGAATTATCGCCTTTGAGGGCGAAAGTCGCAAGTAAATTGTTGACGGGGACAAGTTTTATGATATAATATATAAGCAGTAGAATAAAATTTGAATTTGTGTGTGGGAGATTATATATTATGTATGTTAAAGATGTTATGGTACAGAATCAGGTAGGACTTCATGCACGTCCGGCAACTTTTTTCATTCAGAAGGCTAACGAATTCAAGTCTTCCATCTGGGTGGAAAAGGACGAGCGCAGAGTCAACGCCAAGAGCCTTCTCGGCGTGCTTTCCCTCGGCATCATGGGCAACACCCAGATCCGCATCATCGCAGGCGGCCCCGACGAGGAGCAGGCTGTTGATGAGCTCGTGAAGCTTGTTGAGTCCGGCTTCGCCGAGTAATATCATTTTAATACAGATAAGCAGGCTTAGGCCTGCTTTTTCTTTTTGTCTATTTTCATCGCTTCGCGGCATATAATATCTTTGAGAAGGATATTTTCGGCGGTGATAGTATGTTTTCGGTTCTCGTTATTGCTGACGATGCCGGCTTTTTCAGGCGAAGGCGGCTGTTCAGGGCTCCGCAGGTGCGCGATGTGCGCGTATACGGCGGTCTGCCGTTTCGCGAGATAATTTCAGCCAGGCGGCGCGGAAAAATAAACCGCGCGGCGATATGCGAAGCGGCTGGCAGATGTTCGGGCACAATGCTTCTGCCTGAAGATATAGCGCCCGGCGGCGGGATAGACGAGCCCGATCTCTCCGATTACAGAAAGCTCGTTTTCTTCAACACTGCGTGCTCTATATTGCGCTCGTCCTGCGGGTGCGGAGTGCGCGGCGAGCTGCTGATAAAAGACAAAAACGCCTCCGCTGCCCAGAGGCTCGGCATTGCAGTGCCGCTGTTTTCGGATATCCGCGTCGCGACTTCGTGCCCGGACGGGTATTCGCGCCCGATAGAAAACGCCATGGACGAATTCGGCGCGGCGGTTCTCGACGGAATCAGCGACAGCGCGGATGCAGTTATCGACCTCGATTCGTCGCCCGAAAAGTTTGTCTGCGGCGGCGAAGTTTTTACGGCGGGAAAAATAACGCTTCCGAGCGCATATGCGCGCCTCATGCCGACGGGCGCGGACTCGCTTAAATTCGCGGGTGCGCTTTATCTTATAAGCCGAATCCATTCGCTCGCGCAGCTTTGTTTTTCCGAGATATATCACGGCGGAAAACCGCTTTCTCTGCGCGCCGCGTCGGAGCTTATAAGGCTCTCGGCGGCGCCGTAAACTATTGACAACAGGCGATAAAATGAATATAATAACAATATTGTGGATAAGTGCCTGAAAAGGCCTTAGTGTATCAATTTTTAAAATTTAAGGAAGAAGGATGGCCTTAAAATGGAAAAGCAGATCGTATTGACAAGAGAGAGCTACGATGCCAAGGTCAAGGAGCTCGAACAGCTCAAAACCACCGGCAGAGATGAGATAGCCGAGCGCATCAAAGTTGCGCGTTCTTTCGGCGACCTTTCCGAAAACTCCGAGTATGATGAGGCGATGAACGAGCAGGCAAAGCTCGAAGCTAAAATCGCCCGCCTTGAAAACGACATCCGCAACGCGAATATCCTCGATGAGGACAATCTGAATGCGGGCGTGGTTCATCCCGGCTCAAAGGTCAAGGTCGAGAATGTCGAGACCGGCAAGAAGAGCGAGTATACTATCCTCGGACCCAGCGAGTCGAACCCCTCTCAGGGCATAATCTCCGACCAGTCGCCCATAGGCAAGTCGCTTATCGGCAACCGCAAGGGTGATGTAGTCGATGTTCCGCTGCCGACCGGAAAGATTCTTCAGCTCAAGATTCTCAGCATTGCAAAGTCAAAGTAAAAAAGCACAGTTCACATAAATCCAAGGAGTGAAAAAAATGCCGGATGAGATAAACACCAACCCCGTCTCCGCCGAGAGCGAAGAGGCTCAGGAGGACATAAACGCCCTGCGTCAGATCCGCCTGGACAAGCTCAACGAGCTTTGCGCCGCAGGGGAGGATCCGTTCAAGATAACAACAGCGGATCAGTCCGCCCATGCACAGGAGATAGTTGACAATTTCGAAGCGATGGAGGGCAAAGAGGTCTCCATATGCGGACGAATGATGTCAAGACGCGATATGGGCAAGGCGAACTTCATCGATATCCGTGACCGCTCGGGCCGTATTCAGGTCTATGTGCGCATAAACGATGTCGGCGAGGATACATTTGCAAAGTTCAAGAAGTGGGATATCGGCGATATCCTTGAAGTGCGCGGCACGGTGTTCAAGACCCGCAGGGGCGAGATATCCATCCACGCAACCGCGCTTCGCCTGCTGACGAAGTCACTGCTCCCGCTGCCCGAAAAGTTTCACGGTCTGCGCGATACGGACACCCGCTATCGCCGCCGTTACCTTGACCTCATAGTCAACCCCGATGTCAAGGATACATTTATAAAGAGAAGCCTGATAATCCGCGAGATAAGAAACTATCTCGATTCCAAGGATTTCATCGAGGTCGAGACGCCCATTCTTGTTCAGAATGCGGGCGGCGCTGCCGCGCGTCCGTTTGTGACCCATCACAACGCCCTCAACGAGGATCTCAACCTGCGCATTTCCCTTGAACTCTACCTCAAGCGCCTTATAGTCGGCGGCCTTGAGCGAGTCTACGAGATGGGCAGAGTTTTCCGCAACGAGGGTCTTGATGTGCGCCACAACCCCGAGTTCACGCTCCTTGAGATATATCAGGCGTATACGGATTTCCACGGCATGATGGACCTTGTCGAAGAGCTCTACAGAACCGTTGCTCTCAAAGTTCTCGGCACTGCCGTCGTCACCTATGACGGCGTGGAAATTGATCTTTCAAAGCCCTTTGCCCGCATGACGATGGTCGAGGCTGTCAAGAAATATGCAGGCGTCGATTTCGCTGAAATCGATCTTGAAACTGCCCGTTCGCTCGCTAAGGAGCGCGGCATCGAATTTGAAGAGAGACACAAGAAGGGCGACCTGCTCAACCTCTTCTTCGAGGAATATGTTGAGGACAAGCTCGTTCAGCCGACCTTCATCACGGAGCACCCGGTCGAGATTTCCCCGCTTGCAAAGAGAAAGCCCGACGATCCGAACTACACGGAGCGTTTCGAGCTGTTCATAACCTGCCGCGAGATGGCGAACGCCTTCTCCGAGCTCAACGATCCTATCGACCAGCGCGGCCGCTTTGAGGCTCAGGAAGAGCTGTTTGCCGCCGGCGACGATGAGGCGAACCACACCGACGAGGACTTCCTCATGGCTCTCGAATACGGTATGCCCCCGACAGGCGGCATCGGCATCGGTATCGACCGCTTTGCCATGCTCCTGACCGACAGCTACTCAATCCGCGACGTTCTGCTCTTCCCGACGATGAAGTCGCTTGACGGCGATGCGTCCAAGAAGACCGCGGTTGTCGAAGAGGAAAAAGAGGAGGAGACTCCCGAGACCATAGACTTCTCAAAGGTCGAGATAGAGCCTCTCTTCAAGGATTTTGTCGATTTTGAGACTTTCAGCAAGTCCGATTTCAGAGCCGTTAAGGTCAAAGAATGCACCGCAGTGCCCAAGAGCAAGAAGCTGCTCAAGTTCGTCCTCGATGACGGCACAGGCACCGACCGCATTATTTTAAGCGGTATTCATGCCTATTATGAGCCCGAAGAGCTTGTCGGCAAGACGCTTATAGCCATAACCAACCTGCCGCCCAGAGCGATGATGGGCATCGATTCGTGCGGAATGCTCCTGAGCGCCGTACATTCGGAGGAGGGCGAAGAGAAGCTCAATCTTCTTATGGTCTCCGGCCGCATCCCTGCGGGCGCAAAGCTCTATTGATATATGAAAATATCGGTTGCTCTTGCCGCATATAACGGCGAGAAATATATAGGAGAACAGATCGAATCCATACTTCCTCAGCTCGGCAGGGACGACGAGATAGTCGTCAGCGACGATAACCCCGCGGGCAAGACCCGCACGGCGGTCGAATTCTATTCGGCATACGACGGGCGCGTCAGATATGTCGAAGGCACGGGCGAGGGCGTATGCAGAAATTTTGAAAACGCTATTCTCAACTGTTCGGGGGATGTAATCTTCCTGTGCGATCAGGACGATGTCTGGCTCCCGAACAAGGTTGAGCGCGTCATGAAAGCGATTGAAAACGGCGCAGACGTCGTGCTGCATGACGCAATGATGACGGACGGGGAACTGAACGTCACCGACGAATCTTTCTTCAGCCTCAACGGCTCGAAGAGGGGATTTGTCAGAAACTTTCTGAAGAATTCATATATGGGCTGCTGCATGGCGTTCAGGCGCGATTTCGAGCCTGCGTTTATGCCGTTCCCCAAAGATCTCGCCATGCATGACTGGTGGATAGGACTCAACGCCGAGCTAAAAGGCAAGGTCGAGTTCATATACGAGCCTCTTATCAAGCATCGCTGCCACGGCGGCAATGTGACAGGAGGCAAGACCACCGCCGCGCAGAAGATATCCTGGCGTATTCAGATGGCGGGAGATATACTGCGATACAAAAACGCAGACTGACGCTGACCGTGATAAGTCAGCACTTTAAAGAGGTGTGAAATTGGGAAAATATAAGGTCACGGGGTGCATAGTGACGCACAACAATATGCATTCCATCAAAAAGACCCTTGATTCTCTGCTCGAGTTCACCCGTGCCGATTTCAAGCTCTATGTTGTGGACAATTCCTCAACCGACGGCACTCCGGAATTTATCGAGCAGAACTACCCGCAGCTTGAGCTTATCCGCAACGCCGGAAACACCGGCTTCGGAGCGGGTCATAATCTGGTGATGGACAGGCTTGATTCAAAATATCATGTCGTCATAAATCCGGATATTACAGTAAAGAACGACGCGATATCCGCCCTTGCGGACTATCTCGAAGAGCATGAGGATATAGGTATGCTCGCCCCGAAAATCTGTTTCCCAGACGGGCGTATGCAGATCCTCGGCAAGCGCGACCCGAAGATAAAATATCTTTTTGCCAGCCGCCTGCGCAACGAAGAGAAGCCGGGCAGGCTTCTGCGCGAATACGCAATGCTCGACGAGGACTACACAAAGCCCTTTGACATTGAGAACGCCTCCGGATGCTTCTTCATGATAAGAACGGAGCTGTTTCGCAAAATCGGCGGCTTTGACGAGGGATATTTCCTCTATTTTGAAGACAGCGATATAACCCGCACCGTGCGCAAATATGCCCGCGTTGTGTTTGATCCGTCGGTTGTTGTCTATCACGAATGGGAGAGGGAGTCGAAACATAACTTCAAGCTCCTGCTCGTCCATATCCGCTCGATGTTCTACTATATGAAAAAGTGGAGGTGATCCGGATGAAGAAATACTTCAAGAATTTTTATAAGTACCGTTTCCTTTTCACCGAGATCGTTCGCAAGAACATTAAGCTCCAGTACAGGAACTCGGTTCTCGGTATGTTCTGGACATTTCTTCAGCCGCTTCTGACGATGATCGTGCTCGCGTTCATCTTCGGAAATATCTTCGGACGCGATGAGTCGAAGGTTCTCAACTATCCCGTATATTTGCTCTGCGGTCGTCTGCTCTATGAGTTCTATTCCCAGGCGACCAAGCGCGCCATGCGCTCGATAAGAAACAGCGCATCGGTCATAAAGAAGGTGTATGTACCCAAGTACATATACCCCATGGCGAATGTCGCGTCGAACTTCATAACGTTTTTGATTTCGCTTCTTGTGCTTGCGGTCGTTATGGCGTATTACATGATATTCACCGACACCGCAATGCGCCTGACTCCGTATATCCTGCTCTCTTTCGTGCCGATACTCATCCTCTTTGTGCTGTGCGTCGGCGTCGGAATGATACTTTGCACCATGGAGGTTTTCTTCAAGGATGTCGAGTATATGTATGAAGTTTTCTGCATGCTGCTGTTCTATGCGACTCCCATATTCTACAATGTCGAGACCCTGCATATAACCAACAGGTATGCACAGTATGCGCTCATGGCGAACCCGCTCTATTCGATAGTCTCGATGTTCAGGGACTGCGTGCTTTTCGGCAGGGCGATGAATCCGAATCATATAATCTACTCCGCCGTCTTCAGCATTGCGATGCTGCTCATAGGCGTGTTGGTGTTCTACAAGAAGCAGGATGATTTCATCCTGCACATCTGATGGGAGGGCGTAATTATGGGCAACGTAATGGTTGATGTAAATCACGTCAGCATCAGATTCATTCAGAATCAGGAAAAGGTAGACAATCTAAAAGAATATTTCATAAAGCTCGTCACCCGCAAGCTCAAGTATGACGATTTCTGGGCGCTGACCGATGTCAATTTCCAGATCGAAAAGGGCGAACGCCTCGGTGTTCTCGGCTTCAATGGAGCCGGCAAGAGTACACTGCTCAAGACTGTCGCAGGCGTTCTCAAGCCCACCAAGGGCACGGTCACGACAAAGGGCGTTATTGCCCCTCTGCTTGAACTCGGCGCGGGCTTTGACATGAACTACACCGGCAAGGAGAATGTCTATCTCTACGGCGCAACGATGGGCTATTCGAGAAAATACATCGAGGAGCGCTATGATGAGATAGTCGAATTCGCCGAGCTCAAAGACTTCATGCATGTCCCGGTCAAGAACTATTCCTCCGGTATGCGTGCGCGTCTTGGCTTCGCGATAGCTACTGCGGTCGATCCGCAGGTGCTTATTCTCGACGAGGTGCTCTCTGTCGGCGATGCCCGTTTCAGAGCCAAGAGCGAGAAACGCGTCATGTCGATGTTTGAAAACAATGTAACAGTGCTCTTCGTCTCGCACTCGACAGAACAGGTGCGCAGACTCTGCAACAAGGCCATAATCCTCGATCACGGCAAGATGATAGCTTCCGGAACGAGCCAGGAGGTCTGTGATATCTACGACCGTATGGTCAAGGGAATAAAATAAGAAAGGGTGTTTTTCAGATGGTCATAGGAGCGATTTTTGCCGGCGGTATCGGCAGCAGAATGGGCAGCGCAGATATGCCCAAGCAGTATCTCCAGCTCGGCTCAAAGCCGATAATAGTCCACACGATAGAGAAGTTTGTCGTCAATCCCGGAATCGACCGCATAATAGTCCTCTGCCCCAAGGCATGGATAGCCCACACGAAGGATCTCGTGAAGAAATATCTCGGCGAGGCTATCGCAGAGAAGATAAATGTCGTTGAGGGCGGCTCGACAAGAAACGGCACGCTCGAAAACGCGCTCAAGTTCATCAACGAGAATTTCGCCATTGACGATGACAGCGTTATTGTTACCCACGACGCAGTCCGTCCGTTTGTCACCCACAGAATAATTGACGAAAATATCGAGGCTGCGAAGAAATACGGCGCGTGCGACACTGTTATTCCCGCAACGGATACAATAGTCCGCAGTGAGGACAGCGAAAATGTCAGCAGCATCCCGACCAGAAGCGAGCTGTATCAGGGTCAGACTCCGCAGTCCTTCAGAATAAAGGAGCTTGAGAGCGTTCTTAACAGCCTCACCGAGGACGAGAAGAACACGCTGACCGATGCGTGCAAGATCTATACAATAAAGAACAAGCCCGTCCGCATCGTCGACGGCGAAGTGTTCAACATCAAGATAACCTACACCTATGATCTCAAAGTTGCAAACGCACTTCTGGGGGTTGTGAACAATGATAAATGAAGTATATCAGCTTATAGCGCCCAAGCTCATTGACACGGCGTACAAGGAGATAGATCTCTCGAAGAACGAGGTCATTCTCCGCCCCGTCAAGATGTCGATATGCAAGGCGGATCAGCGCTACTATCAGGGTCTGCGCAACCGCGCCGTGCTCATGAAGAAGCTGCCCATGGCTCTTATCCATGAGTGTGTCGCCGAGGTTATATATGACCCGAGCGGCGAGTTTTCGGTCGGAGAGATGCTCATTCCGATACCCAATACACCCACCGAGACCGACCCGGTCATCGCCGAGAACTATCTGCGTTCGAGCCACTTCTGCTCGAGCGGATATGACGGCTTCATGCGCGACTATATCCAGATGCCACACGACCGCCTTGTCAAGGTGCCCGAGGGCTTCGATATGCGCGTCGCTTCGTTCTCGGAGCTCGTCAGCGTCAGCGTGCAGTCCATCTCGCGTTTCGAGAAGTTCGCGAATTCCAACCGCCGCAGAATCGGTATCTGGGGCGACGGAAACGTCGGATTTATAACCGCATTGATGCTGCACTATCTCTATCCGAACGCCGAGCTCTATATCTTCGGCACGGTTGAGGACAAGCTCAATTTCTTCACCTTTGCAAAAGAGACATTCCATGTTGACGCGGTGCCTGAGGGAGTCAGCATCGACCACGCGTTCGAGTGCGTCGGCGGCCCCGGCTCAAGACCCGCGATAAATCAGATGATAGACCTCATTGAGCCCGAGGGCAGCATTTCGCTCATGGGCGTCAGCGAGAACTTCGTCGATATCAACACGAGAATGGTGCTTGAAAAAGGTCTCAATCTCTTCGGCTCTTCGCGCAGCGGCAGGAAAGATTTCCTGCGCACGATGCAGATTTTCGCAGAGCATCCGGAGGTCGGACACTACCTTGAGAATCTTATCGGCGATGAGTTCAAGGTTCGCGATATCCCGGATATCCACAAGGCGTTCAACGCCGACTATATGAGAAACTTCGGCAAGACCGTCATCGATTGGGACAAATAATGAAGAAGCTGTTTTATACTATTTACGCAGTGATATTCAGAATATGCCGCCTTTTCCCTGTTAAAAGGGGAAGGGTGGCTTTGGTATCTCCGCACAACGCGGATTTCAACGATTCGCTCGGCGCTGTTAAGGCGGAGCTTGAGAGGCGCGGTGACTATGATATAAAGCTCATTACCCGCCGCGACATCGAGCTTTCAAAGAACCCGGCGAAGCTTATAAAAGGCGCGTTCAGGTTCTTTTTCGTCAGTTCATACCGCCTTGCAACAGCGCAGTATGTCTTTTTGAACGACAATTTTATGCCCCTCGCCTATATAAATTTCAGCCCGGAGACGAAAGTTGTCCAGCTCTGGCACGCCGAGGGCGTGTTCAAGCGATTCGGGCTCTGCTCGGCGCTTCCGCCGGAGATTGAGGAGCTTGAAAAGCGCTGCTGCAAGCGCTATACCCATGCGGTCTGCTCGTCAAAAAATGTCGTGCCGTATTATGCCAAGGCGTTCGGCCTGCCCAAGGAGCGTGTGCTGCCCTTGGGGAGCGCGCGCACGGACAAATTCTTCTTGCCCTCTGACACCGAAAAGCTCAGAGCGGAGTTTGACGAAAAATATCCGCAGTGCAGGGGCAAAAAACTTGCACTCTATGCCCCGACATTCCGCGACGACCCGAAGCGCGACGGCGAGATAATGAAAAACTTCGACGCGAAGAAATTTGCGGAGCGTTTTTCTGATGAATATGTTCTGCTCATCCGCCTGCATCCGCAGGTTCACACGAGCGAAGTCGAGGCGGGCGAGAGCGCGATAGACATGACGGGATATCCGGATGTCGGCGAGCTCGTTCAGATATGCGACCTGCTGATAACCGACTATTCTTCAATATGCATGGACTTCGTTCTGCTCGAAAAGCCGTGTCTTTTCTATGCATTCGACCTCGAGGAATATGAGCGCGAGCGCTCGTTCTTCTTCGATTATGAAGACTATGTGCCCGGCAGAACGGCAAAAACTTTTGACGAACTGCTCGATGTGATATCAGGCGGCGATTTCGGAAAAGACAGGCAGGAGAAGTTCAAAAGCTTCAATTTTGACGCTCTCGACGGCAAAAGCGCCGAGCGGATAGTCGATGCGATAGTCAAATAAAGGCGCAGCACTTGACAGACTGCGAGCTTTTATTGTATAATTAACCGTTAGAAACAAGCTTTATCAGATAGTCAAAGGAGGGACGCGCCCGGGGCGCGGCTTATATGTCAGGACATTCAAAATGGAGTACGATCAAGAGAAAGAAAGAAAAAACGGATAACCAGCGCGCGAAGATCTTCACGAAGATCGGCCGCGAGATAGCCGTTGCGGTGCGTGAGGGCGGCCCCGATCCGGCGTCGAACTCGAAGCTCAAGGATATCATTTCCAAGGCTAAGGCGAACAACGTTCCCAACGACAACATAGACCGTATTATTAAAAAAGCTGCCGGCGACGGCAATGCGGACAACTACGAGGAGATCATGTACGAGGGCTACGGCCCGTCGGGCATCGCCGTTATAGTTGAGACCCTTACCGACAACCGCAACAGAACTGCGGGCGATATGCGCCATTATTTCGACAAGTTCGGCGGCAACATGGGTCAGAGCGGCTGCGTCTCGTTCATGTTCTCGAAGCAGGGCGTTATCGTTATCGAAAAGGACGACGATATCGATGAGGAGAAGCTGATGGAGGATGCGCTTGAGGCAGGAGCTATCGACTTCCTGACCGACGACGGCGTTTATGATATCCGCACCGAGCCCAACGATTTCTCCGCAATATGCGAGGATCTCGAGAAGAAGGGCTACACCTTCCTCTCCGCAGAGGTCGAGTATGTTCCCTCGAGCTACACCAGACTCGAAAATGAGGACGATATCAAGAACATGAGCAAGATGCTCGAGATGTTCGAGGATAACGACGACGTTCAGAACGTCTGGCACAACTGGGAAAACGCCGACGACGCAGAGTAAAATCAAAAAAGACGAGAGCTGCCAATATGGCGGCTCTTTTTGTGTTAACTAAAATGGACTTTTGCCTTCGCTACGTACTATAATCAAAAGATATATACTACCCGCGTTTCGGCATTTTCTTTTTATTTGAAAAAGAAAACGCCTGCAAAAGAAAAGCAAAACAGGGGGAATCCCCCTGTACCCCCGACAACGCCGCGCCGCGGTACATAGCTTGCGGCTCTCAGTTAGTTGCTCGGCACATTCGCACGCAAACGCGCCGGAGCTTGAACGAGTGCGTGCTCGTGCGTCTTGCTTCGCAAGCCGTTCCCTCGCCTGTCTCAATTGGCTTATCAAACACTGCGGCGCGGCTATTGAAAGCATGATTAAATAGGGCGGATAGTATTTATATTTTAGCATGAGCGGGGAACGGTATATTCGTGTAAATAAATTCGGGGTCACGAAGTATGAGTTATATCGTAGAGACTAATATTCTTTTCTGCCGTTTTATAACGAGTTACGACTGTATTGTTTTGATGACGTAAAATTTAGTTTAAAAAGGGAAACCCCCAGAGCACCGGAAGCTCTGGGGGTGATGGGGAACTGATTTGCCGTCGCCCGCACAAGCGGCGGCAATCGAGAAGTTGTTTTGTTTTTTATCCGTTCAGAACACTTTTACGGTTCGGTTCTGCCGGAGGTCGAACTGCCTACTGCCGCCACTGACATGACGACTGCCAATACCAAGATGATTCCTAATGCCTGTAATACCATTTTGTTGTCCTCCTTAACCGTTTCGTAGTTTCTCTTTCCTACGATACATAGTATATACCGAACATGGGGCTAAAGCCACCACAAAACGATTACAGTTGAATACAAAATGGTTACAAAGAAAGATTAAATTGTAACATTTCTGTAACAATTTCAGGCGAAATTGTCAACTTGTCAGCTCGATGAGGTCTTTTATGCTCAGCTCCGGCTGCAAAGCACGATTCACCGCGAGCGAGAGCAGTCCCGAACAGCGCTCGATAAGCAGGTCTATCTCTTTCGGTGTGACCATCATTTTTGCGTCCTCGGCAGGTTCATTTGTGTTATTACCCGACACATCGCGGGCGAGTGTGTGCGCATCAACGACCGTCGGAACGCCCACGGATATGACCGGGACGCCGAGCGTTTTTCGGCTTATCTCGGCGCGGGAATTGCCGACACCCGAGCCGGGGATTATTCCGCTGTCAGATATCTGAACTGTGCTCCCGAGCCTGACGAGCTTGCGCGCGGCGAGTGCATCGACGACTATCACGGCGCAGGGCTTTATCACATTCACCGCGCCGAGCAGCAGCTCGCCTGTTTCGACTCCTGTCTGACCGAGCACTCCGGGTGCTATCGCCGCGACCGGGCGCAGCCTGCCGAGCCCCAGCTGCTCGCATAGCTCGCGCTTTAGGTGTCTTGTGACAAACACGCCGCCGATAAATTTGGGGCCGAGCGCATCGGGGGTTATATTCGTGTTGCCGAGCCCCGCGGCGAGCACCGTGCCCTCGGACGGGAGCAGGCGAGAGAGCTCCTGCGCCACGGCATCTATAAGCTCATCGCTTATGCGCGAGGAGCGCGCGAACGACTGCGACTGCACGGTTATATATTCTCCGCGCGGCTTGCCCAATATTTCTTCGCCGCGCCTGTCCGTGACTCGCAAGCGGGTTATTTCCGCGCCCGCGCTTTCAAAGCTCGTGCATTCCACGCCGTCGATTCTGCTGCCCTCGAGATTTTCGCGCACTTCGAGCGCAAGGTCTGTTCTGAAGTTCATTTTTTCGTCTCCGTTTCGCTTTCGCAGGGGTGCGAAAGGCAAAAATTTTTTCTTTTTCTCTTGCATTTTGGCAAAGTCTATGATAAGATTATTAACTGTATGATGAAGGAGGTGCAAAAATGCCTAATATCAAGTCAGCTAAGAAGCGTGTCATCGTCAACAAGACAAAGGCCGCCCGCAACAAGTCCCGCAATTCAGCCCTTAAGACTGCCATAAAGAAGGCTCACACTGCTGCTGAGACCAACGCGGCAGATAAGAAGGAAGTTGTCACCGCAGCTATAAAGAAGGTCGATCAGGCAGCCGCCAAGGGCCTTATTCATAAGAACAATGCTGCTCGCAAGAAGTCCGCTCTTGCAAAGCTTCTCAACGAGGCGTAAGATTGCAAACAAACGATTAACGGTTCTGGCTTTTGCCATGACCGTTAATTTTTTTTATTTTACTCTTTTCGCGATTTTTCTTTTTGATGCGGCATAATATCCGTTTGTAAATTTTTATCGTATGGTTTGACTTTTGCCTGCGTTTGGCGTATAATCATAATCGATAAGAATCAAACAGGAGGTGAGACCATGGACAAAGCTAAGAAGATAATCAAGATCGTCGCTATCATCATCGCTGTTGCCGCCGCTGTTGTCGGTATAGCGTTTGCCGTCAAGAAGATCATAGACAAGAAGAAGGCTGCTGCCGACGAGCCGGAGAATTATGTCTCCTGCTCCTGCTGCGATACCTGCGCACCCGCAGCCAACTGATTTTTTGAAAAAATTTCACCTGCTATACGCTATTGTGTATGGCAGGTGACTTTTTCTTATTTTTCCTTTGGTCTCGCAACAAATGACGCGATAAGACCGCAGAGCACCGCCGCGGTTATCCCCGCGCTCGATGCGGTCAGAGGACCCGTCAGGATGCCGAGCGCGCCTTTTTCGGCGATAGCCTCCTTGACCCCTTTTACCATGGCGAAGCCGAAACCCGTCAGCGGAACCGTCGCCCCCGCGCCTGCCCATTTTGCGAGCGGAGCATAGATTCCGACCGCACCGAGCACGACTCCCGCCACGACGAAGCAGACGAGTATGCGCCCGGGTGTGAGCTTTGTCAGATCCATTATTATCTGACCCACCGCGCATATCGCGCCGCCGACCGCGAACGCCTTGAGAAAGCTGAGAAATATATCCATATCATCACCTGAAAATTTTTTTTCAAATCTATTTTTTCCCCGCGGCGCGGCTATATTCACGCCTTTTGTATCGGGGAAAAATACACACTGTGAAATTAATAAAATTTTTACAGATAAAGTATTGACAAACGGCGATAATATTAATAATATCTATACTATAAGAGGCACGGAAATTAATTCCGCTTTCCTCAAAACAAAAGGTTGATTTAAAAATTACAGTATAAGGAGAAATAAAAATGTCAACTTTTGAAAGAGTCCAGAAAATCATTTGCGAGCAGCTCGAGATAGACAGCCATCTTGTTACCGAGGATGCATCTATTTCCGGAGATCTCGGCGCAGACAGCCTTGATCTTGTCGATCTCTCTATGTCCATCGAAGAGGAATTCAACCTCGAAGTTCCCGACGATGTTCTCGATCATGTCAGAACTGTCGGCGATATCGTTAAGTTCATCGAGGACAACGCGTAAATATAATCAATAACAAAGGGGCTGTTTTGTATTGGATTCAATATGAAACAGCCCCTTTTGCCGCAACGGAGGGATATAAAATGATACTGAAGAATGCGGATATTTTCGATTCCGAGTTTGCTCTGCGTCGCGCGGATGTGCGCGTTGAGGACGGCAAAATAGCTGAAATAGGCGAAAATTTAAACGGCGGGGATGAGCACGATCTTTCCGGATGCGTTATCCTGCCCGGCTTTATCGACATACATATCCACGGCTGCGGGGGAGCGGATTTCTCCGACGCTCAGCCGGATACGCTCGAAACCATGTCGCGGACTCTCGCGAGTTTCGGCGTAACTTCGTTCTGCCCCGCGTCGATGACTCTGCCATATGACAGGATAGAAAAGGCGTTTGAGAATGCGGCGGGATATCTCGGCAAGGAGTGCGGCGCATATATCCACGGCATCAATATGGAGGGACCGTTCCTCTCATATGCAAAGCGCGGCGCGCAGAATCCCGAATATCTGCATGAGCCGGACATAGACGAGCTCAAAAAGCTCGATAAAATCTGCAAAATAAGACTTGTGTCGCTGGCACCTGAGCTTCCGGGAGCTATAGAATTCGCGCGCGAGGCGTCGAAGATATGCACGGTGTCCGCCGCGCACACCGCCGCGACATTTGAGCAGGCGGAGCTCGGCTACAAAAACGGAATAACCCACACGACGCATCTCTTGAACGGCATGGATCCGATATATAACCGCAAGCCCGGCGCGGCAGTCGCGGCGCTCAGAGCCGAAAACGCCACGGCGGAGCTGATAAGCGACGGGATGCATATCCACCCGGCGTATCTCGCCCTGCTCTATAAAATACTCGGTGAGGACAGGAGTGTCGCGGTCAGCGACTCCATGTGCGCCTCGGGTCTCGGCGACGGCGAATATGAGCTCGGCGGCACGATAGTGTATGTAAAAGACGGCAAGGCTCTGCTCGCCGACGGTACGATAGCCGCGAGCACGACGAATATTTTTGCTGAGTTCAGGAATATAATCAGCTTCGGCGTGCCCGTCCGCCAGGCGGTGAAATCCTGCACGATAAATCCCGCTCGCGCGATAGGCGTCGACGATGTGACGGGCAGTATAGCAGTCGGTAAGCGCGCCGATTTCACTGTTCTTTCGTCCGATTTGAAAGAGCTCGGGTGCGTCTATATAAAGGGAAAAAGGATATAAAAAAGTATGCAAATCGCCGCTTGTGTGGTATAATATAGTATCTTAGACTCAAAGCTCGGAGGCTGAACATGAACTTTCTTGTTATTGACGGCAACAGCATATTGAACCGTGCGTTTTACGGCATAAAGGTGCTCACGACGAAGGACGGCAGATTCACCAACGCCATCTATGGTTTCATGAATATTTTTCTGCGCCTCAAAGACGAGTGCCAGCCGCAGGCGGTGGCGGTCGCTTTTGATGTCAAACAGCCGACTTTTCGCCATGAGATGTACGGCGGCTACAAAGCGACAAGAAAGGGTATGCCCGATGAGCTCGCGCAGCAGATGCCCGTGCTCAAGGAGCTGCTTGAGGCGATGGGCGTGTCGATAGTTGAAAAGCCCGGATATGAGGCGGACGATATTCTCGGCACTCTTGCGCGCCACAGCGGCGACGCCGTCTGCACGATAGCCACGGGCGACAGAGACAGCCTGCAATTGGTGTCCGACAGCGTCAATGTTCTGCTCGCCGCGACGAAGATGGGCAGACCCGTGACCGACAGATACACGCCCGAGGCAGTGCGCGAAAAATACGGCGTTGAGCCCGAAAAGCTCATTGATATAAAAGCCCTTATGGGCGACAGCTCGGACAATATCCCCGGCGTTGCGGGAATCGGCGAAAAGACCGCCGGCGATTTAATAGCCCGCTTCGGCTCGATAGAATATATCTACGACAATATTGACACGATAGATATCAAACCCGGAGTGCGGGACAAGCTGAAAAAAGACAGGGACATGGCGTTCCTGAGCAAAAAGCTCGGCACGATAAACTGCGATATCCCAATCGACAATAACCCGCAGAGCTATATTCTCAGAGCGCCCGACAATTTCAAGGTCACAAGAATGCTCGCGGATCTCGAGATGTTCAAGCTCATCGACCGCCTCGGGCTCGAGATATCAAACACAGCCTCCGAGCCGCAGAAAGAGGAGAAGCCTGTCCCGCTCTGCGCCGAGGACGATTTAGGCCAGCTGATGACGCGCCTTAAGTCTGACGGCGAGAGCTATTTTCTCTGGGACGGCGAAAAGTGCCGCTTCGATCTCGGGGACAAAGTGCTCGTGTGCGACTGCGAAAACGAGAATTTTTATCCGTTTTTTATAAAGCTGCTCGAAGATAAAAATATAAAAAAATACACGGCGGACATAAAGTCGCTCTATTCATTCGCGCAGGGCTGTTCGGCTCAGTGCAGGAATATGTGCGGCGACCTGGAGCTTGAGGGCTATGTCCTCAACCCATCCGCCTCGTCCTATGACGCGCTGCGCCTTGCAGGCGAATATTCGGCGGCAGTGCCGGTTGAAAACGGCGACGAAAACGACTGCGCCGCCGCGTCGCTGAGAAGATTATTTGCGGCGATGGACAAAAAAATTGAGGAAAACGGACAGCAGCAGCTGCTTCATGATATAGAGCTTCCGCTCGCGCATGTGCTCTCTTCAATGGAGCAGACGGGCTTCGCTGTTGACCGCGACGGAATTGCGGAATTCGGCAAACAGCTTGGCGAGAGGATAGCCGAAATTGAGCAGGAGATATACGCTTTAGTCGGCTATGAGTTCAATCTGAACTCGCCAAAGCAGCTCGGCGAGGCGCTTTTTGACAAGCTCGGTCTGCCGGCAAAGAAAAAGACAAAGAACGGATATTCGACCGACGCGCAGGTGCTCGAATCGCTCGAAAACAAGCACCCCGCTGTGCGCGATATCCTCGAATACAGAACGCTTTCAAAGCTCAGGTCGACCTACTGCGACGGTCTGCTCAAGGTTATCGGCGAGGACGGGCGCATCCGCTCGACTCTGAATCAGACCGAGACGAGAACCGGCAGAATCTCATCGACCGAGCCGAATCTTCAGAATATCCCCGTGCGCTCTCCGCTCGGGCGCGAGATGCGGAAATTCTTCGTCGCGCGGGACGGATATGTGCTCGTTGACGCGGACTATTCGCAGATTGAGCTTCGCGTTCTCGCCCATATTTCGGGCGACCGAAACATGATAAAGGCGTTCAACGACAACACGGATATCCACACTGTGACCGCGTCCGAGGTCTTTGATATGCCGCCGCAGCTTGTCACTCCGATAATGAGAAGCCGCGCGAAAGCGGTCAATTTCGGCATAGTATACGGCATCGGCGCGTTCTCGCTCGCCAAAGATATCGGAGTCAGCCGCAGCGAGGCGGATGAGTATATAAAAGGCTATCTCAGGCACTATTCAGGCGTTGACAAATATATGCACGACGTGGTCGAAAAGGCGAAGAAAGACGGCTACGCCGAGACGATGTTCGCGCGGCGCAGATATCTGCCGGAGCTCGCCGCATCGAACGCTAACACCCGCGCTTTCGGCGAGCGTGTGGCGCGCAATATGCCCATTCAGGGCACGGCGGCGGATATAATCAAGATAGCGATGATAAGAGTCTACGAACGCCTTGAACGCGAGAATCTGGCGGCGAAGCTGATAATGCAGGTGCACGATGAGCTGATAGTCGAAGCGCCGGAGAACGAAAAAGAGCGCGTGAGCGCGCTGCTCAAAGAGGAAATGGAGAACGCTGTTAAGCTCTCTGTGGCGCTCACTGCGGATGTCCATTCCGGGCGCACCTGGTATGACGCGAAAGGCTGATAAAACGGAGGAAACATGAATCTGGTTTTTGTTTGCACGGGCAACATCTGCCGCAGTCCGATGGCGGAGGGGATGTTCAAAAAACTGCTCGAAGAAAAAGGGGAGAGCGGTATAGACTGCTCGAGCGCGGGACTTGCGACCTTTGACGGACGCCCCGCGAGCGACAACGCGCAGGCGGTCGCCCTCGAATACGGAGTCGATATCTCGGAGCATAAATCGCGTATGCTGACCCGCAGCATCGCGCGCAAGGCAGATCTGATAGTCTGCATGACCGATGAGCAGTATGAGATGCTCAACCGCATGATTCCCGACGAGAGACTCTATGTGCTCGCCGGCGGAGTTGATGACCCCTACGGATGCGATATCGAAGTTTACCGCGAGTGTGCGAAGAAGATAAACGGCGCGCTGCCGGGGCTTTATGAAAAGATAAAGAGCGGGAGCTGATCGGTATTTTTGAAGTTGAAACGGTCCCGATGACGGAAGAATATATAGGCGGCGTCGTGTCGCTCGAGCGCGAATGTTTTTCGCATCCGTGGAGCGAGAAGTCGCTTCGGGAAGAGCTTGATAACGATCAGGCTCATTTTCTCTGCGCGGTCGCCGACGGATGCGTCGCCGGATATATCGGTGTGCAGGAGATAGTGGGCGAGGCGTATATAACCAATGTCGCCGTGTCCGAAAAATTCCGCCGCCGCGGGATAGCGGAAAAGCTGCTCGAAGAGGCGGAGCGCGGCGCAATAAAACGCGGCTGCGTGCTGATAACGCTCGAGGTCAGGGCTTCAAACGCCCCGGCGAAGGCACTCTATAAAAAACGCGGCTTCAAAGAAGTCGGAACAAGAAAGAATTTTTATTCCGATCCGCGCGAGGACGCGGAGATAATGACAAAGTTTTTTGACAGATGAGGGTGAGCGAAATGAAGATACTTGCAATCGAATCCTCCTGCGACGAGACCGCTGCGGCGGTCGTCGAGGACGGCAGACGCGTTATTTCAAGCGTCATAGCGTCGCAGGTAAAGGAACATATACTCTACGGCGGAGTCGTGCCGGAGATAGCGTCAAGGCGCCATGCGGAGGCGATATCCGGCGTTGTAGGCGAAGCGCTCGACAGGGCGGAGATGAATGTCGGTGACGTTGACGCGATAGCCGTGACCTATGCGCCCGGGCTTATCGGCGCGCTGTTAGTCGGCGTGAATTTTGCAAAGGGACTCGCGTTTTCCGCGAACAAACCGCTCGTGCCCGTGCATCATCTGCGCTCGCATATTGCGGCGAACTATATAACCCACCCCGACCTTGAACCGCCGTTTCTCGCGCTCGTCGTCTCAGGCGGTCACAGCCACATAATCGAGGTGCGCGACTACACGGATTTTCATATTATCGGCAGAACGCGCGACGACGCGGCAGGCGAGGCGATGGACAAGGCGGCGCGCGCCATGGGGCTCGATTATCCCGGCGGCGTGAACCTCGACAGAGTGTCCAAGGACGGCGACCCGAAGAGCTACAAGCTCCCGCGTCCGCATGTTGACGGGAGCGAATACGATTTCAGCTTCTCCGGACTCAAGACTGCTGCCGTCAATATTATCCACAACGCAAAGCAAAAGGGCGAGGAGATAAGCGTGCCAGATCTCGGCGCGTCGTATATCGAGGCGGTCGTCAGATGCCTGCGCGAAAACACGGAAAAGGCGGCGCTGAACTTCGGTTTCGACAAGATAGTCCTGGCTGGCGGCGTGTCCGCAAACTCGCGCCTGAGAGCGGAAATGACCGATATCTGCAAGGCTCATTCATGGTCGCTGTTCATGCCCGAGCTGTCGCTTTGCGGCGACAATGCGGCAATGGTCGGCGCCCAGGGCTACTATGAATTCAAGGCTGGAAACATCGCCCCGCTGACCCTCAATGCACGAGCTTCGATGCCTATTGATGAAATTGATAAATTTTTATCAAAAAAGGTCTGAAAGTTAACAGTTTCGTCATTGAAAAACCGAGTTTATTGGGGTATAATACATACTGGGTAAAGATGGTACCTTTCTTAATAGATTAGACGAAAGGAGTCAAATATCATGAAACATTTGACACAGAACAAGACAGTGATCGACTGGATCGAAGAGAAGATAGCTCTTGTATCTCCCGACGAAGTCATGTGGATCGACGGCAGCGAGGAGCAGCTTGACGCTCTGCGCGCCAAGGCATGCGAGACCGGCGAGATGACCAAGCTCAACGAGGATCTCCTCCCCGGATGCCTGCTTCACAGAACCAAGCCCAACGATGTTGCGCGTGTTGAGAACCGCACATTCATCTGCGCCGAGAGCGCGGATCAGGCAGGTCCGACCAACAACTGGATGGATCCCGCTGAGGCTTATAAGATGCTCTATGATATAGCCAGAGACAGCTATAAGGGCAGAACAATGTATATTATCCCTTATTCGATGGGTCCTGTCGGCTCTCCGTTCTCGAAGATCGGCGTTGAGCTGACTGACTCCATCTATGTCGTTCTCAACATGGCTATCATGACGAGAATCGGCAAGAAGGTTATGGATACTCTGGGCGACAGCAACGACTGGGTTCGCGGACTGCACTGCAGCTGCGACATCGACCCCGAGAAGCGTTATATCTGCCAGTTCCCGCAGGATAACACCATCATCTCCGTCAACTCCGCTTACGGCGGAAACGTCCTCCTCGGCAAGAAGTGCTTTGCTCTTCGTATAGCCTCTTATCAGGGCTGGAAAGAGAGCTGGCAGGCTGAGCATATGCTTATCCTCGGCCTCGAGAATCCGAAGGGCGAAGTCAAATATATCTGCGCGGCATTCCCGTCCGCCTGCGGCAAGACCAACCTTGCCATGCTTATCCCGCCCGAGGGATACAGAAACAAGGGCTACAAGATCTGGTGCGTCGGCGACGATATCTCATGGATCAGAAAGGGCCCCGACGGCAGACTTTATGCTATCAACCCCGAGAACGGTTTCTTCGGCGTTGCCCCCGGCACGAACGAGAAGTCCAATCCCAACGCGCTTGCCGCGACAAGAAAGAATACCATTTTCACAAACGTTGCGCTTAACCTTGACAACAACACCGTCTGGTGGGAAGGTCTCGACAAGAATCCGCCCGAGAACGCCATCGACTGGCAGGGCAGACCGTGGAACGGTAAGACGAGCGAGGAAAAAGGCGCTCATCCGAACAGCCGCTTCACCGCTCCCGCTGTCAACTGCCCGTGCATCAGCTCCGAGTTTGAGAATCCGGCAGGCGTTCCGATCTCCGCTATCGTCTTCGGCGGCAGAAGAGCTAAGCTCGCTCCGCTGGTCTATCAGTCAAGAAGTTGGAATCACGGCGTGTTCGTCGGCTCGATAATGGCTTCCGAGACCACCGCAGCAGCAGCCGGTGCAGTCGGCGTTGTCCGCCGCGACCCCATGGCTATGCTTCCGTTCTGCGGCTACAACATGGCTGATTACTGGCAGCACTGGATTGACATCGGCGCAGGCCTCGACGAGGATAAGGCTCCGAAGATATTCAACGTCAACTGGTTCCGTAAGGACGACGACGGCAACTTCCTGTGGCCCGGCTTCGGCGACAACATGCGCGTGCTTGAGTGGATCATCAAGCGCTGCGAGGGCAAGGTCGACGCAGAGGAGACCGCTATCGGCTTCGTGCCCAAGGCTGAGGACATCAACCTTGAGGGCATCGAGGACGAGGTCAGCGAGGATCAGCTCAAGGAGATCCTGAGCGTTGACAACTCCCTTTGGGAGGACGAGGCAAAGGGCATCGAGGAGTTCTACGCCAAGTTCGGCGACAGACTTCCCAAGGCTCTGAGTGACGAGCTCAGCACCCTCAAGGCTAATCTTGAGAAATAATTAAATAAAATTGCGGCAGACAGGTGTGCTTGTCTGCCGCTTTTTTATTGGTTTGTCATATCGGCGCAGGCAGAGCGCAAAAAACAACAGCCGTGATTCTCAACGAACCACGGCTGCTGATATTTAATTTTGCTTACAGTGTCTCAAATCTCTTTACACCCTTGTGCTTGAGCCTTGAAAAGGATATCACGGTTATTATTGCTATGACCGCCGTCGCGATCATCAGCGCGAATACATTCGGCAGCACCTGCACTGCAAACAGATAGACCGCGATGAGCACGATGATATACGCCCAGCCGAGGCACATTGCGAGCATGATGCCGAGACTCTGCTTGACCGCTCCGCTCTCACTGCTCCAGGTGAGATTAGGCATCCTGATGTTCACTCTGAGCCCCGAAACGGCGCACAGAAGCGTGAATATCTGCGGCAGGATAATCATGACCACCGCCGTGAGAAGCTCCGGCTTGAGGGCAATACAGAAGCATATGCTGCATATCAGTGCGGGGACGGCGGTGAAGAGCATATGGAGCTTCAGCTTTGCCCCGAGAATCTGCCACGAGGTGACGGGGAGCGAGCGGGCTATCCAGAGACTCTTGCCCTCGAGGGATATCGCGGGCGCGGTGAGTATATTCATCGAAGAGAGCAGGCATAAAAGTAAGCACGCAAATGTCGGGGCGTATTCCAGCAAATCCTCATCCATGCGGGTTACAACGCCGATAAACCAGTCACTTTTTATCAGCGAGAAAACAGCGACGGCTATCATAAACAGCGCCCCGAGCGAGCAGTTGAGCATATAAGACGGGCTCGAGAGGAAGTGGTTTATCTCGCGGCGCAGAAGTGCGCGGTCGGTGCCCTGCTGTTTGACCGTCTTCTCTTTGTAGACCGTCTTTGCGGTCTTTCCGCTGCTCGTGACGAGTTTTAAGAATGTGCGCGACATTATGAGCCAAGTAGCGGCGAGCAGGGCGAGAATGATGAGTGAAATTATAATTGTCGGCAGAACATCGCCCGCGAACGCCTTGCCGAAAATATAGAGCGGATAGGCGGACGTGCGCACCTTTGCGGCAACAGCCGCGTTGTTCGCAACGATGCCGGTGATTATCTCGTTCGCCCTAAAGTAGACATAGTAGTAGCCGCCGAGAAACGCTATCGAAACTATAACTGTTATAATGCTCTTGTTTTTTAATTTAACTGCGATTTTTGCAACGACCCAGCCGAGTATGCACGACAGTATAAGCACGAGAACAGTCACCATAACGGCCATTATAACGGCGGTTATGCCGGATATTCCGGGATGCGCGGTTATGAAATACACGCCGACGGCGGGGATTACCACAACGCCGGAATACATCAGCCCCATGAGATAGACTCCGATGAGGCGCGCCGCCATGATATCGCGCACGGGAATGGGCATCGAGAGCAGAAGGTCGTTGTCCTTTGCGTCATAGAGGCTCGAATATGTGTTGAACACGCTGCCGAAAACGCCGAAAAGCGCAGCGGTAGCGCCCATAATGGCAAAATAGAGCCAGCTCATGCCATAGGTTATCAGCGGGCGCATCGAATATGACATATAGCAGAACATTCCGCCGATGGCAAAAATCATGAGCAATATGAACAGCACTATCGAGAATGTCGCCGAGCGTGCAGACTTGCCCTTGCCCGTCTTGCGGTCAACGAAGAAACTTTTATTGAGTTCGAGAAGCTGTTTTTTTATCAGTGTTTTCAGCATTCTTCTCCCTCCAGTTCGAGGAACACGTTCTCAAGGCTGGAGTCGCCCTTGACCTCTTCCATTGTGCCGGAGCGGATGAGCTTTCCGCTTTTTATTATCGCGACCTTGTCGCAGAGCTTTTCGGCAACTTCGAGCACATGGGTCGAGAAGAATATTGCGCCGCCGGAGTTGCAGACCTCGCGCATCATGCCTTTTAACAGATGCGATGCGGCGGGATCGAGACCGACGAAAGGCTCGTCCATGATAATTAACTTGGGCTCGTGGATCCACGCGGAGATTATCGCGAGCTTCTGCTTCATGCCGTGAGAATATGCCGAGATGGGCTGCGCGAGGTCGGCGGTCAGCCCGAACATATCGGCATATTTATGTATGCGCTCGCGGCGGTCGTCAGCGCTGACGCCGAAAATATCAGCGATGAAGTTCAGATATTTTATTCCCGTCATGTATTCGTAGAGGTCGGGATTGTCGGGGATATAGGCTATGATTTTTTTGCAGGCGAGCGGGTCATCTTTTATCGAGATGCCGTTTATCGTTATCTCGCCCTCGTCGAACTGCAAAATGCCGACAACGGATTTTAGCGTTGTGGTCTTGCCCGCGCCGTTGTGGCCGATGAAGCCGTATATCTCGCCGGGCGCGATATGCAGCGTCAGGTCGTCAACAGCCTTTTTCTCGCCGTAGGTTTTGGTCAGGTTTTTGATGTTAAGCATAATGTCTCCTTTTCGTCCGCCGGGGCGGACAGATATCTTTTCCCTTTTCTATATTAGTATATTTTACGCTGCCGGTCAATCCGGCGGTGTTTTATTTTACGAACTCTTCACAAATCGCCGCGAATTTCTTTTCGCTCGGTATCTCGTGCGTTATGAACTTTCCGTTATAGAACAGCGAAAATGCGGTGTAGGCGCAGGGCGCGTTTTGAGCCTGCTCGCGCGATGAGATATGCACGGCGCTCAGCGGAAGATTCATATCGTTTGCCATGTTTTCAATTAGCGGAACATATTTCGCCGTAAACGGGCACTGGCTTGTATAAAATATCTCGAACCTGCTGCCGTCAGTCTGAGCGCTCTTTGCCTGCTCACGAAAGCGCGGAGCGGGCGCGGACGGATCAAACGGCAGATACATCAGCTCGAAATACGGCTCTGCCGAATCGGCTTTTATGAAGCCTTTGTATTTCAGATACTTCGGGTCGGCAAGAAAACCGCGCTTCTTCGCCGACGAGAGTATGCAAAGCCCCGATTTGCCCTTTTCGCGGCTGTCGCGGATACATTCGTTGAGCAGGTCGTTTGAATATCCGTGCCCTTTGAAAGAGCCGGAGACCCAGAGACAGTCGATGAACATATAGCCGGGCGCGTCTATCGGCGCCCATGCGTTTTCGGCGGGGATATACTCAATAAAGCACTTCCCGCGCGCGTCGGCTTTTAAAAATACCAGACCCTCGCCGAGCCTTTCGGCAAGCCACTGCTTTTTTGCAATGACCTGCGGGTCCTTGGCGTTTGATATGGCGCAGCATATGTGCTCGCTCTCGAGATTTTCGGGTGACAGGCGAATGTAGTCCATGGCGTCCTCCAATAATAATTATAAAACGCTTGTTTTATAACAGCCGTTATAATTATATCACACTTTTTGCCGATGTCAACAATGCAGATTAAAAATGATATTTGTCGAATTGAGCTTTATATTTTCGCCCCGAGCCGCCATTTTACACTGAATAAAAAATAACCGCCGCTAACTTTCAAATGAAAGATATTGCGGCGGTTATTCGGCTGTTTTTCAATCCTGATGCAATTCGTCTTCAGCCCATTTGATCGGGTTGTCGTCAATATATTGCCATTTGACTTGATAATCGTATTCGTCACGGATTATATGGTCATAAAAACCTTTTTGCCAAATTGATTTTTTGACTTGCTTAGTTACGGAACCTTTGAACTGTTGTATTATGCGGTCGCCCCTACGGCAATGTGGGACAATATTGGCTTTCTGTCATCTATGCAAATTGTGATAAAATATGCTCCGTTTTGCGAATAGTCGTAATCTTTCAGCCTGTTAGGCTTTCTTCTCTGTTGTTCCATGGCATATATTTCACTGCGCAAACTGGCTGTTGTAGAGCTTCGTATAGAATCCGTTCTTCGCGAGCAGCTCCTCGTGCGTGCCCTGCTCGGCGACCTTGCCGTCCTTCATGACGAGAATGCAGTCGGCGTGGCGGATGGTCGAGAGCCTGTGCGCCACGACGAACGAGGTGCGCCCCTGCATGAGCGTGTTGAACGCATCCTGAACTTTCAGTTCAGTTCTGGTGTCTATCGATGAAGTCGCCTCGTCGAGGATGAGCATCGGCGGCTTCATGAGCATGACGCGCGCGATGCAGAGCAGCTGTCTTTCGCCCTCGGAGAGTCCGTCGTCATCGCCGATGACGGTGTCGTAGCCGTTTTTGAGGCGCTTTATAAAGCTGTGAGCGCGTGCCGCCTTGGCGGCGGCGACTATCTCTTCATCCGTGGCGTCGGGCTTGCCGAACGCTATATTCTCGCGGACTGTGCCGTTCTTTATCCAGGTGTCCTGGAGCACCATGCCGAAATGGTGTCTGAGACTGTGGCGTGTGATGTCATTTATATTCTCGCCGTCAACCTTTATGCTGCCGCCGTCAACGTCGTAGAAGCGGAGCAGGAGATTGATAAGCGTAGTCTTGCCGCAGCCTGTCGGACCGACAACGGCTATTGTCTTGCCGGACGGGGCAAAGAAATCGAAGCCGTCGATGAGCTTCTTGCTCTTGTCATATGAGAAGCGGACATTGTCGAACTCCACGCTTCCCTCGGGGTCGCTGAGCGCCGAGCAATTTTCGTCCGACTCCTCGGGCTTTTCGTCTATGAGCTCGAATATTCTTGCCGCGCAGGCGAGGGCATTCTGAAGCTCTGTCACGACGCCGGAAATCTCGTTGAACGGCTTTGTGTACTGGTTCGAGTAGGCGAGGAAGCTGACGAATCCGCCGACGGTCACTATGCCGCCGATGGCGAATATTCCGCCCATGAGCCCGACTACGGCGTAGATAAGATTGTTGATAAATCTGGTGGTCGGGTTTGTAAGCGACGAGAAGAATATGGATTTGAGCGAATATTTGCGCAATTTTTCATTGCTCTCGTCAAATCTTTCAACTGCTCTGTCTTCATAAGAAAACGCCTGAACGGTCTTTTGATTCTGTATCATCTCGTTGATGAGCGCAGTCTGCTCGCCGCGGGTCTCGGACTGCTTTTTGAACATCGAATAAGTGCGGCGTGCTATAAAACGTGCCGTGAACAGCGATATCGGGGTCAGCACTACGACCGCGAGAGTGATGAGCGGCGATATAGTGAGCATGAAAACGAGCGTCACGGCTATCGTGACAACGCCCGTGAACAGCTGGGAGAAGCCGAGAATCAGTCCGTCGGCAAACTGCTCCGCATCCGCCGTTATGCGGCTGACGATATCGCCGTAGGGGTGTGAGTCGGCGAACGCCACGGGGAGGGTCTGCATATGCGAAAATGCCTTTGAGCGTATATCGCGCACGGTGTTATAGGCTATGCGGTTGTTGATGATGTTCATCACCCACTGGAGCACTCCGCCGACTATGGCGCAGATCAGAATGCCGAAAAGGCACTTCTTTATGACTTCAAAATCAACGTTGCCGTGCAGCTTTATTCCGTCTATCGCGCGTCCGGCGAGGACGGGGATATAGAGCGAGAGAATGACGCTTGCAACGGAGAGGATGAGCGAAAGGAACAGCAGAAGCTTCGAGCGGCCGATGACCGCGATAACTCGCTTGAAAATGGTTTTGTTCTTCACGGTTACGCATCCTCCTTTTCAAGCTGGGAATCGAAAATTTCTTTGTAGACTTCGCACGAGCGCAGAAGCTCGTCGTTCGTGCCCACGCCGACTATCTCGCCCTCGTCGAGAACTACTATGGTATCGGCGTTTCTTATCGCCGCAACGCGCTGGGACACAGTGATGACAGTCGGGGCAAAGTCAGTGTTTCTCAGCGCCTTGTTCAGCGCCGCGCCGGTGGCGTAGTCGAGCGCGCTCGCCGCATCGTCGAGGATGAGCACCTCGGGTTTTCTGACAAGGGCGCGGGCTATAGTCATTCTTTGGCGCTGACCGCCCGAGAGGTTCTTGCCCTCCTGTTCGAGGACAAAGTCGAGCTGCCCGCTCTTGTCCTCTATCATCTGCTTTGCCTGCGCCGTTTCGAGCGCCTGCCAGATTTCTTCATCCGTAGCATCCTGCTTGCCGAAGCGGATATTGTCCCTGACAGTGCCGGCGAACAGGGCTTTTTTCTGAGAGACGACGCCTATTTTCGAGCGCAGAGCCTTTGTGTCGTAGTCGCGCACGTCAACGCCGTCAACGAGCACGCACCCGCCGGTGACATCGTAGAATCGTGGAATAAGATTGACAAGCGAGGTTTTGCCCGAGCCGGTCGAGCCGATAACACCTATCGAGCTGCCGCGCTTTATTTTGAGGTCGATATTGTGCAGCGATTCTTCGCTGCCGTTATATGACAGGCACGCCTTGTCAAACTCAACTGAATATTCGCTGTTTTCGTTGCCGGCGGTGACAGTGCCGGGGACGGTGCCGGGCTCGATATCGAGCACCGACTGTATACGGTTGCCGCAGGCAATCGCCTTTGTGACGCTGATTATGAGATTCGCGAGCTTTATCAGCTCAACGAGAATCTGGGACATATAGTTATAGAGCGCAACGACCGCGCCGCGCGAAATGGCGCCGGAATCAACGCGTATTGCGCCGATATATATCAGTGCGATTATCGCGAGGTTTATGAGCACGAAGGTTGCGGGGTTCATGAAAGCGGATATCCTGCCGACAGCTGTCTGCATCTCGGTCAGGGCGTTGTTCTTGGCGTCAAAGTCCGCAATTTCCTCTTCCTCTTTGCAGAACGCTCTGACAACGCGGGTGCCAAGCAGGTTTTCGCGCGTCTTGCTCAGCAGCCCGTCCAGTTTTTGCTGAACCTTGCGGTACATCGGTATGCACACGAGCATTATCGCGAACACGACCGCGGCGAGAGCGGGCACTGCAACGACGAACACGAGCGACGATTTTACATCGACCGTGAACGCCATTATCACCGCACCGAATACGACGAACGGCGAGCGCAGGACGAGACGCAGGGTCAGGTTTGTTCCGGTCTGAACCTGATTTATGTCGCCCGTCAGGCGGGTTATAAGCGTCGGCGCGCCGAGCGAATCGAGCTGGGAATAAGAGAGCTTGCCGATATGCTGGAAGAGCGCGTGGCGGATATCGGTAGCGAAGCCGACCGACGCTTTCGCCGAGAAATACTGCGCTACAAGCGTGCTGCAAAGACCCAGTATGCCGAGCAGACCGAGTAGCAGGCAGCGTTTGATAATATAAACTTTGTCGCCGTTCTCTATGCCGACATCGATTATAGTTGAGACTATCAGCGGAACAGTCAGCTCGAACGCCACTTCAATGAGCTTGAAAAACGGCGCGAGAATACTTTCAATTTCGTATTTTTTCAAATACTTCAAAAGCTTTGACATGCTATTCTCCTCTTGTTTTATACTGCATTCTATAATGGTATATAATACCCTAGATAATACCATGAAAACGGCTTTTTTTCAAGATGCTGCGGCTATTTCCCGTTCCTTGACAGAGACGGGGAGCAGTGATAAACTTATGCGTTGTAGAAAAGAAACGGTGTGGTGAACGATGAAAGAAAAGGCTCTCAAAAAAGAGGAAGAGCTTCTCGAATGCGAAAAGCTCTGGATATTTGCCGTCATGATAGCGGTCGGCGGATTTTTCGGCGCATATACTTATGTTCAAAAGGGCGGCGTGTTCTGCAACGCGCAGACGGCGAACTTCGTGCTCATGGCGGTTCAGCTCGGGCGCGGGAACTGGCGCAAGGCGCTGTATTATCTTCTGCCCGCTTCAGCTTATCTGCTCGGCACGGTCATTTCGGAATTTCTGCCCAAGCATATAAACCGCCGTAAGATAGTTCGCTGGGACACGGCGTTCGTGGCGTTTGAAATGGCGTGGATATTTGCGCTCGGTTTCGTCCCGGACGATGCGCCGCCGCAGATCTGCCAGGTGGCTGTGAATTTTATCGCTTCGATGCAGTTCAATACATTCCGCCAGGCGAAGAAAATTCCGATGGCGACTACCTTCTGCACCAACCATGTCCGCCAAGTCGGCTCGAACCTCGTCAAGTGGCTTCGCAGCGGTAATAAAGAGGCACGCGGCAAGATGTTCGCGCATCTGCTGATGATAGGCTCGTTTGTCGCGGGCGCGGTTGTTTCTACATTTCTCTGCGGCTATCTCGGCGGCAAGACCATCTGGTGCGCCGAAATATTGCTCGCGATAGTGTTCTTTGCGCTCCTGCGCGCCGATCTCGGCGAGGAACATGATAAACTCGATGTCGTTCCGCACGGTCATTGATGACAAGCTGTTAAGCTTTACATGATTTATAAATAAAAAAACAAAAGCTCCCATGCGTCCCCGAATGTGTTGATATATCGGGAAAGTTGCACGGGAGCTTCGACTTTTGCGCTAAAAAATAGGCTTTATAATTGTAAAGTAAATCACTTTACAATTCGCTTTAGCCCATTATGGGCATCTCAAGGAATGTGTAGGTGAAACAATTGATAATATAGAAAATAAATGCGGCTGTCGGGACTGCATATCCCGCGAATTTTTTCGCTTTGCTATCGGAAAGTGAAGAATACATCGCTGCGCAGGCGATGAGCGTGAACATCTCGGTGTAGTAAAACACGCGCTGACCGGAGGCGTAGACGGACGAAGAGAATCCGAGCACTGCGGCGCAGCAGACGGCGGCGCTGAACAGCACGCCGACGGTGAAACCGAGCTTTTTGTTCTTTTTGATGAGCGCCGCTATAAGAATGAAAATACTAAAGAGAAAGACAAAACAGAGCGCGATAACCGCGAGTTCGAGCGGAAGATAATTGCCGCTCTTGAACATCTTTTCAAAGCCCTTGTCCGGGGTGGTACGGCGGATAATAATATATGCGGCGTTGACTCCGACGCACAGCACCGAGGCGAATATTGCAAAGACTGATGTGATTTTCTTTATTCTTCGCGAGCCTCCGAACGCTTCATATACCGAGGCGCCAAGCAGAACGAGAAAAACAGCCGTGGTTATCAGCGAGAAGAAAAATGAAAATGCGAAATAATTTGAAAATCCGCAGAGCAGTCTTTCAAATATATTCATTTTAGAGAATCTTTCAAAACCCGCTGCCGCCTCCATCGCTCCGCGCCCGCGAAGTCCGGGCGAGAGAACCAACACGGCGGCGAAAGCCGCGCTCGGCAGGAGCGGGATGAATTGACGGAATCCGAGTTTGCGTTGATATGCCGAAAAAATCAGCAGAATCACTTGCAGCGCGAGCACCGCGGCGCAGGACTGCTCCTGAGATGTCGCGACGACAGAAGCAATCGCGGCGGCGATATATGCCATAGAATTCACGCGCCCGCCGAACACCTCGAATGTGAGCGGAGTCACCGTGATAAGCAAGGCAGCGAACGGAACGAGGAACGTGAACGAACCCGCAAACCAAAACACCGACGGGTTGAGGCATGGCAGGAATACTGCCAACGGCACCGAGCAGGCGAAGATATATCTCTGTCTTATATCTGTCTTTTCGCCTAAAAAGTCCGACAGGCGGCAGAGAAAATACATTATATATATTATCAGCGCGGCGATGAACAGCTTCCAGAAAATGAGCGGCAGGCGCAGAAAATTTATCATCAGCCATTCGCCGACTATCCGCCCGGACACGGTCGTGTACCGCTCGTGCAGCCAGCTTGTTACTGTGAATCCGTTTCGGTGGAGTATGCCGAGAAAGTGACCGTCGTCGGTTTTTAGTATCAGCCGCGTGAACACCGTGCAGAAAAACAGCACGGCGGCGGAGAATGCGGCGATTATCGAGTGCGGAGAGTTTTGAAATTCTTTCAGCTTTTCTCTCATCTTTCGCCACCTCCCGCCAATGCATACGGATTTTCGGCGGTTCCGCTTCCGCAAAGAACGAGAATACCGCTGCGAAGATACATCGCCGGGCATACGCCGCACAGCTCGTCCGCCGCGAGCGTTTTATAGAATCCGCCGGTCGTGGTGACCGCCGTCACGCTGCTCTGATTCGTTGAAACCGGGGAGCTTGTCCAATACCAGCAGTATTTGCGCAGAGTTAAATAGCGCGAAGTATCATTTTTGATGCACTGCTCGGTCGGGCTTCTGCGGCGGTCGGCGGCGCTTATATTTTTGAGCATATCTTTTGACGGCAGGAATATTGAATCGCCGTTTTTGTCAGGCGATATGAGCGAAAGGTCAAACTCTGAAAAATTCTCCGGATTTAAAAATCCGCTCTCCGAATTGAGCCATGCGCGCAAGGGAGAGGCGAGATAATCGGAACTGCCGATGCCGTCCTCGGAAGGGTCGAACGCCCTAAAGCACAACACCTTTTCGCTCATGAGCAGAGTTTTGCCGCCAGTTTCGATGACTCTCCATATAATAGGCTCGCCGAGATATGAGCCGATGGCTATTCTGTCGCCGCTCTTGAGCGTGACTTCCCGCGATTCATTGCCATCGACGCTGACGGACGAAGAAAACAGCAGGTGAGCCGATGCGCTTTTAATTTTTGCGCTCTCGATAAAAGTCAGCGCAAACAGCAATATTGCCGCAATTGCAGCCGCTCTGAAAGCCTTTTTCATCGTCTCACCCCTTTTGCTTTATTTTACATATACTATGTCGAGCTCGTTGCAAGGTCCACCCAGCTTCTGCTTCCCGGCGGAGTTGAGCCCGAGCATGCCGTTTGCCGCGAAAAATTCGCTCTCGATAACGCACGGCTTGTTGAGATTCTTGAGCTGAGTCGCTTTTGTGCCGGTCGTGTTGCCGATGCCCTTGACATACATCGACGAGCAGTTGCCACCGTTTAGCAAAAACGCATTTCTCGCGCCGTATGCTATGAGGACTTTCATCATATTGTCGAGCGGCATGAATTCGCCGACGGCCATGATATACTTGTTCTCCGATATCTGCGCGAAAACGGTGCGGTTGTGATAATAAGTGTCGTGCTCGTTGGTTGCCTTGCCGTTTGTTATGACTTGTCTTTGATAGCGCAGGGAATTGTAGACGCCTTGTGAGATATACGATTTGCAGTTCTCGTTTGTGAGCGTATCGACTTTCCATGTGCCGTTTTTGTATATCAACAGTCGTTTCTGCCCCTGACCATCAGTCGAAACGACCGAGCCGTTGCGAATTGTCGGCGCACCTCTTTTGTATGTTGAGCCGTCCTCGCCGTTTATCGCTATGAGCGCGCCGCTCTTTCTGCCCATATCCTCAACCTTGCCGACATTTGTGCCGAGAAGCTGTTGGCTTGAGGCAACACCGATATGCTCGGGCGAGCAGGTGATTATCGCAACATTGATTATAGGCTGATAGGTGACTGTTTTATCATAGTCGATTGCTCCGTCCGCGTTCGCTTTTTTGAAAGCCTGAGTTATCTGCGGTCCGTATGCTATGCGATGGATTTCAATATTCACTCCGTTTGAGTTGAGCTTCCACGCCCTGAGCACCTTTGCTCCGGCGATGCTTTTGACGCTTCCTGCGCTGACTTCAAGTTTGCCTTTTGAAGCTGAACCGGAATTATTCGATTTTGCAGTTGTTGCGGGCTTCGATGCCGGCTTATCTGCCGTCGGTTTCTGCGTGTTCTGAGCAGTGCTCTCCTCTGCGGATTCGGATACCGCTTCGGAGTTCGTCTCTTCTGCGCTCGTCTGAGCATTGACTTCTGCCGCAGTTGTGTTTTCTGCCGCGGTCGTGCCGGGCTCGGGCGTTTTTGTGCCGCATGCCGTGAAGCTTATAAGAATGAGCAGGCACGCAAGCAAAACTGCAAATAATCTTTTTGTCATAAGTATCCTCCTTTTGAATATTTCTTCCAAATCGATTATATCATTGTGCCTCGCTCAATTATATGCTGCAAGCGCATTTTGACAAATAATTTTTCGTCATTTTGCACTCTTTTTTATATAGTATATATGTATATTCTCTCTTAATTTTTGCTTTAATGCGCTGATACTTTATGATATAATTAAATCAGCGGCGGGCGAGTATGCATATGCTAACCGAGCTTGCCGCGCCTGATATGCATTGTTTGTGCATAAATTCTCTGAAAGGGTGAAGATATATGAAATATGCTGTAGTTCTCTGCGACGGCATGGCGGATTATCCCGTTGAGGCTCTCGGCGGCAAGACGCCGATGGAAGTTGCAAAGAAGCCCAATATCGATGCGCTCGCGTCGAAGGGTGAAGTCGGACTTGTCAGAACCGTTGCCGCGGGACTCAAACCCGGCAGCGATGTTGCAAATATGAGCGTGCTCGGTTTCGATCCGAAGAAGTGCTACACCGGCCGCTCGCCCCTTGAGGCGGTCAGCATCGGAGTCAAGATGAGCGAAACGGATATCGCTCTGCGCTGCAACCTTGTCACCTTGAGCGACGAGGCGGATTACGGCGCAAAGACCATGCTCGACTATTCTGGCGGCGATATCTCGACCGAAGAGGCGGCGCAGATAATCGAGACCGTGCAGGAGCATTTCGGCAGCAGCGAATTTGATTTTTACAGCGGCGTGGCATATCGCCATTGCCTTATCGTACATAACGGCACGACGGATCTCGGCAAGATGACCCCTCCGCATGATATCTCCGGCAGAGTTATCGGCGAATATCTTTCGACTTCTCCAAACGCCGAAAAGCTCATTGCCATGATGCGCGAGAGCTACGATCTTCTTAAAGATCACCCCGTGAACAAGAAGAGAATCGCCGAGGGCAAGCTCCCCGCAAATTCAATCTGGCTCTGGGGCGAGGGAAGCCGTCCTGCTCTGCCGTCCTTTGAAGAGAAGTTCGGCGTAAAAGGCAGCATCGTCTCGGCAGTTGACCTGCTCAAGGGCATCGGCATCTGCGCCGGCATGAACACCCCCGAAGTCGAGGGCGCAACCGGCTATATCGACACGAATTTCGAGGGCAAAGCGAACGCTGCAATCGACGAATGGCGTAAAGGTCAGGACCTTGTCTATATCCATGTCGAGGCTCCCGACGAGTGCGGCCACAGAAACGAGCCCGAAAATAAAGTCAAAGCAATCGAGCTTATTGACAGCCGCATAATGCCTATAATTCTTGACTATCTCAACACTCAGGACGATTATAAAGTCATGGTTCTGCCGGATCATCCGACCCCGATATCGACCCGCACCCACGCATCCGACCCCGTGCCGTATCTGATTTATCGTAAAGGCAAAGAGCTTGACAGCGGCGTTGCGAGCATAAATGAAAAAACAGCATCCGAGACCGGTAATTTTGTTGATCCCGGCTTCGACCTTATGGGTCATTTTCTCAAAGACTGACAAAAAGGAGAGAACAAAATGAGCTTTAATATAGAAACAAAGTGCGTGCAGTCCGGCTACACTCCGAAAAACGGCGAGCCGCGCGTTGTGCCGATAGTCCAGAGCACGACATATAAATACGAATCGAGCGAGCAGATGGGCAGGCTCTTCGATCTGCAGGAGTCCGGATATTTCTACACCCGTCTCCAGAACCCGACCAACGATTGCGTAGCCGCGAAGATAGCCGACCTTGAGGGCGGCGTCGGCGCGATGCTCACTTCGTCCGGCCAGGCGGCGTCGTTCTTCTCCGTTTTCAATATCTGCTCCGCAGGCGACCATGTCGTTGCCGCGTCCGCGATATACGGCGGAACTTTCAATCTTTTCAATGTCACGATGAGAAAGCTCGGCATCGATTTCACTTTCGTTCGCCCCGATGCGACGGAGGAGGAGCTCAACGCGGCATTCAAAGATAACACAAAAGCCGTGTTCGCCGAGACTATCTCGAACCCCTCGCTCGTTGTGCTCGATATTGAGAAGTATGCGCGAGCGGCTCATTCCCACGGCGTGCCGCTGATAGTCGACAACACTTTCCCAACCCCGATAAACTGCCGCCCGTTTGAGTTCGGCGCGGATATAGTTACCCATTCGACCACAAAATATATGGACGGCCACGCGACAAGCGTAGGCGGAGTTATAGTTGACAGCGGCAACTTCGACTGGACTCAGAACGACAAGTTCCCGGGACTTACAACTCCCGACGAGTCGTACCACGGTGTTGTATACACCGAGCAGTTCGGCAAGGCTGCATATATAACAAAGTGCACTACCCAGCTCATGCGCGACCTCGGCTCGATTCAGTCCCCGATGAACGCATTCCTGCTCAACCTCGGGCTCGAGACTCTGCATCTGCGTATGCCGCGCCACTGCTCAAATGCTCTCACCGTTGCAAAGTTCCTGAAGTCTCATCCGAAGATCGAGTCCGTCCGCTATCCCGGCCTCGAGGGCGACGAATACTATGACCTTGCGCAGAAGTATATGCCCAACGGCACCTGCGGCGTCATTTCGCTGAGAATAAAAGGCGGCAGAGAGGACGCGGTCAGATTCATGGACAGCCTCAAGCTCGCGGCGATAGTCACCCATGTTGCGGACAGCCGCACCTGCTGTCTGCACCCGGCGAGCACAACTCATCGCCAGCTCACCGCGCAGGAGCTCGACGACTGCGGAGTCTATGAAAATCTCGTCAGACTCTCCGTCGGAACGGAGAATGTAGACGATATAATCTCCGATCTAGACGCGGCTCTCGCGAACGTCTGATATTGGCAAAATAGACAAAAATCACGCGTAAAATTTTATGCATAAAACCCGGCTGCAAGTTTTCCTGCAACCGGGTTAATTTTTTGTCACTGCATATGCGGCTTATGCGGAATATTTCCATATAGTTATTAAAATCAAACTGTAAAGTTTTTTACTTTACGCATATATTCTGAATAGTCATCAAAACATAAAAGTTATCCACATTATCCACATAGTTATCCACATCAGCAAGGAGGAAAGCTTTACCGCTTGCGGAAAAGAATCAATGAATAATTGCTGAATATCTAATGAATATCAATGAATAAATTCAAAATTGCGCAAAAAATACCGCCCGAATTTCTGAAGGAAAAAACACGGGCGGTTTCAATATTTTTATGTTGCTCAGTCGATGAACGGGAGACTTCTGACGAGATCGTTTATCCCGCCGAGCGAACCGTGGAAGAAGCTGCGTATCATTTCAAACACAGTCATCGACGCGGTTATCGCAAACAGCACTCCGACGATTATCGCAATAATAACTGCGAGTCCCACGCCGACCGCGAGACCTATCAGCGTAAACTGACCGATACCATTTGCGACCTTCGGCTTGTCGCTCTTCCATATAAGATAGAGCACGAGGCTGACGAACGGCAGGAACCACAGCAGCGGACCGAAGAAGCCGAGGAAAAATCCGAGAACTTTCCATCCGCCGGTGCTTTCGCTTTCCTGCTCGGACTTTTTGTTCGCCTTTGGCTGAACGGGTGCGGGAGCAGGCAGGGGAGCCGGCTCTTTCGGAATATCATTATGTAGGGGCTGAGTATCTTCTGAGGCGGTCTGCTCCTGTGCCGCGCGTCTGGCGTCGCTCTCCGCGAGGCTCACCGGTTCGCCGCAATATGGACAGACCTTGAATCCGTCTTCGAGCTGTTTTCCGCAATTTCTGCAAAACATAAAATCACTCTTTCGTTTTTGTGTCCGCGCAGATTACTTGTCGCCCGACTTCTTTTCGAGCTTGCGCTTGTTGCCTTTGTCGTCTATTACATATGTATTGTCGAGCTGGGCTGTAAGGCTCGCCTTGAAATCGGCGACATACTGCTTTTTGAGACCCTCCCATTCGGCGAATTCCTCTTCGCTCAGATCTCTCTCCTGCGACAGGTGATAGAGATCGTTCATGCGCTTTATCTCTTCTTTTTTCATGTCTGCCTCCGTGAGCTTATATAATACATTTATTATATACTATGCCGGGGATAAAGTCAATTTGAGCGGTAGATTGTCGATTTTATCGCGCTATCGGCAAAATTTTTCGTAAATCATAAGCGAGCAAATGGTATGAAAAAACGAGAAAACTTGAGAAAAACGGAGATAGCAAAACATAAATTAAAATTTAAAGAAAAAGTGCTTGACAAGCATAGAGCGATGTGGTAATATATCGTAGCATTAAGAAATCGGAGGTAACAAGTATGTCAACTTATATGCCCAAAGCGGGCGACATCACCCGTAAGTGGTATGTCATCGATGCTGCCGGTAAGCCTCTCGGCAAGGTAGCAGTTCAGGCTGCCGTCCTTCTTCGCGGCAAGCATAAGCCCACGTTCGCTCCTCACGCCGACTGCGGCGATCATGTAATCATCATCAACGCTGAGAAGACTGTCCTCACCGGCAACAAGCTCAACCAGAAGATGTATTATCATCACACCGGCTATATCGGCAACATGAAAGAGGTCAAGTACAGCACCCTCATGAAGACAAAGCCCGAGTTCGCTGTCGAGCTTGCAGTTAAGGGTATGCTGCCCGATTCTACTCTGGGCCGCACCGCTCTGACCAGACTCCGCGTTTACAGAGGCGCTGAGCACAAGCACGAAGCACAGAAGCCCGAAGAGTGGGCTCTTTAATGAAGGGAGGCAATAAATAATGTACGATTCAGTTCCTTACTTCTACGGCACAGGCCGCAGAAAGAAATCAGTCGCCAGAGTCCGTCTTTATGCCGGCACCGGCAAGATCATCATCAACGACAGAGAGATTGACAATTATTTCGGCCTTGAGACCCTCAAGCTCATCGTCCGCCAGCCTCTCGCTCTTACAGGCACCAGCGAAAAGCTCGATGTCATCTGCCGTGTCAACGGCGGTGGCGTGACCGGCCAGGCAGGTGCTATCCGCCACGGTATCTCCAGAGCACTCCTTCAGTATGATGCAGAGCTTCGCCCCGCACTCAAGAAGGCAGGCTTCCTGACCAGAGACCCGAGAATGACCGAAAGAAAGAAATACGGTCTCAAGGGCGCTCGCCGTGCACCCCAGTTCTCGAAGCGCTGAATTTTTACCGCTTACAAGACGAATATCAGCTCCCGGGCAGCATTGCTGTTCGGGAGTTTTTCTGCATTTTTGAAGGGCTTTTTGTGCCCGACAGCTTTTTTTGGAGGCAAACTCCCGAGTTTTCGGTTATTTCTTGAAAAATCAATGCGTTGTGATATAATTAATATTGAGAAATGAGCTTATAAAGGAGTGACTTGTTCGGAACAGAAAATATAACGGACATAAGAGAACCGAAGCCCTTGCTCTTTTGGCGCAGTGCGGCATATCAAGGAAAGGTAACAGGAAAATGAAAAAGCGCTTTATTTCTTTTGCACTCGTGTGCATTCTCTTGCTGATTTTTCCCGCGTGCTCATCGAAACAGAACAATGACTACGGAGGCGATCCTATGGAATTTAAAAGCTTTAAGCTGACGGAGAACAACTGCTCGGCACAGAACGCCGTGTATGAGGGATGCAAAACAGAGGACGGAGTACATCTTGAGTATTATATGAGCTCGAACGACTGGGATAACGAGCTGTCCTGCTTTGTCGAATCCCGCGACGTCATCCGCTCGGTTGACGGGGATGAGAATCTCTACCGCGAGGTGTGCGCCCTGTTCGGAAATTGCAGAATAGATGAATGGGCGGGCTTCCGAGGCGCAAATCCCCCCGACGTTCTCGACGGAAGCTCGATGAGCTTTTCTGCTGTCTTGGCGGACGGAACGGAGATTGAGGCGAGCGGGAGCAATAACTTCCCGAAAAATTACCAAACATTAAGAGCCGGGATTAACAGGCTGATAACCTCGAATAAAATAAGAAGCACCGAGTTTTCCGAAGGGAGCTATGCGATTTCGCTGCCCAAAAGTTGGGTAGGCGTAGTCAGCGCCAGTTTTTCGGAGGGCATGGTGGCGTTTTCCGTCGATAAAACGGACGGCAATGAGCTCACGTTCTTTATAATCGATACCGGCAACGGCTATTCCTCGGACTCCTACAAGGGCAGAGTGGAAGTGGGGCGGCTTGTTTCGGACGAAAACACCCTGTTTGTTACGGCGCGCGACCATTATCGGATAAACGCATACTCGGAAAAAGTTTCCGAGGCCGCGCTTGCGCTTTGGGAGACCTATGAGAGCGACAGGCGAGCAATAATCGAAAGCCTGCACGGCATAAACGGGTATGAGCTTTATCCCGAGGACGGGTCTATTCTGCATGAGACCGACGCGCGGGATTTGGCGGATAAGGCGCGAAGCCTCTGGCTGACTCTGAATTTTGCGGGCGAGTATTCCGCCGGGGAGAAGCCCGTGACAATAAGATTCAGAAAGTATATTCCAATGTTCCCCCAATACCGGTATGTGACCACGATGGAAGAAGTCCGCAAAAAATTTTTAGAGGTCTTTTCCGAGGAGTTTACAGATAAAATACTGAGCCAAGCTGTCGCCGACAGGGATTTGATAGAGCATAACGACAACATATATGTAGCATATAAGAAAAACGACGGCGAAGTCTCCTATAACAGCTGGATGCATCACGTCGAGGATGACGGCAACGGGAATTTCACGGTTGTTATGGCCGTAAGAAAACGCTCGGTTGACGATATCATCTATGTCAAGCTGCCGACAGGGAAAAATGCGGAGGGAAAGTTCGTGTTTACCGATTACCCCTATTGGGATAAATAAAAATAATTCTCGCGGATACACTCCGCAGGGGACGAAAAGTTTTCTTGTAAATCGCCGCTCTGCGTGATATAATCATATCGATAAAATTTTATCAAAGAGGGGATTTCTATGAAAACCGCAATTTACGGCGCAGGGTCGCTCGGCACCGTGCTCGGCGCATATCTCGCAAAGGCGGGCGTGGATGTCGATCTTATCACGCGCAACCGCGAGCACGTCGAGGCTCTCAACAGAGACGGCGCAAAGATAATCGGCACTGTCAATATGACCGTCCCGGTTCACGCGCTGACTCCCGACGAGATGACCGAAAAATATGAGCTGATAATCCTGCTGACAAAGCAGCTCGACAATGTCAATGTTTTAAAGAATCTTCAGAAGAATATGACCGATGACTGCATCGTCTGCACGCTTCAGAACGGACTGCCGGAGCTCTCGGTCTCCGAGGTCGTCGGCGAGGACAGAACGATGGGCTGCACCGTCGCTTGGGGCGCAACGCTCCACGGCAAGGGCGTTTCGGAGCTTACGAGCGAGCCCGACAGCATGAGCTTCGGTCTTGGCAGAATGAACGGTCAAAAGGACGAAAAGCTCATGCAGGTCAAGGCGCTGCTTGAGAAGATGTGCCCCGTTGAGGTCGAAGATAATTTCATGGGCGTGCGCTGGTCGAAGCTGCTCATCAACGCCGCGTTCAGCGGCATGTCCGCCGTTATCGGCGGCACTTTCGGCGACGCCGCAGAGAACAAGACCTCCCGTGTCTGCTGCCAGAATCTCATAAAGGAGTGCATCGATGTCGCCGCGGCTGCGGGCATAAAGATAGAACCTGTTCAGGGCAAGGATATAGTGAAGCTCCTCGACTACAAGGGCAACGGCATAAAGAAAAAGATATCCTTTGCGCTCATCCCGATTTGCATCAAGAAGCACAGGCTCTTAAAGGCGAGCATGCTCCAGGATCTCGAAAAGGGCAAGAAGTGCGAAGTTGATGCGATAAACGGCGTTGTCTGCGCCTACGGCAGAAAGTACGGTGTGCCGACTCCGTATAACGACAAGGTCTGCGAGATAATCCATGGCATTGAGGACGGCAAGTATACATATACATTCGACAATGTAAAGCTGTTCGCCAACCTGCCGAAATAAGAGGCGTATTCGGCATAAACCAAATAACAAACCCCGACTATGATTTGTAGTCGGGGTTTATGCTGTTCTGCCACGCAGAATTGCAGATGGTACGGGACGCTGAAATGTGCGTAGAAGCACGTTGTTTGTCGAAGAATCTATTTTGGCTCCCCTGCAGGGGAGCTGGATTGGCGAAGCCAAGACTGAGGGGTTATTTCGCTTCGCTCAAAGTTGTACAGTAGGGGCGGATATTATCCATCTGCGGTGATTTATTGTCGTGCATCTTGTAGGGTGCGGCGACCTCGACGCACCGCTGCCGCGATAGCGGCACGGAATCTCTGATTTTACCGACCGTAGGGACAGCCCTTGCGGCTGTCCGCTATCGGCGCAGCCGATACAGGGTTATAGCAATTGTAATTTATTGATAATTAGCTTCTACCTTCTCTACACACTCTTATCAAAGGATGTATACTACCCGCGTTTCGGCATTTTCTTTTTATTTGAAAAAGAAAACGCCTGCAAAAGAAAAGCAAAACAGGGGGAATCCCCCTGTACCCCCGCAACGCCGCGCCGCAGTACATAGCTTGCGGCTCCCAATCAGTTGCTCGGCACATTCGCACGCAAACGCGCCGGAGCTTGACCGAATGCGTGCTCGTGCGTCTTGCTTCGCAAGCCGTTCCCTCGCTCGTCTCCGTTGGCTTATCGAGCACTGCGGCGCGGCTATGGGAAGCCTGATTATAAAAATCAGCCGGTCACTTACTTTTACTTTTCTACAACTCGAGTGATAAACAAATAATTATATATACAAAAGATATCACTGCCGGGACTGAAATTGTTTATGAACACTTGCTTGGTACAATACGGGTTTTTCAGTTCATTCCTGCGCTTCCGACTGCGTCGAAAAGTCGCTGAATCTCGTTTTTCAGAGCCACGCTCTCGGGCGATGAAAGCTCCGGGTCGCGCGCCATGATTTCCTTTGCCGCTCTCTGCGTCTCTTCGAGCGTGCTTCTGTCTTCGAGCATGTCGGCAATTTTCATCTCGGGCAGTCCGTGCTGGCGCGAGCCGAAAAATTCGCCCGGGCCGCGCAGCTTGAGGTCTTCGTCCGCGATTTTGAAGCCGTCCGTTGTAGTCTCCATGACCTTCATTCGCCTTTGCGCCGTGTCGTTTTTGGCGTCCGTGATGAGAATGCAGGTGGATTTATACTGCCCGCGCCCGATTCTCCCTCTGAGCTGATGCAGCTGAGAGAGTCCGAAGCGCTCAGCGTTTTCTATAACCATAATCACGGCGTTCGGCACGTCGACTCCGACTTCGATGACCGTCGTCGAGACGAGCAGCTGCGTTTCGCCATTTGAGAACGACTCCATAACTTTTTTCTTGTCCGCGCTCCTCATCTTGCCGTGCATCAGCCCGACTGTATAGCCGCGAAAATCGCCGCGCTGCAGTTCGTCGGCGTATTTCACGGCGGAGGCGAGCTCCGTGTCGCTCTCGCCCTCGTCAACGAGCGGGCAGATTATATATCCCTGCCGCCCCGCGTCGAGGTGCTTTTTTACATAGTTATATGCCCTTTGACGCAGTTCCGAGGTGACGGCGTAAGTCTCGATTTTCTGCCTGCCGGGCGGCAGCTCGTCGAGAATTGATATGTCCAGTTCGCCGTAGATTATCAGCGCCAGCGTGCGCGGAATGGGCGTTGCCGACATGACATAGAGATGCGGATTCTCGCCCTTTTCGCCGAGTGCGTTTCTTTGCTCGACGCCGAAACGGTGCTGCTCGTCGGTTATGACGAGCGCGAGGGACTTGAACTCGACATCCGATTGGATTATTGCGTGAGTGCCGATGAGCAGGTCGATTTCACCCGCTTTGAGGGCTTCTTTTTTTCGCCTTTTCTGCGCGGCTGTGTCAGACCCCGTGAGCAGTTCGACATTTATTCCGCAGCCCTCGAAGAGCTTCAGAAAAGTTTTATAGTGCTGTTCGGCGAGCACCTCCGTGGGCGCCATGAGAGCCGACTGCATCGAATTTTTTGCCGCAGAATAGACGAGCGCGGCGGCGACCGCAGTCTTGCCCGAGCCGACATCTCCCTGGAGCAGGCGGTTCATCTGCCTGCCGCTCATCATGTCCCGCATGGCCTCTTTTACCGCTCTGCGCTGTGCGCCGGTCGGGGAGAAGGGGAGATGCGAAAAATATTCTTCGCTGAAATCGCGCTCTATTATCGCGCCCGCGTTCTTCTGAGTCTGCGAGCGCATTTTTTCAAGCCCGAGCTGCAATATTAACAGCTCTTCGAATATCAGCCTGCGCCGCGCCTCTTCGAGATAATCGGGGCTCTTCGGAAAATGAATGTTCCAAAGTGAATCCGGCAGATTCATCAGACAGTATTTTTCGCGCAGCCATAGCGGAATCGGGTCAACAAGCTCGTCCCGGCACTCAGTCAGCGCCGTGCGGACAAGCTTCTCTATCATCTTTGAGTTGAGCCCGTGCGTCTGCGGATAAATCGGTCTTATTCTGTCCGCACCCTCAGCGGGTTCTATTTCCGGCGAGTTCATCTCCTTGCGGTAAAGGTTGCCGCCGACTCGACCGAAGAACAGAAACTCGTCGCCCTCGGTGAGCTTTTCTGCCGCAAAGCGGCTGTTGAAAATGGTGATGCCCATTATCCCGCTGCCATCGGTAATTTCCGTCTTGTAAAGTGTCAAGCCTTTACGAATGAGATTCTTGCGCACAGGCGAACCCACAATGCCTTTTATGCAGCATATCTCGCCTATCTGCGCCTCGTTTATGCTTTTTGTCCTGCTCCAGTCCTCGTAGACGCGCGGATAGAGACGCACGAGGGCGTTGACATCAGAGACGCCAAGCCGCGACAGCATCGCGGCGCGCCTCTCGCCAACGCCCTTTAAGTATTTTATATCAGTATCGAGCTTCATCTTATTCGACCGAAATTATGAAATAGTAGACGGGCTGACCGCCGTTTATAACAGAGACCTCGATATCCGAGCCGAACTTCGCGGTCAGCAGGGAGGCGAGCTCCTCGGCTTCCTCTTCGGTGGTGCCGTTGCCGTAGATCAGCGTGACGAGCGAGGAGGTTCCGCGCTTGAACAGGTGCTTTGTGACCTTGTATGCCGCCTGAATGACATTCGACTCGACGGTGGTTATCTTGCCGTTTTCCATGCCGAGAATCTGACCCTCTTTGACGGACTGGCCGTCTATCGAGCTGTCGCGCGCGGCAAAGGTGACAAGGCCGGTTGAAATCTTCTCGGCGGCTTTCATCATCGCGAGATGATTCTCCTCTGCGGAGAGTGTGTCGTCAACGTTGAGCAGCGCGGCGATGCCCTGCGGAATGGTCTTTGTGTGCAGTACGCGCACGTCGCGGTCGGTCAGGGGATCGACCTGTTCTGCCGCCATGATAATATTTTTGTTGTTGGGGAGAATATAGACATGCTCTGCGGGGGTCGCGAGAACCGCCTTGAGCAGATCGTCTGTGCTCGGGTTCATCGTCTGTCCGCCGCTGACTATCTGATCCGCGCCGAGCTCGGTGAACAGCTCGCACAGACCCTCGCCGGACGCGACCGCGACATAGCCGAACGGCTTTGTCGGCTCGACCGCCTTCATCGGCTCGGGCTGATCCTCGGGCGCAGAACCCCATGAGGCGTTCTGATGCTCCTGATGCATATTCTCAACTTTTATATTGGTCAGCTGACCATATTCAATGCCCTTTTGAATCGCCTTTCCGGGCGCGTTCGTGTGGACATGGACGGTTATATTCTTTCCGTCATCCGTGACGGAGACGCACTCGCCGATAGCTTCGAGATATGCGCGCAGCTCGCGGATATCCTTGTCGCTCTCGCGGCGGGAGATGAACTCCGCGCAGTAGGTGTAGCGGCTGTCTGCGGAGTGTTCGTCCGCTTTCTCTTCGCTTTTCGCTTCCTCCGCCTCGTCGGCGTCAAGGTTCACTTCCTTGCCGTGGAACACATCGGACATCGCGGTGAAAATGCAGACAAGTCCGCTGCCGCCTGCGTCAACGACGCCTGCTTTTTTGAGCACGGGGAGGATATTCGGCGTGTCGGCAAGGGCGGCTTTCGCGCCCTCGAGACCGGTGTCAAACACCTTGACCGCGTCCGTCTCGCCGTCGTTCACTGCCTTGCGGGCATACTCGGACGCCGTGCGGATAACGGTGAGAATTGTGCCCTCGGTGGGCTTCATGACTGCTTTATATGCCGAGGAACTGCCGTGTTCGAGCGCGGAGGCTATCGCTGCACCGTCAGCCTCGTCAAGACCCTTGAGCCCCTTGGAAATTCCGCGGAATATGAGCGAGAGGATAACGCCGGAGTTGCCTCTTGCGCCGCGCAGCAGACCTGAAGCCACACAGCTTGCAACAGCCGAGACGCTCTCGCTGTCATCCTTGACCCTGACCTCGCGCGAGGCGTTGGTTATGGTCATGGACATATTTGTGCCGGTATCGCCGTCAGGCACGGGAAAGACGTTGAGTGCGTCTATCTCCTGGCGGTGAGAAGTGATTAATTGCGCCGCGTAGATAACTGCGTTGCGCAGAAGTGCTCCTGTGATTGTCATTTATTTTCCTCCCCGGACAGCCGTTGTCATGCGGCCGTAAATCGGTTTTATTCGTTCTTCATTCCGTCAACATAGACATTGACGGCGTGGACTTCAAGTCCCGTAGCCTCTTCGACTGTGTATCTGACTTTGTTGACGATGCTTTGGCATATGGCGGATATGTTGACTCCGTAGGACACGATTATGTGCAGGTCAACAATAAGACCCTCGCCGTCCTTGCGCACGGAGATGCCCTGGTCGGCGAAATGACCGTTCTTTTTAAAGACGGAACGCAGACCCTGGCGCATATTGCTGTTGGCCATGCCCGCAACTCCGAAGCAAGAGGAGGCGGCATTGCCGATGAGGGACGCAAAATAGGGCTGAGATATCTCGATAACGCCGAGATGATTTTCAAGTCTTATCAAGGAAAGTCCTCCCTTCAAAAATAAGAAGTCAAACTGGTTGTCCATCAATTTATTATACTAAAAATATCATGCTAAATCAAGCTCTTTGAGAAATCTTGCGAGCGCATCCTGCCACGGCGGTAGGCGGTCAAAGCCCGCATCGTCAAGGCATTTTTTAGAAAGACGCGAGTTCTCCGGGCGCTTTGCCTTCGCGGGATATTCGGCGGTGGTGCAGGGGACTATTTCAGTCGCTTTCCCCGCCTGACGCATTATCTCCTTTGCGAACTCCGCCCATGTGCAGTAGCCCTCGTTCGAGGCGTGATATGTGCCGTATTTTTCGGTTTTTATCATGCCGCAGATGAGCCTTGCGAGGTCGGGCGTATAAGTCGGCGAACCGGTCTGGTCGTCAACGACGGTCAGCTTCTCGTGCGAGTCGGCGAGCCGGAGCATAGTCTTTACGAAGTTGCCGCCGTTTATTCCAAACACCCACGAGGTGCGCACAATGAAGTGCTTTTGGCATTTCTTAGCCTCTTCCTCGCCGCCAAGCTTTGTTATTCCGTAGATATTCTGCGGGTCTTTCGGCGCGTCGATTTCAAGCGGCTGAGTGCCGCTGCCGCCGAAAACATAGTCGGAGCTGATATAGACGAGCTTTGCGCCGATTTTTTCGCAGGCGAGGGCAATGTTTCTCGTGCCGTCGACGTTGACTTTGCGGCAGGTGTCGCGGTCGTCTTCTGCTTTGTCGACTGCGGTATAGGCGGCGCAGTGTACGATGGCGTCGGGGCGCAGGGCTGTGATATAATCCTCCGTTGCCTTGCCGTCCGTGATGTCGAACTCTTCTCTGTCCGCGCCGACGGGTTCATCCCCGAGGGCGTTCAGGCGTTTTATAACATCGTAGCCGAGCTGTCCGTTGGCGCCTGTGACGAGTACCTTCATTGAAAAACTTCCTTTTTAATCAGTTTTTGAGACTCTGGAGCGGAGCGGGTATGCGTCCGCCGCGCGAGATCATCTTTGCGGGAGATGCGGTGTTGAGCGGCATTATCGGACCCGAGCCGAGCAGTCCGCCGAAGTTCAGCTCCTCGCCGGCATTCTTGCCGATGGCGGGAATGAGCCTGACCGCAGTCGTCTTGGAGTTCACCATGCCGATAGCCGCCTCATCTGCGATAACCGCCGAGAGAACTTCTGCGGTTGTGTCGCCGGGAACGACTATCATGTCGAGACCGACGGAGCAGACCGCCGTCATCGCTTCGAGCTTCTCTATCTTCAGTGTGCCCGCGCGTGCGGCGTCTATCATTCCGGCGTCCTCGGTGACGGGGATAAACGCGCCGGAGAGACCGCCGACATGCGACGATGCCATCGTGCCGCCCTTTTTGACTGCGTCGTTGAGTAGGGCGAGCGCCGCTGTTGTGCCGTGAGCGCCGCACTGTTCGAGACCTATCTCTTCGAGTATATGCGCCACGGAGTCGCCGACTGCGGGCGTGGGCGCGAGTGAGAGGTCGACTATGCCGAAAGGCACATCGAGCCTGCGCGAAGCCTCGCTCGCGATGAGCTGACCGAGGCGGGTTATTTTAAATGCAGTCTTTTTTATCGTGTCGGCAACGTCTGTGAGATTGCCGTCGGGAATCTTCTTGAGGGCGCAGCGGACAACGCCGGGACCCGATACGCCGACATTTATCACGCTCTCAGGTTCGCCGGGGCCGTGAAATGCGCCAGCCATGAACGGGTTATCCTCGGGTGCGTTGCAGAACACAACGAGCTTTGCCGCGCCGATGCAGTTGTCGTCGGCGGTGAGCTCGGCGGTCTTTCTGATAATCTTGCCCATGAGCGCGACCGCGTCCATGTTTATGCCCGCCTTTGTCGAGCCTATATTTATGCTCGAGCAGACATGCTCGGTTCTCGCGAGCGCCTCGGGTATGCTGTTGATGAGTGCCTCGTCTCCGGGGGCGAAGCCCTTTTGAACGAGTGCGGAATATCCGCCGATGAAGTTGACTCCGACAGCCTGCGCCGCCTTTTCGAGCGTGAGTGCGTATTTCACCGGGTCGCCGCCCGATGCGGCGGCAAGCATGGCGATGGGGGTGACTGCGACGCGCTTGTTGATTATCGGCACGCCGTACTCTTTTTCAATCTCGCAGCCGACCCTGACAAGATTTTCCGCCTTGCGCGCTATCTTGTCGTATACTCTGCGGCAGGAGTCATCGATATCCTGCGAGCAGCAGTCGAGCAGGGAGATGCCCATGGTTATTGTGCGTATATCTAAGTTTTCATCCTCGATCATATGTATCGTTTCGAGAATGTCTCTTGTGTTTATCATAGTAAGGATCCTCTCAGGTGCGTAGATCAGACGTGATACATCGAGTCGAACACGTCCTCGTGCATAACATGGATATCGAGCCCGTGCTCGCGGCCGAGGCGGCTCATTATATCGGAAAATTCGGACAGCGGCACGGAGCATTTCTCCGTGTCAACGAGCATTATCATGCAGAAAAGATCCTGCAGGACGCTCTGCGTCACTTCGGTTATGTTTACATTGAGTTCCGAGCATTTTCCGGACACCTCTGCGAGGATACCGATTATGTCCTTGCCCGTAACAGTCATGACAGCTCTCATTTTTATTCTTCCTTTCCTGTGCACTTATCAGAATTACTTATATACATCTGATATCAAGATATTCTACCATATTTTATGCCCATTCTCAATAGCGGTTGAACAATTTGAACTTTTTTGTGTTTAATACTGTTACTGGGCGGAAAAATATGTTATCATATTGTATACTTTACCGTCAGTATCATGGAGGAAGCGCGATGCCGCAAAGAATTATCGACACTCATGTTCATACCGACAACTCACCCGACGGGCATCATTCGGCGATGTATATGTGCGAATGCGCCGAAATGGCGGGGCTTCGGGCGATAGCTTTTACCGACCATGTCGAGGCGGACGCTTACAGACGGGATCATTATGACCGCGTGGCGCTCCAGTCGTTTATCGATGTCACAAAGGCACGCTCGGCGTTTCGCGGGAAGCTGCTCGTCTGCGCGGGCGTGGAGCTCGGTCAGCCGATGTACGATGTCGCGACCTCGGAGGAGATACTCGCGAATCTGCCCTATGATATGGTCATAGGCTCGGTGCATAATTTCCGGAATGAACAGGATTTTATGTATCTTGATTATTCCCAGTGGGATATAACCGACCTGATGAATAAATATTTTGACGAGCTTATAAAGCTCGCGCGCTGGGCGAAGTTCGATACCCTGGCGCATATGACATACCCGCTTCGGTATATCGTCGGCGAGCACGGCATACCCGTTGATATGTCGAAGTTTTCGGACAAAGTCGATGAGATTCTTTCTCTGCTCGTCAAAAACGAAAAGGCGCTCGAAATAAACACCTCGGGGCTCAGACAGAAGCTCGGCAAAACTATGCCCGAGGAGGATGTTGTCAGGCGCTTTAAACAGCTCGGCAGTGAGTTTGTGACCGTCGGCTCGGACGCCCACTATGCAAAAGATATCGGCACTGGAGTCGATGTCGGCATGGAGATAGCGCAGCGCAGCGGATTCGACTGCGTGACGCTGTTCCAGAACCGCCAGCCCGTGCAGATTCCGATAGAGTAAAAAGAGAGGTGCAGTCATGAAGATCGAACTCAGGGCAAACGCAAAAATAAATCTCTTTCTCGACATTCTGGCAAAACTGCCGAACGGCTATCACTCGCTGTTCATGGTCATGCAGTCGGTCTCGCTTGCGGACACGGTGACTGTGCAGGAGAACGGCGAGGGTATCATCCGCCTTACCTGCTCCGAGCCGGCTCTGCCGACCGACAGCAAGAACATAGCCTACCGCGCGGCGCAGGCTTTTCTCGAAGAAGCGGGGCTCAGCGGCAGGGGAGTTGACATACACATTGAAAAAAATATTCCGTTTGAAGCGGGTCTTGCCGGCGGAAGCGCGGACGGCGCGGGAGTTATAGTCGGACTCGACAGGCTTTTCGGGACGGATATGGGCACGCAGAAGCTCTGCGATATCGGGCTGAAGATCGGCAGCGATGTGCCCTTCTGCATCGCGGGCGGCACTATGCTCTCACAGCACACGGGCGGTATACTTTCGCATCTTCCGCCGCTCAAAAGCTGCTTCGTCGTGCTCGCAAAGCCCGCAACGGGCGTCTCGACCGCACGCGCCTACGGCGATTTTGATTCCGCGAGCTTCATATATCATCCGAACAAGGTCGGCATGCTCGATGCTGCGGCGAACGCCGATTTCGAGGGCATTTGCCGTCAGGCGGGCAATGTTTTTGAACAGACTATAGAAGTGCCGGAGCGCGTGAGAATAAAGAGCATCATGCGCCGCCACGGCAGTTCGCTCGCGCAGATGAGCGGAAGCGGTCCGACCGTTTTCGGACTGTTCGAGTCGGAGAGCGATGCCGAAAAATGCCGCGCCGAGCTCGAAAAGAGCGGGCTCGTCAAGAGCGTCCACCTGTGCAAAACCGCCGATAAAGGCGTTGAAACAGTAAATGAGGAGTAAAGCTTGTTAGCTTTACACGGGTTCTTCAGATAAAAAGCCAAGACAGCGGACAGATTGCTCTGTTCGCTGTCTTGGCTTTTGGAGAATAACAATGAAAAAACCGGAAAAGTTTGTGGTTGTCTTGTTTATACGCCCTGAGCGCCGACCATTTCATAGTGCGGCTGGGCTTCCTGAGGGATCATGCGATAGATTTTGCCGTTGTCGTCAACATCAACCATGCTTATCTGGATATCCGGCACAAGTGTGTGCAGGGCGGAGACGAAATGCGTGCTTCTCTCTTTCGGGAATCCGGTGACGATGTCAACAGCGCCTTTCTTTTTGGCGATGACTGCGGCGAGGATAGCCGGACTGTCGTTAAAATATACGCTCATCTGCGCGTTTTCGTTTTTTGCGCATTCGTACAGATCTTCAAGCACTGCGGGATCGGGGCTGAATCCGTCCCTCTCGTGGAACACGCTGAGAACTTCGAGCGGCACTCCGTACTGCTGCGCTATCAGCGACCCGGAACGGATCAGCTGTTCGCATTTGCTCTGCGGAGTTACACAGACGAGAACGCAGTTTTTGCTTTTCATCTTGCTGATGTCCTTTCGTAGTTGGTAGCCGTCTGGCTTTTCTTCCCTCTCACTACACTGACATAATAACATCCGATTGTGTACTGAATAGTAAAAATTCATTAAATCAAAGTAAAGAAAATTTGTACGAACCGTGAATAAACCGGGGTTGCGATATTCTTCTAAACATTGTATTATAGAGAAAGAAGAGAAGCGGGCACAGGAATAATATGCCGCATACGGCACGGACAATGACAAAAAAGCATGCGTCGGAATAATTTATAATGTAAATGCAATTAGCTTTACTTGCTCGCGAGGTGAGATATGTATACTTTTGATGAGAAATTCAAAAAAGGCGCCGCCCGCGCATTCAGGGCGCAGCAGGGGTTGACGGTTTTTTTGAGCGGGCTGAATAGAATTCTGCCCGAGCCGCCCGGATTCAAAACGGAAAAAACGAAAGATGAGCGCGAAGATACAATACGCATCGCTGACACTGTCGGCGACAGCTGGTATCTCGGCTTCTCCGAGCGGAGCATAACGCCGCCGGATATTGATGCGAAAAATTATTATATCGGCGGCAACCTGTCTGTTCCGCCGCGCAGGGTTCGCGGCGTGCTTGATGATATAAAAGTGCGGGCGATAGCCATAAGCGACGGCAAGCAAAGAGCGGCTGAGGTGTTCTGCGCCGTTGACTGCATCGGGCTCACAAACACGGTCGTTCGCCGCATACGAAGCGAACTTGATTCGTTCTGCCGCACGAACAATGTCGGATATATCAATATTTTTTCGACCCACGCCCACAGCTCGATAGACACCATGGGCATATGGAGCGTGACGGGGAAGAAATTTTTCGAAAACATATCGAAGCTGATAACGCACTCGCAGCCCTTGCCGAGCGTTGACGGAGCGTTTATTGATCTTATAGTCGAAAAGACGAAAAAAGCCGTCGCCGAGGCGGTGAGAAATATGGAACCGGGGCGGCTTTTTGCGGCGCAGATAGGCGAAAACAGCGTCGAAAAGCTCGAAAAATATTCGGCAAAAAAGCCGTATGGCGACATGACTCTGAGCGAGTACGGGATAAAAGATTTTATCTTCGCCAAGCGTCCGCCGCGCGAATATTCGCCGCGCCTCAACCGCCTGCACTTCGTGCCCGACAACGGCGCGAGCCGCCCGACAGTTTTGGTCAACTTCGGCGCGCACCCATACGCAAACGGACTGCGGATAAAAAACAACCGCGGCGATATGCTCTCCGCCGATTTTCCGTTCTATATGGAGCGTGAGATAAACTCGGCGGGTGAAAACTTCATTTTTATCAACGGCGCGGTCAACGGAATATACCCGAACAGGGGAGCGGGCGGAGTAAAGGAAGAGAACTTTACACGCCAGACCGAGGCTCTCGGATGCGATCTTGGAAAGCTCGTTCTCGCGATGACGAAAGAGTGCGAAGAAATAGAACAAAATCCTCTGCTCTCGCCAAAAAACAGCGGTGAAGCGTATAAAAGCGCCGTCGAAAGAATAGGCAAATGCACTGTCGAAGAGCGCGAGCTTGAGCCGAAGCTTGTTTCAATACACAAAGAAACGGCGCTCAGGGTCGATAATCCGCTCGAAAAGATAATCGGCAAGCTCGGCTTTGCGTGCTTCGATATGGCGAGACCAGCAAAGGGAATATATGAACTTGAGACGGAGACGGGATATCTCGAACTCGGCGGCGAGTTCAAAGCCCTGCTTGTTCCTGGTGAGATAACACCCGGTCTCGTCAGCGGCACAGGAGATATGCTCGCGGAAAACAGCATTACAAACAGGGCGAGCGGCTTCAAAAGCCTCTGTGATATCGTCGGCGGGGACACAGCGGTTTTCGGGCTCGCGAACGACGCGCTCGGATATATCATTCCGGACAATGACTACTGCATGTTCTTCGCGGGCTACGGCAAGCTCGCTGAAAAGCTGTTTTTCAAAGACTACGCTCATTATCAGGAGATGTTTTCCATCGGCGCGCACACCGCGTCCGCGTTCGCCGCAGGTGTCGAGGACATGATGAAAAGCTTTAAAGCACGGTTGAATAAATAATTATTCCCCGGTCATATTGCGTCGACCGGGGAAAATTTTAGATATCTTTAATATAGTATTTATCTTCAATCCATTTTGCTGAAAACAGTCTTTGAAACTTACCGATATAATCACTGCTGCCGCCCGATCTTGGGCAGGTGGTGAGTGAGTGCGCCCTTGCGGATCGCTTGCGATTGAGGCACGAGTGTGCTATACTGAGCATCGGCTCAACAAATCGGAATTTGTGGAGGTAAACGAAATATGGAACTGTGGGACGCTTATGATAGAGATTTCAAAAAGATTCAGGGTGTAACCTTGGTTCGAGGAGAGGTAATTCCAGAAGGCTTTTTTCATTTGGTCTGTGAAATAATTGTTAGACATATAGATGGGAGTTATCTCATCGTGCAAAGGGATAAAAGAAAGCATTTGGGCGGAATGTGGGAGGCTACAGCGGGTGGTTCTGCATTACAAGGTGAAGAACCTGCAATCTGTGCCGCTAGAGAACTTTATGAAGAAACGGGAATTACCTCCAATAATTTGATAGAAATAGGAAGGGTGCTCCACCACAGCCATAAATCGTTTTATGTGGAGTATCTTTGCATTACGGATGTAGATGAGGATAGTGTCGTTTTGCAAGAAGGAGAAACATCTGATTATAAATGGATTACGGCTGACGAATTGCTAAAACTGTCCAGGGATGAGTTGGCAACGCAACGTATTCTAAATTTCGTTGAAGAACTTAATTGACAAATTCCAGTTTGTCGGTTTGATTTTCTCTACTTTTATATTAACCGTTTAATTTAGAAAATACCTTTGACAAACTTCGCTACAAGCAAAATGAAAAGGACAAAAGGGAGCAGAATTTCTGCTCCCTTTTGCCAAACCTGTCTCCTATATATCGGACGAGCCGAGCTCGTCCTTTATCCGCTGTGCGGTCAACACAGGGGATAAATCATTGTTAATTGCCGCGTCTGCGCAATTTGAATATATCGGGTCGCGCGTCGCGAACATTTTATCAAGCGTTTCGCGGCTCTTCGAGAGCGGTCTGCCGTCGAGCGAGAGCAGATTGAGGTCTCGCTTGAGATAATATATGCGCCCGTTGCCCTTGAGCGCGCGGACATTTCCGGGGTCGAGCACCGCGCCGCCGCCCGTTGCGATTATCAGCCCTTTTTCTTTTGCCGCGCTGCGGACAGCCTGCGCTTCAAGCTCCCTGAAGCGTTTCTCGCCGTATTGCGAGAATATTTCCGGTACGCTCATGCCCGCTGATTCTTCGACGAGCGAATCCGTGTCGACCGCCTTTCGCCCGGTGAGCTTCGAGAGCTCTTCGGCGACGGTCGTCTTGCCGCATCCGGGCATACCGACGAGGACTATATTCTGAACATCGAGCGCGAGCGAACGGAATACACGCTCGATTTCTTCTTTGCCTATCTCGGCGGAGCAGAAATATTTTGCGCTCTGCGCCGCCTGCGCGACGAGCATATAGAGCCCGCCCGAGCATTTTATCCCGCGTTCGAGCGCCTGCATGATAAGCTGAGTGCGCAGCGGGTTATATATCACGTCGAGCACCGCCTCGCAGTGCGGGAATTTGTCGAGATTCACCGCCGAGCTGCCGTTGTTCGGATACATTCCGACAGGTGTTGTGTTTATCAATACTTCGCAGTCGGCGAGCTTTTCGAGATTATCGTAGTTGTATTCGCCGGAGCGGGAGACTACGGTTACTCTCTCTGCGCCGCCGTCCGATGCCACGGCTCTCGCGGTCAGCGAGGTGCCGCCGCTGCCGAGAATGACGACCTTTTTGCCCGCAAAATCTATTCCCGCGCGCTCCGCCATGGATTTGAAGCCGAAATAGTCGGTGTTGAATCCGTGAAGCCCGTCCGATGTTCTGACAACGGTGTTGACGCTGCCTATTTTCTGAGCCTCCGGGCTGATGTATGAGCAGTAGGGCATGACCGTGCGCTTATATGGAATAGTCACATTGAATGCGTCGAATTCTTCATTCTCCATGAACTCGCCGACCTTGTCCTTCGGCAGGCTGACCAGTTCATATGAATACAGTCCGAACGCCTCGTGAATGAGCTTCGAGTAGCTGTGACCGAGCCTTTCGCCGATGAGTGCGCACTTCATGTCAAACCTCCGAGTAGCTGCCGAGGAACACGAACAGCTCCGGGCTGTCCGAAAGTTCGTCGAGCAGGGCAAGAACTGCGGGGGAATATACGGACGCTTCGATATCGAAATAGAACATGAATTCAAAGTCACTTCCGGCTATCGGGCGGCTCTCAAGCTTTGTGAGGTTGAGCCCGAGGACGGAGAACTTCGAGATGAGCGAATAGAGCGAGCCGGGTCTGTGCGGCAGGGAGAGCATGAGGCTTATTCTGTCCGCGCCGGGGAAAATCATGGCTTTCTTTGAGATGCAGATAAAACGGGTGAAGTTGCCGTCCGTGTTCTGAACGCGGGTGTCGAGCTTTTTCAGACCGTAGAGATTCGCGCAGCCCGCCGACGAAATAGACGCGGCGTCGTGCCTGCCGCTCTCGTGGAGCATCTTTGCCGCGGCGGCGGTGTTGTCGCACACGGTGACCTTTATGCCGGGGTGCGCCTTGAGAAACTCAGAGCACTGGCCGATTGCCTGCTCGTGGGAGAATATCTCCTTGACATCTTTGAGCTCGGTGCCGGGCAGGACGAGCAGGGAGTGGTCAACTTTGAGTTTGATGCTTCTTACAATATGGAAACGGTAATTTTTCATCAGGTCATAGACCTCGTTTACCGTGCCGTAGGTGCTGTTTTCAATCGGGAGAATACCGTATTCGCACAGCCCCTGTTCAACGGCGGCGAACACGCCCTCGAAATTCTTGAAATATGAGATGGACGGAGCAGTAAAGAGTTTGTCGCAGGCGAGCTGGGAATATGCGCCCTCAACGCCCTGGCAGGCGACGGTGCCGTGCTTCGGGAATATCGGCGGGGTGTTTTTGAGCGCATCGGTTATAGTTTCCGAGATAACGCCGCCTTTTGCGGTCAGTCTCTCCTGATAAGAGCGGCTGACATCCATGAGGGTCGCGAAAAATGTGCGGGCGTAGTCTTCGAGCTCTTCGCCTGCTCCCGCCGCCGCAGCGGCAAGAATCTCGCGCTCTCTGCCCTGCTGGAGGACGGGCAGCTTGTTTTCTTTTTTATATTCCGCAACGCCGCGCACGGTGTTCATCCTCTGCTTGAAAAGCTCAAGCATCTGCGCGTCAATTGAGTCAAGTTCTTTTCTGTAGTCTGAAAGCTCCATTTTTACCATCTCCGTATGAATTTACTTGCCGAGCACCATATCAAGGACGGTCACTGCCGCCGCCGCTTCGACGCAGGGGACTGCGCGCACCGCGATGCACGGGTCGTGCCTGCCTCTGACTTCGAGGCGGGTCTCTTCGAGCGAATCGAGATCGACGCTCCTCTGCGGCAGACCTATCGACGGGGTCGGCTTGAACGCCGCTCTGAATATTATCGGCATTCCGCTCGTGAGTCCGCCGATGATGCCGCCGTGGTTGTTCGTGACCGTTTTTATCTTGTCGTCAATGAGACAGTAGGGGTCGTTGTGGACGCTTCCGGTCATGTCCGCCGCAGAAAATCCTGCGCCGAACTCGATTCCGCGCACGCCGCCGATGCCGAATATCATTGAAGATATCCTGCTCTCGACCGAGCCGAATATCGGGTCGCCGAGCCCCGCGCCGAGTCCCGTGACCGCACATTCGACTATTCCTCCGACGGAGTCGAGCGACTCTTTTGCCTCGATTATTTTCTTCGTCATCTCTTCGCCCGCCTTGTCGTCAATGGTGGGGAAGAGCTTTGTTTTGAGCTTGTCAAAAATTCCGTTGTCCGGGTTGCAGGGGTCAAACGGCGTGTCGTCAATGCCCGCCGCACGCGAAAGGTGCGCGGCAACTTTTATGCCCTTTCGCGCGAGTATCTGTTCGCTTATCGCACCCGCGACGCACAGTGGAGCCGTCAGCCTGCCGGAAAACTGCCCGCCGCCGCTTCGGTCGTTCGCGCCGCCGTATTTGACGAACGCGGGGTAGTCCGCATGGGACGGACGCGGAATATTTTTCATGTTTTCGTAGTCTGCGGGACGGATGTTGCTGTTGCGTATTATCGCGCAGAGCGCTGCGCCCGTTGTTCTGCCGCCGAGCAGACCGCACAGAAATTCAGGCTTGTCCTCCTCTTTTCGTGGAGTACTCCACGCCTTGCCGCCCATTCTGCGGCGCATGAACTGCATTATCTGCTCCTCGTCTATCGCTTCGCCCGCGGGAAGTCCCTCAATAACAACTCCGACTGTGCTCGAGTGTGATTCGCCGAACACCGTGAGCTTTATGTTCTGTCCGTTTTCAGATGACATCCGCTTTGCCTCCCAGTTTTCTGTAGTCTTCAAAGAAGTTCGGATATGATTTGTTCACCGCCTGCGCGTCGTGTATAATAACGGGATTTTCGCATATGCACGCCGCGACTGCTGCCGCCATGACGATGCGGTGATCGTTGAACGAATCGACCTCGCCGCCGGGGAGTGTGCCCGTGCCGCGGACGGTCAGGGAATCCTCCGTGCTTTCGGCGAAACCGCTGAGTGAATTTATCATCTTTTCGACCGCCTCGATGCGGTCGCTCTCTTTTATTCTGAGCCGCGCGGCGTTTGTAAATATCGTATCGCCCAAAGCCGCACATGCGGTTGCCGCGAGGGCCGGGAAGAGATCTGGACACTGCGAAATATCTATTTTAATGCCGCGAAGCCCGTTTCCTCGGACTGAAATCATATCGCCGCATTTTACATCCGCGCCGAAGTCTTTCAGTATACTCACAACCGCGCGGTCGCTCTGCCGGCTGTCGAGTGACAGCCCCGTGATATCCGTCTCTCCGCCGAGCGCGCCTGCGCAAAGGAAGAACGCGGCGTTCGACCAGTCGCCCTGAACGCGCGGGGAGTCGGGCTCGATATATTTCTGCGGACCCTTTATTTTGTATCCGCTCGGGGTCTCTTCTATATTGATAGAAAAGCTTCTGAGCGTATCGAGCGTCATGTCGATATACCCGACCGATTCGCGTTTGCCCTCTATTACTATTTCGCTGTCGCCGTCAAGCAGCGGCAGGGCGAAAAGCAGACCCGATATGAACTGCGAGCTGATGTTGCCGGGAACTCTGAATACGCCCGGATGAAGCTGCCCCGAGACTTTTATCGGCAGATTATCAGCAGAAATCACTGCGCCGTTTTCTCTGAGCGCATTGTTGAGTGCCGACATCGGGCGCTCCGGCAGTCTGCCGTGGCCGATGAATTCCGCGTTTATTCCGAGCGCCGAGGCGACGGGGAGCAGGAAGCGCAGAGTCGTTCCGCTCTCGCCGCAGTCGAGAATGCCGCCGTCATGCAGCTCGTTAAGACAGCGGAAGGTTGCGCGCGTGTCCTCGGAGGTGCAGAGCGATTCGGAATTTTTTTTGCCTGCGAGCCTGGTGGCTGTCATCAGCCTGTGCGCGTGCGACTTCGACGGCGGAGCTTCGAGAGTGCCCCGAAGCGTGCCCGGTGTTATTATGATATCCATTGCGCCCTCCGTCAAAGAGAATATATGCTTTCGAGCGCGTCCGGACTTGTCTTATATAGGATGCACTCGCCGATTTTAGTCGGCAGAATGAGATTTATTCCCGCCGAGCTGCATTTTTTGTCGCGGTGCATGACTCTCGCGAGCTCATGAACGGGAATATCGGTCGAGACGGGGAGCCCGTTTCGTGCCATAACTTTTTTCACGCGCTCTGATATATCATCTTTGCACACGCCGAGCTTTTGCGCCACGATGCAGGCGCGAACTGTGCCTATCGCCACTGCGTGACCGTGCGAAACAGCAAAATCGCTGCATCGCTCTATCGCGTGGCCGAGCGTATGCCCGAGATTGAGCTTCTGACGCTCGCCTGTGTCAAATTCATCGCGCGAGACTATGTCGCTTTTTATCTCGACGCAGCGGCGCACGATGTTCTCGATATTGTCCTTTACATCGCCGGACTCAAAAATTTCAAAAAGACTTTCGTCGGAGATTATGCCGTATTTTATGCTCTCCGCCGCGCCGTCGGCAAAGAGTGAATCACTCAGCGTATCGAAGCAATCGGGGTCGCACAAAACGAGCGACGGCTGATGAAATGCTCCGGCGAGGTTCTTGCCCTCGGGGAGATTGACTCCCGTCTTGCCGCCGACTGAGGAATCGACCGCCGCCAAAAGCGTCGTCGGTATCTGGACGAATCTGACACCGCGCAGATACGCGCTCGCCGCAAAGCCGGTTACATCGCCGACTATTCCGCCGCCCAGAGCTATGAATATATCGCTTCGGTTGAGGCTGAGCTGCGCCGCGAACGAGAGAATGTCGCCGACTGTTTTAAGGCTCTTGTGCTCCTCGCCGTCCTCAAAGACGAACTTCTCGCAGTTTATCCCGGCGCTTTTCAGCGATTCGAGCGCGACTTTTGAATATAGCCCGTCCACCGTGCGGTCGGTTATCAGCAAAGCTCTGCCGGCGCCCGTGTATTCTTTTATAAGCTCTCCGGCTTTTTTTAATATCCCGCGCTCAATGAGCACATCGTATTCGGTCGATGCCCTGACTTTTACGGTATGCATGGTCTTCACTCCTGTTTTTTATCCGCAGATGGCTTTTCTCTTCGTGCCGTCCTCGAGCAGGGCTTCGAGCTTCGCCCTGTCGTTTGACGCTATCGCGTCGCGGTATTCGGTCAGATTATTTATAATGTTATCTATTTCGTTCAAAAGATTGTCGCCGTTTTCGAGGAACAGCTCGCTCCACATATTGGAGTTGAGCGACGCGACGCGCGTCATGTCTTTATAGCTGCCCGCGCTCATGCCCGTGTGCTCGAGTGCGGTCGGGCTCTTTATATATGCGCTTGCAACGACGTGCGCGAGCTGAGAAGTGTAGGCGATAATTCTGTCGTGCTGTTCGGGAGAAACAACGGTGATGCTGCCGAAGCCTATCGAGAGGAACATCTGCTTTATCTCGTGCAGCAGTGCGATGTCCGTGCCGCCGTCGGGGGTCAGGATCATCGAAGCGTTGTTGAACAGCATGCCGAACGAGCTGTCAAACCCCCATCTCTCGACGCCCGCCATCGGGTGTCCGCCGATGAATTCAAAGCCGTGGGCTTTTGCAAGCTCGTGAGCGGGTGTAAAGACATATCGCTTTACACCGGAGCAGTCTATGACGACCGCGCCTTTTTTGATTATGTCTGCCTTGCTCTGAAGAAATTCGACCGTTGATTCGGGATAGAGCGCGATTATAACTCTGTCGCACTGCGCGAGGATATCGTCCGTCAGTTCGCCGTCTATCGCGCCGACGAGCTTCGCCTTGAGCATGACGCTCGCGTTTATATCAAGACCGTAAACCTCGCTGTCCGTGTTGTCTTTGAACGCTTTTGCCATTGAACCGCCTATGAGTCCGAGGCCTATAACTGCTGTTTTCATAATTATTATATCCTTTCGACAGACTGTTGGCAACCTTACATTTTATATGCGAACGGGCGGATGCTGTTGACGCCCTTGACCACATCGTCGAACGCTTCGGGTGTCAGCGACTGCGGACCGTCGCAGAGTGCGTGCTCGGGGTCATTGTGGACTTCAATAATAAGTCCGTCCGCTCCGGCGGCGGTGGCTGCAAAGGCCATGGGCTTTACAAGCTTCGAGATGCCGGTCGCGTGGCTGGGGTCGACGATTATCGGCAGATGCGAGAGAGTTTTGATAGCGGGAACGGCGGAAACATCGAGGGTGTTTCTGGTGTAAGTCTCGAAAGTTCTGATTCCGCGCTCGCAGAGGATAACGTTCATGTTGCCGCCCGCCATGATGTATTCGGCGCTCATCAGCAGCTCCTGCAGAGTGCTCGCAAGTCCGCGCTTGAGAAGTATGGGCTTGTTGATATGACCGAGCTGCTTTAAGAGCTCGAAGTTCTGCATGTTGCGCGCGCCGACCTGAATGACATCGACATCGTCGAACAGCGGCAGCTGAGACAGATCCATGATTTCAGTGACTATCGGCATGCCGGTCAGCTTCTTTGCCTCGAGCAGGAGCTTGAGACCCTCTGCGCGCAGTCCCTGGAAAGCGTAGGGCGAGGTGCGGGGCTTGAACGCGCCGCCGCGAAGCAGAGTTGCGCCGGATTTCTGAACCGCCTGCGCGATACAGCATACCTGCTCTTCTGATTCAACGGAGCAGGGACCCGCGATGATCTGGAAGTTGCCGCCGCCGATTTTGATATCTTTTTCTTTGTCGATGACGACTACCGTATCTTCGGGATGGAACTTTCTGTTCGCGTTCTTGTACGGCTCCTGGATTCTCTTGACATCCTCTACGATATCGAGAGCCTTGATAAGGTCAATGTCGATTCCCGATGTGTCGCCGACGAGTCCGAGCACGGTGTTGTGTTCGCCGAGGCTGCTGTGAACCGTGATGCCGAGGCTTTCAAGCCAGTTCACAAGATTGTCGCGCTGATCTTCGTTGTAATTTTCTCTAAGAATAACTACCATTGTTTTTCCCTCCGGTGAAAATTTGTAAAATAAAAAAACCCGCAGCGTTCAACTGCGGGGGAGATTACCAAGTTTTGTGCGCCTTAAGCGCGGCTCGGTGCTGTCATTTCCCTGTCTGCGGTCAAACGCAAATAAGCCTTACCGTAAAAGTAGGTAAAGCTAAAGTAATAGGGAAAATATTTAGCTGTCAGTTTTGCTGAAAGCTTCATAATGATAACCTCACTGTCTTGTTGTCCCTATGATAACAGCATGAAAAGCGTTTGTAAATAGAAAATCTCAAAAAAATCCCGAAAAAGCCGAAGTTTGTTGAATCTCTATAAAAATACTGTGGATTTTTCGAGCCGCATCTGTAAAAAATATTTTGATTTCGTGCGAAAAATGGTATAATTATCTTCGACAGAAACGGAGTGATACAGATGAAAAACGAACTTTCGCAGATAATATCGCAGTCCCGTTCGCTCGTATTTTTCGGCGGAGCGGGCGTTTCGACGGAGAGCGGGATACCCGATTTCAGAAGCGTTGACGGGCTGTATAATCAGAAATATGACTACCCGCCCGAGCAGATGCTCAGCCACACTTTTTTCGAGCGCAAGACGGAGGATTTCTATAGATTCTATCGCGATAAAATACTTTCATATGCCGTCTCGGCAAAGCCGAACGCCGCGCACAGAAAGCTCGCCGAGCTTGAAGAAAAGGGCATACTCTCGGCTGTCGTGACCCAGAACATAGATGGTCTGCATCAGGCAGCGGGGAGCAAAAATGTGTTTGAACTGCACGGCAGCGTGCTCAGAAACTACTGCACGCGGTGCGGCAGGAGCTTTGATATTGACTATATGATAAACAGTGAGGGCGTGCCGCACTGCTCCTGCGGCGGGGTGATAAAGCCCGATGTCGTGCTCTATGAAGAGGCTCTTGACGACGAAACGGTGCGCGGCGCGGTCAGCGCAATAGCCTCCGCCGACACGCTGATAATCGCGGGGACGAGCATGGTTGTCTACCCTGCGGCGGGGCTTGTGAACTACTTCAACGGCAAGCATCTTGTAGTTATCAATATGAGCCCGACTTCGGCGGATTCGCGAGCCGATCTATTGATCTGCGGCAAGGTCGGCGAAGTGCTCGGAGGGGTAGAAATATGAAAAACAATTTCAAAAGCGGGCTGCAAAAGGCACTCGATGAGCTTGAAAATATAACCCCGCTCAAGCCTTTTAATTGCGGAAAGCTCTGTTCGGCACGCTGCTGCTCCGGCGGGGACAATGACGGCATGGGTCTGTTCCCGGGCGAAAAAGAGCTACTCGAAAGTAGCACGGATTTTGAAATAAATGATTCCGAGGGCAACTTCGGCGAGCCTGTTGTCGTCTGCCACGGCGGCTGCGACAGGCGCAAAAGACCGCTTGCGTGCAGGATATTCCCGCTGTTTCCGCTCGCGGTCGAGCGCGAAAATGAAATTGTTATAGTGCCCGTACCCGACCCGCGCGCGGGTATGTGTCCGCTGCTCCGCTGTCCGGAGAAAATAGACCGGCGTTTTTACAGAGCTGTGCGCTGCGCCGGCGAATACCTCCTGCGCGATGAAGATTCACGAAAATATCTTCTTGAACTCAGCTCCGAGATAACCGATATCGCCGAGCTTGCGGAGAGGCTGTAAAACAGGGCTTTTGCGAAAAAAGTTTTTACTTTGTTTTTTGAACCGAGCGGGCTAACCCCTCAGTCTTGGCTTCGCCAATCCGGCTCCCCTGCAGGGGAGCCACGCGGGCAGTGTATATCATTTGATTATAGTAGGACGCGAAGGCATAGGGTGAATTATACAATTTCATATCGTGCCGCTGTCGCGGTATCGGTGCGTCGAGTCGCCGCACCCTACAAGTGCGTATCAATAAAATCGTGTGATTTCGCGGGTGGATGATATCTGCCCATACTTACTTTGAACGAAGTGACTGAGGGGTTCGAACGAAAGCCGGATTCGATATCAATTCAGTTCGGAAACGGCGGCTTTTTATTTGCTCGGCAGCGATGTGTCACCCTCTTGCCTTCAACTTTAAAATTAGCCGATAATATCATGATTTAAAAAATATCGTCCTGCGCTATTGACTCTTATTTTGCTTGTGCTATAATAAAAATGTCACAAGGTGACCGACGGTCAGCAAAAGTGTGGAGGCGCGGAATGAAAAGCAACGACGAACGCATCAAAACTCTTGAAAAATTCAATATAATCGGACGGAAAAAACGCCCCGTTGCTGCGGTGCTGCTTTTGCTGTTGACGGCTGTGTTTATTGTGCTCGGCATTGTCGTTCCGTCGTTTGCAATAGTTGTCGTGATAGTGCCGATAACCTCGGCGATATTCTTCTATCTCGCCGCCGCCGTGTTTCTTTCCTTGTCTATAGCTATGTTCAAGGGTGTGGATACGGTGCGCTGCCCGTACTGCGGCGCGGAATATTATCTCACGCCGGACAGGAGTCATCTGCATTGCAAAAAATGCGGCAAGGACAGCTGCAGGGGATAAAGCAAAATAAAGATCAACCGCCGCAAGGATTTTTCCTTGCGGCGGTTTGCTATACAATAGTATATTTTAAATATATCTTATTTTATGCATATCTTATTTTATGCCTGCGGCTCCCTTGAGAGCGTTTACTTTGTCGGTGTGCTCCCAGGGCAGGTCGATATCGGTTCTGCCGACATGGCCGAGAGCGGCTACCTGACGATAAATCGGGCGGCGGAGGTCGAGCTCCTTGATTATCGAAGCCGGGCGGAGATCAAAGACCTCGTTCGCGGCGGCGGCTATCTCGGAGTCGGGGATAATGCCGGTGCCGAAGCTGTCAACAAAAACGGAGACGGGCTCGTCAACGCCGATGGCGTAGGCGATTTCAACTTCGCACTTGTCTGCAAGACCTGCGGCGACGATGTTCTTCGCCATGTATCTTGCGGCATATGCTGCGGAGCGGTCGACCTTTGTCGGGTCCTTGCCGGAGAATGCGCCGCCGCCGTGGCGTGAATATCCGCCGTAGGTGTCAACGATTATCTTTCTGCCGGTGAGGCCGCTGTCGCCCTGAGGACCGCCGGTGACAAAGCGTCCGGTGGGGTTGATGAATATCTTCGTCTTGTCGTCCATCATATCTGCGGGAATGATCTCGCGGATAACATTCTTTTCGATGTCGCGGCGAAGCGTCTCGGTCTCGATATATGCGGCGTGCTGCGAGGATACGACAACAGCGTCGATTCTCACGGGAGTGCCGTCCTCGGCATATTCGACCGTGACCTGAGTTTTTCCGTCGGGTCTGAGATAGGGGAGAGTGCCGTCCGCGCGGACTTTAGTCAGCTGAGCGGCGAGCTTGTGGGCGAGCGAGATGGGCAGGGGCATAAGCTCCGGAGTCTCGCGGCACGCATAGCCGAACATCATTCCCTGGTCGCCCGCGCCCTGACGGTCAACGCCGAGGGCGATGTCGGGGGACTGCTTGTCTATAGTTGTAAGTATAGCGCAGGTGTGGCCGTCGAAGCCCTTTTCGGGGCTGTCATAGCCGATGTCGCAGATGACCTGGCGCGCTATCGAGGGGATGTCTATCTTCGCGCTCGTGGTTATCTCGCCCATTATCATGACCATGCCGGTCGTGCAGCAGCACTCGCAGGCAACTCTGCCGTTCTTGTCCTCGGCGAGGATAGCGTCGAGGACTGCGTCGGAGATCTGGTCGCAGATCTTATCGGGATGTCCGCCCGTTACGGATTCGGATGTGAAAAAGTAGTTTGCCATGTTTTTGTCCTCCTTCTGACAAATAAAAAAAGCGCTTGGCGAAACCGCTAAGCACTTCTGGACGATACGGAATTTTTCCGCCGCCGGCCTTATCTTCCGGTCTGCACCGCAGGATTTAGCACCTTGAATAATCAGGTTGCCGGGCTTCACAGGGCCTGTTCCCTCAGCCGCTCTTAATAAGGAAATATTAAATTTCGACAGTTATTCTACTCTTTCGTATACACTTTGTCAATAGCCTTAAAAAACATTCGGCTTGAAAATTATTGTAAGTATTACTATCGGTTTGATTTTTGCCGATATATGCGGTATAATATGAGCCTGTCATGAACTGACGAAACGCAGACTATACTTTTATATATAATATTGCCTGCGCCGCGAAAAATAAAATCAAAAAACACTTGCATTGTCCGGCACTTTGTGCTAAAATATCTAAGCATTTGTTAACCGTCACAGCTTCGATGACGGGGTTTAATGCCGAAGCGGCATGGCCGCACCACATTAAAGCGGGCGCTCCTCTTTCATCTAATTTGTTACGAACGTCTGAAAATCAACGGAGGAATATAAAATGGACGCACTCAAAGTTATTGCACAGGATTCGCTTAAGACAGGCGACGAGATCCCCCAGATCAAGATCGGCGACACCGTAAAGGTTTCCGTTAAGATCCGCGAGGGCGAGAGAGAAAGAATTCAGGCTTTCGAAGGAACCGTTATTGCCCGCAAGGGTTCGGGCGTTTCCGAGACCTTCACCGTTCGCAGAGTTTCCTACGGTGTCGGCGTCGAGAGAGTCTTCCCGGTACATTCACCCAACGTTGCTAAGGTTGAGCTCATCAGAAGCGGTAAGGTTCGCAGAAGCAAGCTCTATTACCTCAGAGACAGAGTCGGTAAGGCCGCAAGAGTTAAGAGCCAGGTCAAATAATTGTGCGAATGAGGGTGTAACATTTATTTGTTACACCTTTTTTCACTTTAAACGGGGTTTGCAGGGCAATGCGCAGAGTCGAGGAATATTGGTTCAAATTTGAATATCCTGCCGCACTCTCGCGGGAGGCAGACAGCGGAGAAGAGCTGCCCGAGCGGAATCAAAAGCTATGGGGCATAGTATATGACGTGGTTGCCACGCTTGAGTCGGCTGTTATTATACTCATGCTGTTCTTTTCGCTGATGTTCAGACCCGCCGCAGTTATCGGCGACTCAATGCTTCCGAGCTTCAGCGGCGGCGACAGGGTCGCGTGCATACATAGCTTTTCCGGCTACGAGCGCGGCGATGTTATAATAATCTCCCACGCCACGCGCAAGGATGAGTCGATAATAAAGCGCGTTATCGCGGTCGGCGGCGACACGGTAGATATAGATTTCTATAAAGGCACCGTCAGCGTCAACGGTCAGGTGCTCGATGAGCCGTATGTGAACACTCCGACGAATCTGAGCTATGATATGACTTTTCCCGTGACCGTTCCCGAGGGCAAGCTCTTTGTTCTCGGAGATAACAGGAACGATTCCCTCGATTCGCGTTCGACTGATATCGGTTTTATAAACGAGAACAAGGTTCTCGGCAAGGTCGTTTTCAGGTTCTACCCGTTTGACAAGATTGAAATAATCAAAAACTGAGCCGCAAGGCTTGAGATTTGAAGGCGGACTATTATGCAGGAAAATAATGAACTTCAAATGAATACGGAAGAGCAGGCTGACTTTAAAAAGCAGCCGAAGAATTCAAAGACGGTCAGCAATATCTATGATATAGTCTCCGTCGTTGTGTCGGCGGTCGCGGTGATTGCCATTGTTTTCACTTTTGTGACCCGCGTGCTCGTCGTCTCCGGCGCGTCGATGAACCCGACGCTCAACAACGGCGATACCGTGGCGATAAGCTCGCTCAAGCGCTCGTTTGACTACGGCGACATAGTTATCGTTGCCCAGCCCAACGTCATGCACAAGACGCTGATAAAGCGCATTATCGCGGTCGGCGGTCAGACGGTGGATATCGACACGGAAAAAGGCGTTGTCTATGTTGACGGCAAGGCGCTCGACGAAAAATATACTCTCGAGCCGACCTATACCGCCGGCAATGTCGAGTTCCCCGCAACCGTGCCCGAGGGTATGCTCTTTGTCATGGGCGACAACAGAAACGACTCGAAGGACAGCCGCATGAGAGTTGTCGGATTTATCGACGAGAAGTACATCATGGGCAAGGTCGTCGGCAGGATCATGCCGCTCGGTCAGTGGGATGTCTACTATAATTTCAATCCGGATTCGGACAAATAACCTGTCCGCGCTATAATATGCAATCAAGACGCAGCTTCGGCTGCGTTTTTTGCTTGTAAAGACAAAGTTTTTTTGCTATACTCATTTAGTAAAGCCGAAAAGTATTTTTTATATATGGCGCGCAAAATATTGGCGCATATAGTCCTAAGGAGGAAGAATTTTGGAAAACGGAGATCTTTATGTCCAGTGGTTCCCGGGTCATATGGCTCGGACGCGCAGACAGATAAAAGAGAGCCTGCCGCTCGTTGATGCGGTGGTCGAGATAGTTGACGCGCGTGTGCCCGTGAGCAGCCGAAATCCTGAATTGCCGGAGCTTATCGGACAAAAGCCGCTCATGGTCATTCTCAACAAATGCGACCTCGCCGACGAAAACGCGACGCGCCGCAGGATATCCGAACTCGGCAAGCAGGGCGTGACGGCGATAGCCGTTGACTGCCGCTCGGGCAAGGGCTTAAACGCCTTTGCGCCGACAGTCCGCCGTGTGCTCAGCGATAAAATCGAGGCGAACGCCCAGAAGGGCATGGCTGGCAAGCCGCTTCGCTTGATGGTAGTCGGTATACCTAACACAGGCAAGTCCTCGTTTATTAACCGCATGGCGGGCAAGAACAAGGCGAAAGTTGCGGACAAGCCCGGAGTTACACGCCAGAACCAGTGGTTCAGCATCGGGAGCGGCATCGAACTGCTCGACACGCCCGGCGTGCTCTGGCCGAAGTTCGACGATCCGGACGTGGGTCTGCGCCTCGCGTTCATCGGCTCTGTCAAGGACACTATTCTTGACATCGAGCTTATCGCGGCGCGCTTCCTGACGATAATGAACGAGAACTATCCCGAGAGGATAAAAGAGAGATATAAGCTCGAATTTTCGCCGGAGAGCGAGGAATTTGAACGCCTTGAAATGCTCGCGAGAAAGCGCGGGATGCTGATAAGCGGCGGCGAGCCGGATACGGAGCGCGCGGCGGTCATGCTCCTCGACGAGTACCGCGCGGGCAAATTAGGCAGAATAACGCTCGACTGATTATATAAAAAGAGAGGGATACCATGAAAAAGACGACCATTCTCAGAGTTATAGCTCTTTTGGCGGCTCTGCTCATGCTCTGCGCCTGTCAGAAGGCAGTGCCCGCAGGCGGCGAGGCGGAAAACACCTCCGAGAGCACAACTGCGGACTCCCGCGAGCCCGTCAGCGTGAATATCCTCGCCGTTGGCGATAATCTTATTCACGGCGTAATATACAATCAGGCGCACGCCCGCTCGGCGACCGGCGGCTACGACTTTACCTATGCCTATAAAAATGTCGCTTCCACCGTTGCGGCGGCTGATATAAGCATAATCAATCAGGAGACGATAATCGACCCCGAGAAAGCACCGAGCACATATCCCTGCTTCAACTCTCCGACGGAGCTCGGTGACGAGATGGTGAAGATAGGCTTCAATGTTTTTAATATCGCGAACAACCACTCGCTCGACAAGGGCGAGAGTGGGCTGAGAAACGCCATAAAGTTCTGGAAGAGCAAAAATGTTGTTTTCTGCGGAGCTTATCTCGACGAAGAGGACTACAAAACAATTCCGACTAACACTGTCAAGGGCATTAAATTCGCCTATGTCGGGCTGACCGAGCCCACGAACGGACTGAGCTTGCCCGAGGGCAGCAAGACGATACTTATGCTCGGCGCGGATGAGGACAGGATAGAGAAGCGCGTCAAGGCGGCGTCCGAGATAAGCGACATGACTATAGTCAATGTCCACTGGGGCGAGGAATATACCCACACGCCGACGGATCGTCAGCATGAGCTGGCTCAAAAGCTTGCCGATTGGGGCGCTGATATAATCATCGGCACTCATCCCCATGTCATTCAGCCCGTCGAATACATAACCGCCGCAGACGGCAGAAAGGTGCTCGTCATCTATTCGCTCGGCAACTTTATTTCCGCGCAGGACAGAGGCCCGAGAATGCTCGGCGGCATGATGCATATAACCGTCACAAAGGACTACCAGAAGAACACGACCGAGGTCACAAAGGCGAAGTTCACGGGCACTGTCACTCACTATGACTCGGGCTTCTCGAATGTCAGAGTGTATAACCTCGCGGACTACACCGACGCGCTCGCATCGCGCCACGGAGTGCGCTCGACAACGCCGTCGTTCAGCCTCAATTATCTCAACTCGCTGCTCCACGATGTCGTCAGCGACGAATTTTTGGAGGGCTGAAATGGCTGAAGAGATAGACCGCTATTATTATGAGAGAACCGCCGCAGAGCACGGATTCGAGTGCGTCTGCGGAATAGACGAGGCGGGGCGCGGACCTCTTGCGGGTCCGGTCTTTGCCGCCGCCGTGATACTGCCCAAGGATTATATTATCGAGGGCTTGAACGATTCAAAAAAGCTCAGCGAGAAAAAGCGCGATATGCTCTTTGACGAGATAAAGGAGCACGCCGTCTATGCCGTCGCGAGCGCGAGCGTTGAAGAAATCGACGAGATGAATATCCTCAATGCAACTTTCCTCGCCATGCGCCGTGCGTTCGAGGCTCTGCCCGAGCGTCCGCAGGCGGCGTTTGTGGACGGCAACCGCCTGCCGGGTCTGCCGGTGCCGTCAAAGGCTATTATCAAAGGCGACTCCTTGAGCGCGTCAATAGCCGCGGCGTCGATAATGGCGAAGGTCAGCAGGGACAGATATATGCTCTCTCTCGACGAGCAGTATCCGGAATATTGCTTCAAAAAGCACAAGGGCTATGGCACGAAGCTGCACTATGAAAAAATACGCGAATTCGGCATATCTCCCGTCCACAGAAAGACGTTTTTGAAGAAACTGCCGGAGGGGTGGTAATATGCTCAGCGAAAAGGAAAAGCCCGGTCTTTGGGGCGAGATATACGCGGCGCGCTTCATGCGCGAAAACGGCTATGAGATAATAACCGCGAACTACCGCTGCCGCCTCGGTGAGATAGACATAATAGCTAAAAAGGACGGCTTTTTGGTGTTCACCGAGGTCAAGACCCGCTCGCCCGGCGCGATAGCTCCGGGGCGCGAAGCGGTCGGCAGCGCAAAGCAGGAGCGGATAATCGAGACCGCTTCACTTTTTATGCAGAAAAATAACTACGATCTTCAGCCGCGCTTCGATGTGGCGGAGGTTACTCTCGGAAAGGAGAACGAGCCGATTTCCTGCGAATATATAGAAAATGCGTTTGACAGCAGCTTCTGAGTAATATTCGGCGTCGGCGGAAATATTATTCTATGGGTGATTTTATGGATTTTTTTGATTTGCACTGCGATACTCTTACTGAGTGCATGGACGACGGAGACAGCCTTTTAAAGAATGAACGCGACATCGATTTTGAGCGCGGAAGCATCTTCGGGCGCTGGAATCAGGTGTTCGCTGTCTTTGTCCCCGACAGTATGGACGATTCGCTCGTCGAGGGGTATTTCGACTCGGCGTGTAATTTCTATTTTGACGAGCTAAAAAAGAAAGGCGACGTTTTCCCGATACTCTCTTCCGAGGACGTGCGCGGACATTCGCGCGGCGTTATGCTCGCCATGGAGAGCTCGCGCGGAGTCGGCAGCCTCGAGCGCCTCGAAAAGCTCTATGAGCGCGGACTGCGGCTCATAACCCTCACATGGAATCACAAAAACCGAGCCGCGGGCGGCTGCGATGAGGGCGGCGGCCTTACCGATTGGGGCAGGGAGCTTGTCTCGAAAATGGAGAAGTTGGGCATAGTCACCGACGTGTCGCATTTGAGCGACAGGAGCTTCTATGACCTGTGCGAATTCAGCGACGCGCCATTTATCGCAAGCCATTCGGACGCGCGCGCCGTTCATAACGAGGTGCGCTCGCTGACCGACGAGCAGATAAAAATTATCATTGAACGCGGCGGACTGATAGGACTCAATTTCTATGACCGCTTCCTCGGCGGAAACGGCGGCAGAGAGGAGCTCCTGCGCCATACGGAGCATATGCTCTCGCTGGGCGCCGAGGACGTTATCAGCATAGGCTCGGACTATGACGGCTGCAGAATAAAGCCCGAGCTTCGCGGAATAGAGAAGATACCGAGCATCTGCGTCTATCTCGAGGAGCACGGAATACCCGAGGAGATATGCAAAAAAATATTTTTTGAAAACGCCGCGCACTTCTTTGAAAAGGTTTTACAACCAAGGCGCGTTATGCTATAATAAAATGTAATTTAACGCGAAGGATGGTCTCTATGCGATACACAAGTACAAGAGATAAAAATGTAGACGTCAGCTCATCCTGGGCGATTGCTCAGGGCATCTCTGCCGACGGCGGACTGTTTGTCCCCGTTGAGATTCCGAAGGTGAGCCTTGATGATATCGCCGCCATGGCGAATATGTCCTATGTTGAGCGCGCAAAGCGTGTGCTCAGCCTGTATCTTACCGATTTTACCGCTGAGGAGCTTGCCTACTGCGTCGAGGGCGCATACGGCGACAACAAGTTCTCCTCCGAGGATATCGCTCCGATACACGAGCTCAAAGCGGGCGAAGAGATTCTTGAACTCTGGCGCGGCCCCACCTGCGCATTTAAAGACATGGCGCTCCAGATGCTCCCGAGACTTATGACCGTCTCGGTCAAAAAGGCAGTCGGAACGCGCGAGACCGTTATTCTTGTCGCCACATCGGGTGACACGGGCAAGGCGGCTCTTGAGGGCTTCAAGGATGTTGAGGGCACGAAGATTCTCGTGTTCTATCCCGACGAGGGAGTCAGCCCCATGCAGAAGCTCCAGATGACCACGCAGGAGGGCTCAAACGTTGCCGTCTGCGCGATAAAGGGCAACTTCGACGACGCACAGACCGGAGTCAAGACGATATTCACTGATAAAGAGATAGGCAAGAAGCTCGCCGAGCACGGCATGGCTTTCTCCTCTGCGAACTCCATCAACTGGGGTCGCCTCGTGCCGCAGATCGTCTATTATTTCTCCGCCTACTGCGACATGATAAGAAACGGCAGAATCAAGGCGGGCGATAAGATTAACTTCGTCGTCCCGACCGGAAACTTCGGCAATATCCTCGCCGCCTACTATGCGCGCGAGATGGGTCTGCCGGTTGACCGCCTTATCTGCGCGTCGAACAAAAACCGCGTGCTCACCGATTTCTTCGACACCGGAGTTTACGACATCAACCGCAGCTTCTATACGACTTCGTCGCCGTCGATGGATATTCTCATTTCGAGCAACCTTGAACGCCTGCTCTTCATTGCGAGCGGCTATTCCGATGAGTTCGTGCGCGAGATGATGGGCGACCTCAAGCAGAAGGGCAAGTACACCATGCCAGAAAATGTAATGAGCGCAATAAGCTCCGTTTTCTGCGCCGGCTGCTGCGACGATGAGGGCACGAAAGAGACAATTAAAAAGACATTTGAAGACTACGGCTATTTGTGCGACACGCACACTGCTGTCGGCATCAATGTCTATGAAAAATATGCAGAAAAAACGGGGGACAAGACTCCCACCGTTATCGACTCGACCGCAAATCCGTTCAAGTTCAGCCGCAGCGTGCTCGACGCAGTCGAACCCGGCGCATCCGAGGGGCTTGACGAGTTCAGCATGGTTGGTGAGCTTGCCCGCGTGACAAAGACAAGCTGCCCCCCGCAGCTCGCCGATCTCAGGGACAAGCCCGTGAGATTCAGGGACGTCTGCGACAGGGACAGCATGGAGAAGGCTGTTTTCAGACTGCTCGGTATATGACACAGGGCGTTCCCCGTGTTCAGCAGCCGCAGTGCTTCTTCGAGTTGTCGAGCTCAAATGTTGCGCACAGCGTGTCCTGGCATGAGCAGGCGCTCGTGTTGCCTATTTCGATGTGACCTGCGGTGCACTTGTAATCGTCCGCGTGATGGACGCAGTTGCAGGCGTTGCAGCGGATATCCTTGATGACCTTATCCATTTTCGATTACCTCCGAATGTTTTTGCGGCTCATGCCGCTGAAAGTATTTTGCCCGGTTCGAAGCCCGATTATTAAAAAGAGAAGGAGAGCACGATGTCACTTTTTGCAATTGCGGATACGCATCTTTCCCTGTCCGCGGACAAGCCTATGGATATATTCAACGGCTGGAGCGACTATGTGCAGCGCCTCGAAAAAAATTGGCGGGCTGTTGTCTCGGACGGCGACACGGTAGTTATTCCCGGCGATGTGTCGTGGGCGATGTCGCTCGAGGGTGCTCAGAAAGATTTTGCTTTTCTCGACTCGCTTCCCGGCAAAAAAATACTCATGAAAGGCAATCATGACTACTGGTGGAACACCGCTAGGAAAATGGAAAATTTTTTCAAAGAAAAGGGCTTTGAAACGCTCTCTATAGTCCACAACAGCGCGATGCTCGTCGGAAATATCTCCGTCTGCGGCACGCGCGGCTGGTTCTTCGATGCGGAGGAGGACGCGGACAAAAAAGTTCTTCTGCGCGAGGCGGGACGGCTCCGCACATCGATAGAAAGCGGAATCGCGCTCGGCGGCGAGCCGGTCGTGTTTCTCCACTATCCGCCGATAACGCAGGATAGGATATGCCCCGAAATATATGATGTCCTCGTCGAGTACAAAATAAAACGGTGCTTCTACGGGCATCTCCATTCTTTTGCAACAAAAAGTGCTTTCGAGGGCGAGCGCGACGGGATAAAGTTTTCTCTTATCTCCGGCGATCACCTCGAATTTTTGCCCAAACTTATTGAAAAACAGCCGTAATTTCTGCCCGTCGGCGGATTTTGCGGCTAAAACGAAGAAAAAATCCCTGTTTTGGCAGAAAATCTGAAAAATAGTGTAGAAATTTTAACATATCTCTGCTATAATTTTAGAGTTATCTGTATAATGGGAGGAAAAACGAATGAGTTTAAAATCATCAAACAAAACGGACACCAACGTCTATACGCTGGAGATCGAGATCGGCGCAGAGCCGTTCAAGGCTGCTGTTCTCAAGGCTTATAACAAGGCCAAGAGCAAGATAGCGCTTCCCGGTTTCCGCAAGGGCAAAGCTCCTCTTGCCATGATCGAGAGATTCTACGGCAAGGATGTCTTCTATGAAGATGCACTTGAGATAGCTTTCCCCGAGGCTGTTTCCGACGCTTACAAGGAAGCGGGCATCGAGCCTGTTGACAGCCCGAAGGATGTCAATGTTAAGTCAATCGGCGAGGACGGCGTTCTCTTCGAGATGAAAGTCACCGTCAAGCCCGAGGATATCAAGGTCAAGGCTTACAAGGGTCTCGAGGCCGAGAAGGCTGAAGCTGCCGTCACCCCCGAAGAGGTTGATGCACGCATCGAGGCTATGAGAGAGCGCAACGCAAGAACCATCACCGTTGAGGATCGCGCAGCCGCCAAGGGCGACATCGCAGTCATCGACTTCGAGGGCTTTGTCGACGGCAAGGCTTTTGAGGGCGGCAAGGGTTCCAACTATGAGCTTGAGCTCGGTTCGGGTCAGTTCATCCCCGGCTTTGAGGATCAGGTCATCGGCCACAACGCAGGCGAGAGCTTCGACGTCAATGTCAAGTTCCCCGAGGAGTACACTCCCGAGCTTGCGGGCAAGGATGCCACTTTCAAGGTCACTCTTCACGAGATAAAGGTCAAGGAGCTTCCCGAGCTCGACGATGAGTTCGCGAAGGATCTTGATTACGATAACGTCGACGAGCTCAAGAAGGGCGTCGAGGCTGATATGCTTGAGCACAGACAGTCCGATGTCGAGAAGGAGTTCGAGGCAAAGCTCATGGAAGAGCTTGTTGCCAATGTCGAGGCTGAGATCCCCGAAGTCATGTTCGACACCCAGAAGGAGGAGAACATCAACAACTTCGCTCAGAGACTCGCTCAGCAGGGCATCGATGTTGACACCTATCTTTCATACATGGGCACCGACAAGGAAGCTTTCGAGAGCTCCATGCGCGAGCAGGCTGTTTCTCAGGTCAAGCTCGGTCTTGCTCTCGACAAGATAGCAGAGGACGAGAAGATCGAAGTCAGCGCCGAGGATATCGAGGAGGAGTTCAAGAAGCTCGCCGAGATGTACGGCATGGAAGTCGAGAAGATCAAGAGCCTTATAGCCGAGGATCTGCTCAAGGCTGACCTGCTCAAGGAGAAGGTTGTCAAGTTCGTCGTTGACAACGCAAAGGCTCTCAAGCCCGGCAAGAAGGCTGCGGCTAAGAAGGCTCCGGCAAAGAAAGCCGCCGCGAAGAAGGCCGACGACGCTGAGGCTGTCGAGAAGAAGCCCGCAGCTAAGAAGGCTCCCGCGAAGAAAGCCGCTGCAAAGAAGGACGAGGGCGAAGCCGAGAAGAAGGCTCCCGCCAAGAAGCCCGCGGCGAAGAAGACTGCCGCAAAGAAGGCCGACGATGCCGAGGCTGCTGAGAAGAAGCCCGCAAAGAAGGCTCCCGCGAAGAAGAAAGCGGAAGACGCTGAATAATCTTCGCCAAACGATACTATAATTAATCCGTACTGCTCCCGTCCGGCTTTTTCGCCGGGCGGGCGCAAGCATACGGCACCTGCATCGGACAACAAAGGAGGAAAAAGTAATGGCATTAGTACCTTACGTTATCGAACAGACCAGCAGAGGCGAGCGTTCATACGATATCTATTCCCGCCTGCTCAGCGACAGGATAATCGTCCTCTCCGACGAGATAAACGACGCAACGGCGAGCGTAGTGGTTGCGCAGCTTCTCTTCCTTGAGGGTCAGGACGCCGAAAAAGATATTAGCCTTTATATCAACAGCCCCGGCGGTTCAGTCACCGCAGGCTTCGCGATATACGACACCATGCAGTTCATCAAGTGCGATGTTTCGACCATCTGCATGGGCATAGCGGCATCGATGGGTGCGTTCCTGTTTGCCGCGGGCGCAAAGGGCAAACGCCTTGTGCTGCCCAACAGTGAAGTTATGATCCACCAGCCTCTCGGCGGTGCTCAGGGTCAGGCGACGGAGATAAAGATTGCCGCTGATCATATCCTCAAGACCAGAGAGAGAATCAACAGAATTTTAGCTGAGAATATGGGCAAACCGATTGAGTTTGTTGAGCGCGAGACCGAGCGCGACAATTTCCTCACAGCGGAGGAAGCCGTCGAATACGGACTTGCAGATAAAATAATTTACAACAGATAAATCCGGAGGGCTGTTATGCCGCGTGATGATGATAAGAGGGAAAGGACAGTCCGCTGTTCTTTTTGCCAGAAAACACAGGATCAGGTCGAGAAGCTTATCGCCGGTCCGGGGGTATATATCTGCAACGAGTGTGTGGAGCAGTGCCTCAATATAATTGAGGCGGACGAAAAGCGTTCCCACCGCAAGGGCGGTCAGCGCACGAGCGACAAGCCGCTCCCCAAGCCCCATGAGATCAAAGAGAAGCTCGACGAGTATGTTATAGGTCAGGACGAGGCGAAGAAAACGCTGAGTGTTGCGGTCTATAACCACTATAAGAGAATAAACAGCGCGAAGAACAGCGATGTTGAGATCCAGAAGAGCAATATCATTCTTCTCGGACCCACGGGTGTGGGCAAGACGATGCTTGCGCAGACCCTCGCGAAGATACTCGATGTTCCGTTCGCCATAGCGGACGCGACCACGCTCACCGAGGCGGGTTATGTCGGCGAGGATGTTGAAAATATCCTGCTCAGAATAATCCAGGCTGCGGACTACGACATAGAGCGCGCCGAGCGCGGCATAATCTATGTCGATGAGATTGATAAAATAGCGAGAAAGTCGGAGAATCCGTCGATAACAAGAGATGTCAGCGGCGAAGGCGTTCAGCAGGCGCTGCTCAAGATAATCGAGGGCACGGTTGCCAATGTTCCCCCGCAGGGCGGCAGAAAGCATCCCCAGCAGGAGTTCATCCAGGTCGACACCTCGAATATCCTCTTCATCTGCGGCGGCGCATTCGACGGCATCGAGAAGATAATCGAGAAGAGAATGGGCGGCTCTGCGCTCGGTTTCAACGCCGATGTCAAGAGCAAGAGCGACCTCAAGAAGAGCGATCTGCTCTCGCAGGTCGTGCATCAGGATCTCGTCAAGTTCGGTATAATCCCCGAGCTTGTCGGCAGACTTCCGGTGCTCACTTCTCTCGATGAGCTCGACAAGACCGCTCTCGTGCGCATTCTCACCGAGCCGAAGAACGCCATAACCAAGCAGTACAAGGCGCTGTTCGAGCTTGACGGAGTCGAACTCGACTTCGATATGGGCGCTCTTGAGGCGATAGCCGACAAGACGCTCGAAAAGGGCACGGGCGCGCGCGGACTTCGTTCGATAATCGAAGCCGTGCTTCAGCCGGTCATGTACGATGTGCCGTCAGACCCGACGATTGAGCGCGTTGCGATAACCTCGGGCTGCGTTGCAAACGGGGTTCCTCCGCTTATCGAGCGCAATCCCTCGCACCGCAAGCGTGCCGTCGGAGCAGAATAAAATTTAAGCTGCAAAATGCGGGCTCAACCTGCACTTTGCAGCTTTTGTTTTTATAAAAATAACCGACCGTAAAGCTTGTCACTTTACAGTCGGTATGTTTTTTGTTGCTTTATTCCTGCTTTGATTCCTGTGCCGCGCCTTCGCTTTCTTCATGCTTCTTGTGGAAGGGGAAGCTGACTTTGAATTTCTCGTTGCCGTAGTTCATGAGGTGCTTGAGGATGACCGTGGCGGAGACAATCAGCGAGCCGATGACGAACGACATGGTGTCATGAAAGAAGAAATTGCTGACGGCAAAGATGAACATAGAGATAATAACTCTGAGCGAATCGGGCTTGACTATGATTATCAGGCTGAATATGGCGGTTATTATAGCCATTCTGAGCACTATGAAGCTGTCCGGAATCAGCGCGAGCAGAACGCCGTAGGATGTGGCGATTGCCTTGCCGCCCTTGAATTTGAGTATGGGCGTGAACGCGTGACCGAGCACGGGCGCCGCTATAACGAGCGCAAAGAGCATATTTTTGAAGTCGGGGACATAGAGCTTTGCAAGAAATACCGGAACGAAGCCTTTTGCGACATCAAGCAGGAGGCAGAGCACGCCGAGCTTGACGCTGACGCAGCGCATAACATTGGTCATGCCGGGATTGTGATCCTCGCCCTCTTTGACGATATCGACTCCGCAGAACAGCTTTGGAATAAGGTAGCTGTACATGATGCTTCCCGAAACATAACCTGCAAGAGCGAAAAGCAAATATTTCAGTATACCATTTCCCACAGTTTACACCTCTCCTTGGATATTTGTGAGAATAAGCAAAAATCATTCTCGCAATCAACACTGCTATTGTAGCATTTTTAGTCTTAAAAGTTGTTCTTTTCTACAATTATATGCACTGTATTGCAAATAATTTTTAAAAATATCCCAATGTTTTTGTTTAATAATTATATATTCATTGGGAATTTTCTTCGCTCCCGATGCAGTTTGTACCGTTAAAAGTGCCGCTCGTACCCGTCCTATTTACAAGCCGATAAACTTGTGATATAATCCGCCCGTATAAAACGGGGAGCGAAGAAAATTAATATTGATAACCTCTTATCTCCTATATATGTGCTGCACCTATCGGGTGCAGCATAAACTAAAGCGGACAGAGTATGCACTCTGTCCGCTTTAGTTTTTATTAATAGATGAATTCGATATCGCTGTCCTTGAGCAGGGGAGCTTTCATATCCTTGTCCGAGAGAATCGGCACCTTTACGCCCCAGTCAACTCCGATATCCGGGTCGTCGAACTTTACGCTTCTGTCGTTTGCGGGTGCGTAGTATTCGTCGACCTTGTATGAGACTTCAACGTCGGGGGTCAGCGTCACGAAGCCGTGCAGGAAGCCCTTGGGGATGAAGAACATCTTCTTGTTCTCGCCGCTGAGCTCGACCGCCGTCCACTGCATGTATGTCGGCGAACCGCGTCTTATGTCAACCGCGACATCCATTATTCTGCCGCGCAGGCAGGTCAGAAGCTTTGTCTGCGCCATGGGCGGAGTCTGGCAGTGCAGACCTCTGAGCGTGCCCTGCTGAGCCGAGAAAGAGCGGTTGTCCTGGACAAATTCAACGTCTATGCCGATGTCGAGCATCTTCTGCTTCGAGTAGCTCTCGTAGAACCAGCCGCGTACATCGCCGAAAACCTGCGGCTCGATAATAAACGCGCCGTCAAGCGGAGTTTCAATTTTTTTCATATATCGTCATTACCTTTCATAACAATGCTACTGGCGGTCAGCGCTTCTCCTGCTCGCTCTCGATGCCCCAGCGCGGGCGCTCGCCGATGCCGCTTATATCGTTGCTCGTATAGAGTATCTTGCCCTCGGCAATGCTGAGCAGATGCTGACCGTAGGAGGATTTGCCGTATTTCTCCGCCGATTCGAGCAGCGCGCGCTTGCTTATCCAGCGCATGTTATAGGCGATTTCCTCGGGCGCAGAGATTTTTATACCCTGCAGGCGTTCAACGGTTTTGATGAAGTTCGCAGCGTCGAGCAGTGCGTCAACGGTGCCCGTGTCGAGCCACGCGAAGCCTCTGCCCATAAGGCGGATATCGAGATCGCCGTTTTCGAGATATATCTTGTTTATGTCGGTTATCTCAAGTTCGCCGCGCTTGGAGGGCTTGAGCGATTTTGCGTATTCGACGACCCTGTTGTCGTAGAAATAGAGTCCCGTTACAGCGTAGTTCGACTTCGGATGCTTGGGCTTTTCGACTATCGAGACCGGCACGCCGTCGTCGTCGAATTCGACAACGCCGAAGCTCTGCGGATTCTCGACATAGTAGCCGAAAATAGTCGCTCTGTTCTGCTGCTTCGCTGCCTCTCTGAGCAGATGGCCGAGGCCGTTGCCGTAGAACAGATTATCGCCGAGCACCATGGCAACGCTGTCGTCGCCGATGAAGTCCTCGCCGATTATAAAAGCCTGGGCGAGTCCCTCGGGCTTGGGCTGGACGGCGTAGGAGAGCTTTAAGCCGAACTGGCTTCCGTCGCCGAGCAGACGCTCGAACTTGGGCGTATCGTCTATGGTGGAGATTATGAGTATTTCACGTATGCCCGCGAGCATGAGCGTCGACAGCGGATAGTATATCATCGGCTTGTCATATACGGGCAATAACTGCTTGCTCGTAACCATGGTCAGAGGATAGAGCCTCGTGCCGGATCCGCCGGCGAGAATGATACCCTTCAAACAAATTCACTCCCTGAAAAAGTCGTTTTTTATATTTATGTCAACTTCGGGGCGGCGTTTTATAAAATAAAAAACCTGTCCGTTACAATAGAATTATTGCACGGATATCTGAAAAAACGCCCATCATTTTCACTTTCTCTCAGCCTAATAATACCACTTGCGGCGTGATAAGTCAATTATTATTCGCGTCACGGCGTTGATGTTGACAAGCGGGGCGCGTGGGAATATAATTTTACCGTTACGGCGGTGGAACGGAGAGCATATGACAACTACTGCCGACAGGCTCGCTCCCGGTGAGAGCGGGTATATCGAATCGCTTCTTATCTCCGGTGCGCGGCGCAGCCGGCTGCTCGATCTGGGGCTGACTCCCGGGACTCTGCTGACCGCCGGCGTCTCGTCTCCGTTCGGTGACCCGGTGACGGTTACGGTGCGCGGCTGCGAGCTCGGACTCAGACGCTCGCAGGCGAAGTGCATAAGGCTGACGGTGCTGCGATGAGCATGCGCATTGCACTCGCGGGCAACCCGAACTGCGGCAAGACAACGCTTTTTAATCTCCTGACAGGCTCGGACTGCCATGTCGGCAACTGGCCGGGCGTGACGGTCGAGAAGCGCTCGGGAATAATAAAAAGCCTTCACGGCGCGGAGCTTGTTGACCTGCCGGGGATATATTCTCTACGTACGCTCTCGGACGAAGAGGGCGCGGCGCTCGGTTTTCTCATAAACGAAAAGCCCGATTTGATAATCAATGTTATCAACGCAAACGACCTTGAGCGCAGCTTATATTTAACTGTTCAGCTTGAGCTTCTCGGCGTGCCGACGGTTGCGGCGCTGAATATGACCGATGTACTCAAAAATCGCGGCGATAAGCTCGATTATAATCTCTTAGGCACGCTGCTCGGCATCCGTGCGGTGCCCGTCAGCGCGGCGGAAAATACGGGGATTGACGAACTGCTCGCGGCGTGCGAAAACGCGCTCCGAGAGAAAATATCAAGTCCGCGATATGATTTTTTGCCCGACGGCGCGAAGCTGATAGCAGAACTGATATCGCCCGTATGCAAAGATAAGAGTATTCCGACAGGGATCGAAACCCTGCGGCTCATGCGTGGGGACATAAGTGCCTGTGATCTGCTCTCTCAAAGAGAAGCGCAGGTAATTGAAAATCTGATTTCATCGAACGAGACGGAGAACTCCGACCGCGAACTGCTGACCGTTTCGCATATATATAGGTTTACCGACAGCGTCTGCAAAAAGACGCTCAGAAAAAGCAAACGGAGCGGGGAAAATTTTTCCCGCCGTGCGGATAAAATCCTGCTCAACCGCTTTGCTGCCGTGCCGCTGTTTCTGGCGGCGGTATTGACTGTGTTTTATCTCACCTTCGGCTCGCTCGGCACGAGACTCGGCGAGCTGGCGGATTCGTTTATAAACGGCACTCTTGCCGATGCCCTGATTCGCCTGCTCGGTTCGCTCGGAGCTTCCGAATGGGTAAAAGATCTCGTCTGCGGGGGAATCCTCGCGGGTCTCGGCTCGGTGTGCTCGTTTTTGCCGCAGATAGCCATGCTGTTCTTCTTTTTGGGTCTGCTCGAGGACTGCGGATATATGGCGCGCGGTGCGTTTATCGCGGATTATCCGCTGCGGCTGCTCGGCCTCGGCGGCAAGTCGTTCGTCCCGCTGTTCATGGGCTTCGGCTGCTCCGTGCCCGCGCTGATGAGCACGCGCACTCTGCACGCGGGGCGCGAAAAGAAAATCTGCGCGGCGGTTATACCGTTCATGTCGTGCAGCGCGAAAATGCCCGTCTATGCCATGCTTATCTCGGCGTTCTTCCCGGATGTGCGCTGGGTCGCCGTGATTTTGATTTATTCGCTCGGCATAGCCTGCGCCTGTGTGGGTTCGCTGATACTTAAAAAATGGGTTTTCAAGGGCGACGAACCGCCGTTTATCTTTGAACTGCCCGAATACCGTATGCCGTCCGTGCGCTCGGCGCTTCGCTATGTGCGCGACAGGCTGCGCGAATTCTTGAAAAAAGCGGGCGCGGTGCTATTCCCGGCGAGCGTCGTTATCTGGGTGCTCGGTTATTTTGATTTCTCCATGCATCATGCCGCCGACGCAAAATTCAGTATGCTCGGCAGGATAGGCGGCGCGATCTCGTTTATATTCTCTCCGCTCGGACTCAGCGACTGGCGGTGCTGCGTGGCTCTTATCAGCGGGCTTGTCGCGAGGGAAACGACGGTCAGCACACTTGGTATTTTAATAGGCTCGGCGCAGAGCGTGAGAGATATAATTTCTCCGCAGGCGGCGTGCGCGTTTATGAGCTTCTCTCTGCTTAGTATGCCGTGCGTTGCGGCGGTCGCGGCTCTTCGGCGTGAGCTGGGGACAAAGAGCACTTTAAAAGTTTTGATTTTTGAATTTATAACAGCGTGGACAGTGAGCTTTGCGGTGTATCGCATCGCTCTTCTGATATAAAGCAAAGGAAAATGATATGAAAGAAAGCTTTGACATATTGATAGTCGGCGCGGGAGCGTCGGGGCTTGCGGCGGCGATAAGCGCAAAACGCACATTGCCGCGGCTTCGCGTCGCCATGCTCGAGCGGCTGCCCCGTGTCGGCAAGAAGATACTTGCCACGGGAAACGGCAGATGCAATCTGACGAATCTCAATGCCCGGTCGCACGGCTACACCAACCGCGAATTTGCCGATTCGGTGTTCGAGAAATACGACGAGCAGCGGGTTCTGCAATTTTTTAAAAGCATCGGGCTTTTGATCTACAGCGACAGCTGCGGCAGAGTCTATCCGATGAGCAACACCGCATCAGGCGTGCTCGACTGCCTACGCTTTGAGGCGGAACGCCTCGGGGTGAAAAGCATATGCGAGGACAAGTGCGAGGGCATAAAGAAAACCGCCGATGGCTTTTTGATAAACGGGCGGTACAGAGCGCGGGAGATTATAATCTGCGCGGGCGGCTGTGCGTCGCCGTCGCAGGGCTCGGACGGGAGCGGGTATAAGCTCCTCTCGTCATTCGGGCACACAGTGACCGAACTTTACCCATCGCTCGTCCAGCTGACCTCGCCGGACAAGCAGCTGAGGCAGCTCAAGGGTATGCGAGTCCACGATGCGGTGATAAGCGCCGCAGGGCGAACCTCGCGCGGGGAGCTGCTCTTTACTGATTACGGGCTTTCCGGCATAGCCGCGATGGAGATAAGCGCGGACATAGCAAAGGCGGCGAAGCGTTCGCCCGTCAGCGCGTCGCTCGATTTAATTCCGTCGATGGGGGAGCGGGAGATAGCGGATTTCTTGTCGGGACTCGGCGGGAAATGCGAGGATATGCTTATCGGCATTCTGCCGCGTGCCGTCGGAGCGGCGGTCATGAAAGCGGCGGGTGTTGATTCAAAGTCGGACACGCAGTCGCTCGGCAGAAATGCACTGCTGAATCTCGCGCGCACGGCGAAAAACTTCAAAATAACATTTGACGGCACTAAAGGCTTTTCGAACGCGCAGGTCACGCGAGGCGGAGTCAATATAAATGAGTTCGACCGCGAAACGCTTGAGTCGAAGAAGGTGCCCGGGCTTTTCTGCGCCGGGGAGCTTCTCGATGTTGACGGCGGCTGCGGCGGCTTCAATCTCCAATGGGCGTGGGCTTCGGGTCTGCTCGCAGGGGAGAGCGCGGCAAAATCTATTTAACGGAGAAAAAGTATGCTTAAAATAAATCAGATAAAGCTTCCGCTGACTGCGGACGAACACGATCTCAGGCGCGCGGCCGGTAAAGCTCTTCGCCTTGACGAAAACAGAATACGCACACTGAGAGTGACGAAAAAAGCGGTCGATTCGCGCAAAAAGGACAACATTTTCTTTGTGTATAATGTAGAAGTTGATGTTGACGGCGACGAAAACGCGATTCTCAAGCGTTGCGGCTCTGGTGTTGAAACGGTAAAGAAAGTTGACTTTACCCCCCCGGAGATAAAGCGCACGAGCGAACTGCGCCCTGTTATAGTCGGATTCGGCCCCGCAGGCATGTTTTCGGGGCTTGCTCTCGCCCGGGCGGGCTTCAAGCCGCTCATTCTCGAGCGCGGTTCGCATATTGAAGACAGGCAGAAAGATGTTCAGACCTTCTGGCGCGAGCGCAGACTCAATCCCGAATCGAACGTTCAGTTCGGCGAGGGCGGCGCAGGAACTTTTTCGGACGGCAAGCTCACAACTGGCATAAAAGACCCGCTCTGCCGCTTTGTCATAGACGAGCTTGCGAACCACGGCGCGCCCGAGGAGATACGCTGGTCGGCAAAGCCGCATATCGGCACCGACCGCCTTGCCGAGGTTGTCCGCAATATCAGAAAAGAGATAATCTCGCTCAGCGGTGAAATCAGATTCAACTGCAAAATGACGGATATAATAGTTGCAAACGGCTATATCCACGGCGTGAAGACCGAGCATGACGGGCATTTTGAGGATATCGAGACCGATACCGTCCTGCTCTGCACCGGACATTCGGCGCGCGACACCGTGAGAACGCTCTATGCCCACGGGGTCAAAATGATGCAGAAGCCGTTTTCGGTAGGCGCGCGAATAGAGCATCCTCGCGAGTTCATCGACCGCGCGCAGTACGGCGACTTCGCAGGACATCCCGCACTCGGCGCGGCGGACTATAAGCTTGCCTGCCACCCGGAGCATGGGCGCGGAGCTTATACATTTTGTATGTGCCCCGGCGGCACGGTGGTCAACGCGGCGAGCGAAGAGGGCGGAATAGTCGTCAACGGCATGAGCGAATACGGGCGCGACGCGGAGAACTCGAACAGCGCGCTGCTCGTCGGCATCGAGCCGGAGAATTTCGGCAGCGACCATCCTCTCGCAGGAATGGATATGCAGAGAAAAATCGAACACGCGGCGTTTCTTGCGGGCGGCAGCGATTACACCGCCCCGGCGCAGCTTGTCGGCGATTTCCTTGCGGACAGACCCTCGACCCGCCTCGGCGCGGTTCATCCGAGCTGCCCGACAGGCGTTGTGATGAGCGATCTGAGAAAGATACTGCCGAAGAAAGTGACGGATACATATGCAGACGCGCTTTTGAAGATGGATAAAATGCTCAAGGGCTTCGCTATGCCCGAAGCCGTGTTCACGGCGCCCGAGACCCGCTCGTCTTCGCCCGTGCGCATTCTGCGCGATGAGATATATCAGTCGAACATCCGCGGGCTTTACCCCTGCGGCGAGGGCGCGGGATATGCGGGCGGAATAGTGTCCGCCGGAGTCGACGGAGTGCGCTGCGCTTATGCCGTGCTCGCCGACGAAAACGACGAGTGGTAAAAAGATTTTACACATCGCGTTTTGTGTGGTATAATGTATAAAGATTTGCAAGGAGTGGATAATAATGAAAAAATTTCTTTTCTATTTAGTCCAGTTCACCTGGGCTCTGCCGCAGAACCTTGTCGGCGGAATAGGCTTTCTCGCGCTGAGAAAAAAGTATAAGCACGAGCGCTTCAACAACGCGTTTGTTACATATGTCCCGCACGATAATTTCGGCGGCGTGTCGCTCGGAATATTTATATTTATGAATCCCGACCGCCCGGCGGACAGAGTCCACGACACCCGTATGCACGAGTACGGCCACACGATCCAGTCGCTTCTGCTCGGCCCCTTCTGGGCTTTTGTGATAGCGATACCGTCGTTTATCTGGTGCAACGTCCCCAAATTCGTCAGAATGCGCAAAGAGGACGGTGTATCATATTATAAACTCTACTGCGAAGGCTGGGCGAACATCTGGGGCAGAGCGTGGAGCCGCGAGAACTTCATCAGCGATGAGTTCAAGACGACCGGCTATTACGGCAAGCCCATTGCCCCGATAGATTTCAGCAAGAAGAAGTAAGAGAATCTCAAACGAAACAGGAGACCCTATGGACGGATACGATGCATTTTCCGCGGGCGTTGAGCCGGGCGGACTGCGCAACCGTAATGAAATAAAAGTGCTGATAGCTTTTCTGCTCAAGAACACCGAGCGGGGACTGTCGCGCCGCCAGCTGATGGAGGTCATTCAGCGCGAGGGACTGGCGAACTACTTTGAAGCGAGCCAGGCGCTCGAAAGCCTTATCGAGGGCGGAAGCGTTGAGGTTGACAAGAGCGATGACGACGAACTGCTGAGCCTCACCGCAGCGGGAAAGACGGCGGCGAATATCGAGGACGAACTGCCGCGCGCCGTGCGCGACAAGGCGCTCGCGACCGCGGAAGAGCTTCTCAAACAGGAACGCCGCATGAAAGAGACGCCGGTCGAGATAATCCCGCTCGAAAACGGGTGCAATGTCAGATTCACTTTCAACGACCTTATGACGCTGACCCTCTATGTCGCGGACATGGAGCAGGCGCAGAGCGTCCGGGATAAAATCCTCGCCGACCCCGAGAGCCTCTATTCGGCGGTTATAGAACAGCTGATGTAAAAAAACGCGCTCCGAAGAATTTGTCTTAGGGGCGTTTTTATATTGAAAAGCAAATAATATATATGATATACTTGAAAAAAACAGAGGAGAGGAGCTGCAAAATGAAACGGTTTTTATCGGCATTGGCGGCGGTTGTTATGGTCATGAGTATTATTGTCCCGGGCGCATATGCGCAGGAAAACAGAAGCACCGACGACCTGAGGGCTCTCGGGATAGATACATCGCACAGCGTCAATGTCCGCGATGTCGTTATCCGCGACCCGTTTGTTCTGGTCAGCGGCGGCATATATTATATGTACGGCACGGGCGCATCGACCGTTGAGGGCTACGGCTGCTATGTCAGTCTCGACCTTGAGACATGGTACGGTCCCGTCAATGTCTTTGAGGCGAAGGACGGCTTCGACGGAGTGAACTGCTTCTGGGCGCCCGAATGTCATTATTATAACGGCAGCTACTATCTTCTGGCGTCATACGGCAGCGCCTCGACCGGGCACAGAGGAACATCTGTGTTTCGCTCGTCAAGCCCGTTGGGACCTTTTGAAGAGATAAGCGACGGACACATCACCCCGCACGATTGGGACAGCATCGACGGCACGCTCTATGTTGAGGATGGAGTGCCGTATATGATTTTTGTCCATGAGTGGACGAGTATGCCCGACGGAGTGGGGGACATATCCTTTGCTCAGCTCAGCCCCGACCTGACACATTTTGTCACCGAACCCGAGACTATGTTCCGCGCCGACGACTGCATTTGGGCGAGTAACATAACTGACGGACCGTTTCTGTATAAAACGCAGCAGGGGACGCTCATAATGCTCTGGTCGAGCGGATCGAAGCTCGGCTATTCGGTCGGCTCGCTCTTCTCCTTGAGCGGTCAGCTCCGCGGTAGCTGGCACTTCAACAGCATCCCGCTCTATCAGAGGCGCAAAAGCGATGACCCTGACGGCGGCCACGGGATGATATTCACTGCAAACGACGGCAGGCTTCTTATGGCGATACATTCGCCCAACAGCGGCTCTCCGGCGCACCCGGTGTTCATTGAGATGGTCGAGAAAGACGGAACGCTCGTAAAGAAAGACAAATTCTCATCGCACGCGCAGGCGTCGCAGAAGATAGATCAATTTTTCTGGCGCTCGGTCGAGTGGTTTAAAATAATGCTGTTCCCAAAGATGCCGCTTGATTGATAAAATAAAAAAACAAGACCTGCTTTCTATATAGAGAATAGAGAGCAGGTCTTTTGTGCTGATATTTTATTCGAGATTTACAGAGTAGTCCTCTTTGACAGTCGAGAGAACGACGAGCGTCTTTGTCAGCGAAACGCCGCCCGCGCTCTTTATCTCGTTGAGCAGCGATTCAAGTCCGCCGGTCGATTCGGTGTTGACTTTGAGAAGAAAGTCGAAGTCGCCGGTGATGTAGTGGCATTCGGTTATCTGCTTGTGGGTCTTGACGAATTCGTTGAAATTGTTGTTGTACTTCGGATGCTCCATGCTCACCGAGATGAACGCGGTGATGTCCATGCCGAGCTTCTTGCTGTCGAGCACGACGGTGTACTGCTTGATTATGCCGTTGGCTTCGAGCTTCTTGATGCGCTCGATGACGGCCGAGACGGACATGTTGACCTGCGAGCCGATTACCGAAGCGTTTTCTCTTGCGTTTTTCTTGAGACATTCGATTATCTTAACATCTATCTTGTCCAAGATATCATCCCCTGTGCCGCGGCCTGCGCCGCGTGAATTTTCTCTATTTTAACACCGTTGTCGCTAAAAAGTAAAGTTTTTTCTGGAATTTCTGAATTTTTTATCTTTTGATGCTTTTACGGCACAGCAAACCGAAACTTTTATCAAATCTGTGAAATGCAATCTTTGCGTTGCGCGTCATATTGAATCCGTGTGTTGCGTTATCGGACACAGCACGAAAAAATAAAGGTCATAATCCGCGTTGTCAGCCGTGAATTATGACCTTTTTATCTTTTGCTCTTTGGTCTGCGCTAAATGCGGCAGTCCATTATTATGCGGTTTTTTCGCCGGGAGCTTTTATCTCGCTGAGGTGCTCGTCCGCGCAGCGGCGACCCTCTTCGTAGAGCTTTTCGAGGGCGGCGGGCTCGCGGGTCAGCGTGTTCACGCCGTAGCAGTCCTGCGGAGCTAAGATAATCACTTTGCCCTGCTCCTGAAGCTTTATCGCCTCTTCGAGCTGGCGGTTGTATACCTCGTGCCTTACGGCGAGGCGATCAAAGACTTTCGGATATTTTTTCAGCGCGGCTTTGATTATCGGCATATGCTTCTGCGGCGATTTGCGGAAGTCAACGGGCTTCGAGATGACAACGATGACTTTGTCGCAGCCCATGTCGAACGCTTTCTGAAATGGGATAGGGTCGGAGATCCCGCCGTCGAAGCAGTCCTTGCCGTCGATAACTATCGGCTTGCACACTGCGGGCAGGCAGCAGGAGGCTTTTATGACCGTCAGGTCGTCGCGCTTTATGCTGCTTTTGGGGAAGTATATCGGCTCTCCCGTTTCGCCGTCGGTGACTACGGTTATGAAATCCGTGTGGTTCGCTGTAAAAGCATCATAGTTCAGCGGATCTTCGCCGTCGGAGTTTGAAATGGTGGAGTAAATATAATCAAGTCCGATATATGAGCCGCTGTGTATGAAATTGTCGAAGCTCATATACTGCTTGCGCTGAGCGTAGTTCACATAAAAACGCTTGACTCGGTCATGGTGTCCGGCGGCATAAGAGATGAGATTCGCGCTGCCCGCCGAGACGCCTATGCACAGGTCGAAGTTAATTCCCTCTTCAATAAAACGGTCATAAATGCCTGCGGAAAAAACTCCGCGCATTCCGCCGCCGACATCAACAATACCGGTCATGCTCTTCCTCCGACAAACTGAAAATTGCAGATATTATATCACATATCGGCTTTCAAGTCAAAAACGATATGCGAAATCATGGAATATTATCGGTATTTTAATTTGTAATATTCAGCCCCGCCGATTTTTGCTTATATAATACCTTATATTTAGCCTGCGGGCGGTCAGAATTGCACAAATTCCGCGCCGATAAGAGCTAATGGAGCGGGATTGTGACGGATATTGTAAAAAGTTTGAATTTGCTCTGAAAAAAGCCGTATCTCCTCTTGACAAAATGTGGTTAGCAGTGTAAAATGTAAAACTGCACAATTATAATGGAGCGTTGTGTGCCCGGCCTTTTCGGCTAAGGGCTTGTTACAGCTTTCCCGAAACGCGGAAAACCGCTTCATTATTGCATTTCAACGCTCTTCAAAAGAGCTTGCGCGAGCCGTCAATTGACAAAAGTGTATAGCCCCGAAAAATGGGATATCTGCTTCTGTCAATTGATGGTGATAACACGAAACGGATGAAAAAAGAACGGAGTGAATTGGCCTATGCTGAATGTTAAGCCCGTCAAAAAAGGAACGACCACGCGCATGAGCTTCGGCAAGATCGAAGAAGTCATGGAGATGCCCAATCTCATCGAGGTTCAGAAGAACTCGTACAAATGGTTTCTCGACACCGGACTCAAGGAGGTGTTCCGCGACATAGCGGAAATCACCGACTACACCGGCAACTGGGTGCTGACCTTTATAGACTATCGCATTGACGAGAAGACTAAACACACCGTGCAGGAGTGCAAGGAGCGCGACGCTACCTATGCAGCCCCCATGCGCGTCACTGTGCGTCTGCTCAACAAGGAGACGGGTGCAATAAAGGAGTCCGAGGTTTTTATGGGTGAGTTCCCCATCATGACCGACAGCGGCACCTTTGTTATCAACGGCGCAGAGAGAGTCATCGTCTCCCAGCTCGTCCGTTCGCCGGGCGTATATTTCGATATGACCCACGACAAGACCGGTATCGAGCTGTTCTCAAGCACAATCAACCCCAACCGCGGCGCATGGCTTGAGTATGAGACGGACATAAACGACGTCTATTATGTAAGAATAGACAAGAACAGAAAAATATTCATCACCACTTTCATCAGAGCACTCGGACTCGGTACGGACGATGAGATCCGCGAGTTCTTCGGCAACGATGAGAGAATCGAAGCCACCATCGAGAGAGACGAGACGAAGAACCAGGGCGAAGCGCTCATGGAAGTCTTCAAGCGCCTGCGTCCCGGCGAGCCCGTGACCCTTGAGTCCGCCCAGCAGCTGCTCGACAATCTCTTCTTCGATCCGCGCAGATACGATATCTCGCGCGTCGGCAGATACAAATATAATAAGAAGCTCGCCATTGCCGCCCGCCTTGCAGGCTGCAAGCTTGCCGAGCCCGTTATCGCTCCGCTGACCGGCGAGATTCTTGCCGAGGCAGGCGAGGTCGTTACCAAGGCGAAGGCTAAGGAGATCGAGCGCGCAGGCGTTATGGTCGCCGTCGCCGATGTCGAGGGCAAGAAGGTCAAGATCATCTCCAACGGCATGGTCGATCCCATGGACTATGTGCCCGAGGGCGTGACCAAGGAAGAGCTTCTTGAAGCCGGCATCAACGAGAAGGTTCGCTTCCAGATAATCACCGAGATAGTCGACGAGTGCGGCGACGACAAAGAGGCTCTTCTCGAGCAGCTCAGACTCCGCCACGACGACCTTATCCCGAACCACATCATAATCGACGATATCTTCTCTTCGATAAACTATATCAACTGCCTTGCAAACAAGATAGGCACCACGGACGACATCGACCACCTCGGCAACAGACGTATCCGCTGCGTGGGCGAGCTGCTCCAGAATCAGTTCAGAATCGGTCTGTCGAGAATGGAGAGAGTTGTCCGCGAGAGAATGACTCTCCAGGCTCAGGAGAAGGAGGAGAACATCACTCCTCAGGCTCTTATCAACATCCGTCCCGTCATGATGGCAATAAAGGAGTTCTTCGGTTCTTCCCCGCTGTCGCAGTTCATGGATCAGATCAACCCCCTTGCAGAGCTGACTCATAAGCGCCGTCTTTCCGCCCTCGGCCCCGGCGGTCTTTCAAGAGACCGTGCAGGATTCGAAGTCCGAGACGTTCACTACTCGCATTACGGCAGAATGTGCCCCATCGAGACTCCCGAAGGTTCCAACGTCGGACTTATCTCCTACCTTGCAACTTTCGCGCGCATAAATGAATACGGTTTCATCGAGGCCCCGTTCAGAAAGGTCGACAAGACCACCGGACGCGTCACCGACGAAGTTGAGTATATGACAGCCGATGTCGAGGACGATTACATTGTCGCCCAGGCGAACGAGCCGCTTGACGAGAACGGAATGTTCGTCCATGAGAGAGTCAACGCAAGACACAGGGACGGCTTCCTTGAGATCGACCGCATGAAGGTCGACTATATGGACGTCTCTCCGAAGATGGTCGTCTCCGTCGCAACTTCGATGATTCCGTTCCTCGAGAACGACGACGCAAACCGAGCCCTCATGGGATCGAACATGCAGAAGCAGGCGGTTCCGCTGCTCAAGACCGAGAGCCCTATAGTCGGCACCGGTATGGAATATAAAGCGGCTGTAGACTCCGGCGTTGTCGTGCTTGCAAAGCACTCCGGCCGCGTCACAAAGGTCGATGCCGAGCAGATCGAGATTCTCAGTGACGAGAACGTTCTCGACCATTACGATATAATCAAGTTCATGCGCTCCAACCAGGGCACATGCGTCAACCAGCGCCCGATAGTCACCCTCAACCAGCGCGTTGAAAAGGGCGACGTCATAGCCGACGGTCCCGCAACGGATCACGGCGAGATATCCCTCGGCAAGAACGCCCTTGTCGGCTTCATGACCTGGGAAGGCTACAACTACGAGGACGCGGTTCTCATCAACGAAAAGATGGTTCGCAACGATGTCTACACCTCGATTCATATCGAGAAACACGAGATCGAAGCGAGAGATACAAAGCTCGGACCCGAGGAGATCACAAGGGACATCCCGAACGTCTCCGACGATCTTCTGAGCAACCTTGACGAGCGCGGAATAATCCGCGTCGGCGCCGAAGTTCACTCCGGCGACATCCTTGTCGGTAAGGTAACGCCCAAGGGCGAGACCGAGCTGACCGCAGAGGAGAGACTGCTCCGCGCCATATTCGGCGAGAAGGCGAAAGAGGTCAGAGATACCTCCCTCAAGGTCTCCCACGGCGAATACGGCATCGTCGTCAAGGTCGAAGAGTTCACCCGCGAGAACAGCGATGAGCTCGCACCCGGCGTAAACAAGGTCGTCCGCTGCTATATCGCCCAGAAGCGTAAGCTTTCCGTCGGCGATAAGATGGCAGGCCGCCACGGTAACAAGGGTGTTGTTTCAAGAATACTTTCTCAGGAGGATATGCCCTTCCTTCCGGACGGCACGCCGCTCGATATCGTGCTCAACCCCCTGGGCGTTCCCTCCCGAATGAATATCGGTCAGGTGCTCGAAGTGCATCTCGGCTTTGCCGCGAAGCATCTGGGCTACAAGGTCGAGACTCCCGTCTTCGACGGCGCACACGAGGATGATATCCGCGAAGCGCTCAAGCAGGCAGGACTCAGAGAGGACGGCAAGACGATACTCTACGACGGACGTACCGGCAGACAGTTCGATAACCCCGTCACCGTCGGTGTCATGTATTACCTCAAGCTGTTCCACCTTGTTGACGATAAGATTCACGCACGTTCCACCGGCCCGTACTCGCTCGTTACGCAGCAGCCTCTCGGCGGTAAAGCCCAGTTCGGCGGCCAGCGTTTCGGTGAGATGGAAGTCTGGGCTCTCGAGGCTTACGGCGCTGCCTACACCCTCCAGGAGATACTGACAGTCAAGTCCGACGACGTTGTCGGCCGTGTCAAGACCTATGAGGCGATAGTCAAGGGCAACAACGTTCCCAAGCCCGGCATTCCCGAGTCGTTCAAGGTCCTCGTCAAAGAGCTTCAGTCCCTCTGCCTTGATGTCAGCGTTCTTGACGCGGACGGCGAGGAGATAGACCTCAAGCAGACCGACGAGGAACTCGGATTTGCACCTTCAGACGATAAGGCATTCTCCTCCGTCAACGACGCCGGCACTGCAGGCGGCTACGGCACGGAAAACGAAGAGGGCGATATCTTCAATGTCGGCTCCGATGAGGACGACGATGACAGCGCCGATTTCGCAGACAATGCCGAGGGTGAAGATGACTACTATGACGGCGACATCTTCTCCGACAGCGAAGGCGAGCTTGACGACTACGACGACTGAGAACAGTCACCTTAAAAATATATTTTAAAAAGGGGCAGTCAACGGATGGAAAACAATACCTTTGAATCCATAAAAATAGGTCTTGCGTCTCCCGATAAGATCAGAAGCTGGTCTTACGGCGAGGTCAAGAAGCCCGAAACCATCAATTACCGCACACTCAAGCCCGAAAAGGACGGACTGTTCTGCGAAAGGATATTCGGACCCCAGAAGGACTGGGAGTGCCACTGCGGCAAATATAAAAGAATCCGCTACAAGGGCAAGATATGCGAACGCTGCGGCGTTGAGATAACCCGCTCCAAGGTTCGCCGCGAGAGAATGGGTCACATTGAGCTTGCAGCTCCCGTCTCCCACATCTGGTATTTCAAGGGAATACCCTCAAGAATGGGTCTTATCCTCGATATATCGCCGCGCAACCTTGAGAAAGTTCTCTACTTTGCGATGCATATCGTTATCGATCCCGGCACAACGGATCTTAAAAAGTATCAGGTTCTCGACGAGAAGGATTACGACGAGTACCGCCTGATGTATGAGGACGATTTCAGGGCAGGCATGGGCGCCGAGGCTATCAAGGAGCTTCTTGCCGAAATCGACCTCGACCAGCTCTCCGCGCAGCTGCGCGAGGAGATAGAGAACGCAAGCGGTCAGAAGAAGGCCAAGGCTCTCAAACGCCTTGAGGTTGTCGAGGCGTTCAGACAGAGCGGCAACAGACCCGAGTGGATGATCCTCGATGTGCTTCCGGTTATCCCGCCGGAGCTTCGTCCCATGGTTCAGCTCGAGGGCGGACGCTTTGCAACGAGCGACCTCAATGATCTTTACCGCCGCGTTATCAACAGAAACAACCGTCTGCGCAAGCTCCTTGAGCTCGGCGCACCCGAGATAATAGTCCGCAACGAGAAGCGTATGCTTCAGGAAGCTGTCGATGCTCTTATCGACAACGGCCGCCGCGGCAGACCCGTAACCGGTCCGAACAACAGAGCGCTCAAGTCGCTCTCCGATATGCTTAAAGGTAAGCAGGGACGTTTCAGACAGAACCTGCTCGGTAAGCGTGTTGACTATTCCGGACGTTCGGTTATCGTCGTCGGTCCCGAGCTGAAGATCTATCAGTGCGGTCTGCCGACCGAGATGGCTCTTGAGCTGTTCAAGCCCTTCGTCATGAAGAGACTTGTCCAGACCGGCAAGGCGAACAACGTCAAGTCCGCAAGAAAGATGGTCGAGCGTCAGAATCCCGTTGTCTGGGATGCTCTCGAAGTGGTTATCAAGGATCACCCCGTGCTCCTCAACCGCGCTCCCACACTTCACAGACTCGGTATTCAGGCTTTCGAGCCCATCCTTGTCGAGGGCAGAGCTATCAAGCTTCATCCCCTCGTTTGTACTGCATTCAACGCCGACTTCGACGGCGACCAGATGGCAGTTCACGTTCCGCTTTCTGCGGAGGCTCAGGCTGAGGCGCGCTTCCTTATGCTCGCCGCCAACAACCTCCTCAAGCCCTCCGACGGACGCCCGGTCACCGTTCCCACGCAGGACATGGTCCTCGGCTCATATTACCTCACCCTTGAAAAGCCCGGCGAGCCCGGCGAGGGCAAGGTGTTTAGAGATGTCGATGAGGCTACCATGGCTTACGACGATGGCACCATCGGACTCCATGCGAGAATTAAGATCCGCATGACTAAGGAGATTGACGGCAAGCCCGTCAGAAAGCTCGTCTCCACCACCATGGGACGCGTTATCTTCAACGGACCTATCCCGCAGGATCTCGGTTTTGTTGACAGAAGCGATCCGGAGAACGACTTCAAGCTTGAGGTCGATTTCCTCGTCAATAAAAAGAAGCTCGGCGAAATTATCGACAGATGCATCAAGATTCACGGCACCTCGATAGCAGCCGATATGCTTGATAAGATCAAGGCTCAGGGCTACAAGTACTCGACCCGAAGCGGTATCACCGTCGCTGTCTGCGACGCTACCATACCGCCGCGCAAGGGCGAACTCATTGCCGACGCCGAGAAGGACATCGCCGAGATCATGGACAACTATGAGAACGGTCTTCTCTCCGACGAGGAGCGCACGAACATGGTCATTGAGACCTGGGAAGACTGCACAAAGAGAGTTGCCGCAGAACTCAAGGCGAACTTCGATCCCTACAACCCGATCAACATGATGCTTGACTCCGGTGCGCGAGGCAACGACAGCCAGCTGCGTCAGCTTGCAGGTATGCGCGGACTTATCGCGAATACAGCAGGTAAGACGATTGAAATCCCCATCAGAGCCAACTACCGTGAAGGTCTTAATATACTCGAATACTTCATCTCGTCGCGTGGTGCGCGTAAAGGTCTTGCCGATACCGCACTTCGTACCGCGGACTCGGGTTACCTCACCAGACGTCTTGTCGATGTCTCGCAGGATGTTATCATCCGCGAGGAGGACTGCGGCTGCACAGAGGGCTCGGATGTCTACGATATCTTCGACGGAAAGCGCCGCATAGTCAGCCTCACCGAGCGTCTTACCGGCCGCTATCTGCTCAACGACTTTGTCGACGAGGATACCGGCGAGCTTATCATGAGCAAGGATAAGATGATGAGCGAGGATGACGCAAAGCGCGTCGCCGACAAGGTATACGAGTACCACGACAGAAAGGTCGCCGCGGGCGAAGAGCCCGAGGGCAGCCTTGCAAAGATAAAGATTCGTTCGCTGCTTACCTGCCAGTCCGAGCACGGCGTCTGCATCAAGTGCTACGGCGCGAACCTTGCAACCGGCGAGCCTGTTACGGTCGGTGAAGCAGTCGGTATCATCGCGGCTCAGTCGATAGGCGAGCCCGGTACACAGCTGACGATGAGAACGTTCCACACCGGCGGCGCGAAAGACCAGTCCGATATCACGGAAGGTCTTCCCAGAGTCGAGGAGCTGTTCGAAGCGAGAAAGCCCAAGAGCCTCGCTCTTATCAGTGAGATCTCCGGTACGGTTTCCGAGCGCGAGATCAAGAAGGTCAGAAACATCATCGTCACAGATCCCGAGACCCTCGAGGAGAAGGCGTATCCCATCCACTACGGTATGCGCGTCAAGGTTGAGCCCGGCGATCACATCAACAAGGGCGACACCATCACCGAAGGCGCTCTCAACCCGCACGATATTCTCGCAGTCCTCGGCGTCGAGGCTGTTCACGATTACCTCATCCGCGAGGTTCAGAGAACCTACCGTATGCAGGGTGTTGACGTCAACGATAAGCACATCGAGGTCATCGTCCGTCAGATGATGAAGAAGGTCAAGATCACCGATCCCGGCGACACGACTTTCCTGCCCGGCGCTGTTGTTGACAAGCTCGAGTTCAAGGCGGAGAACGCACGCGTCGCCGCCAAGGCTCAGGAGACAGGCGAGGAGCTCGCAGAGGCTCAGTGCATGCCCGTGCTCATGGGTATCACAAAGGCTTCTCTTGCAACCGAGTCCTTCCTCTCAGCCGCATCCTTCCAGGAGACGACAAGAGTCCTCACCGACGCCGCCATCAAGGGCAAGAGCGATCCGCTGCTCGGTCTCAAGGAGAATGTCATCATCGGCAAGCTCCTGCCGTCGGGTACCGGCATGAAGTGCTACAGCGATGTTCAGGTACTTCCCACTACGGGCATCTTCAGCGACCTTGCCGAGAAGCTCGAAGAGGCGGAGAACCAGGAAGAAGCAGAATAATAAACAAACATCGAGCCGGAGTCTGCCGCTTTTGCGGGGGACTCCGGCAGCGGTGACTATAAGGAGATGCGTTTATTGGACAAAAATCATATATAATGCCCCGATAAACGCCGAATATTTTGTCATTTGACGAACCGAAAAGGTTGACAAACAGAACCTTCAGTGGTATAATTTTAAATTGTGATGTCTTGTGTTTTGGGATAATTATGCCCGAAGCGCGGATTTCATATATAAATCTTAGAAAGGAGATGTACTGCTTGCCAACGTTTAATCAGCTTGTGAGAAACGGAAGAGAAACTCTTGAGAAGAAACCCAAAGCCCCCGCGCTTTTGAAGGGTCTCAACTCTAAGAAAAATGTCATGACCGACACTGCTTCTCCGCAGAAGCGCGGTGTTTGCACAGCGGTTAAGACCACCACCCCCAAGAAGCCCAACTCGGCTCTTAGAAAGATCGCCAGAGTTCGTCTTTCCAACGGCATCGAGGTTTCGGCTTATATCCCGGGCGTCGGTCATAACCTTCAGGAGCACTCGGTTGTTCTCATCCGCGGCGGCCGTGTTAAGGACCTTCCCGGTGTGCGTTACCACATCATCCGCGGAACGCTCGATACACAGGGCGTCAACGGCAGAATGCAGGCCCGTTCCAAGTACGGTGCTAAGCGTCCGAAGGCTGCCAAAAAGTAATTCCGCATGATGCGGAAAGCTTAAGAGACAGAATCTTCTTGCAGGTGATTACTCCAATGCGAGAGTGCATTGAAATACATGCCTCCCATTGACACCACGAGAGTTTTGTCACTCGAGTACCTATGATATCATTACTATGAAGGAGGGAAGCGAAGTGCCAAGAAGAGGCAAGATAGCAAAACGTGACGTTTTGCCCGATCCGCTTTACAACTCAAAGCTCGTAACACGCCTTATCAACAACGTCATGATCGACGGTAAGAAGGGCGTCGCTCAGAAAATCGTTTACGAGGCTTTCGACATTATCCGTGAGAAGACCGGCAAGGAACCGCTTGAGGTTTTTGAGGCTGCTATGGAGAATGTCATGCCCGTTCTCGAAGTCAAAGCTCGTCGAGTCGGCGGTGCAACCTATCAGGTTCCCATGGAGGTTCGTCCGGAGAGAAGACAGACCCTCGGTCTGCGCTGGATAACCCTTTATTCCCGTCAGCGTTCCGAGAGAACGATGAAGGAGAGACTTGCTAACGAGATCATGGATGCCGTCAATTCGACCGGTTCGGCATTCAAGAAGCGTGAGGATACTCACAAGATGGCAGAGGCCAACAAGGCATTTGCACATTTCAGGTGGTAATTTCACCTATATATTTTGCTATTCGCACAAAGGCGAGATACGGAGGTTTTTATGCCGAGAGAGGTTTCACTGGAAAAGACCAGGAATATCGGAATCATGGCGCATATTGACGCAGGCAAAACCACCACAACGGAGCGTATCCTGTTCTATACAGGAAAGACCCACAAACTCGGCGAAGTGCATGATGGTGCTGCGACAATGGACTGGATGGAGCAGGAGCAGGAGAGAGGTATAACAATCACCTCCGCTGCGACTACCTGCTTCTGGAAGAACCACCGAATCAACATCATCGACACTCCCGGCCATGTGGACTTCACCGTTGAGGTTGAGCGTTCTCTGCGTGTTCTGGACGGTTCTGTTACCGTTCTTTGCGCAAAGGGCGGCGTTGAGCCCCAGTCCGAAACCGTCTGGAGACAGGCGGACAAGTACCAGGTTCCGAGAATGGTCTATGTTAACAAGATGGACATTATGGGAGCTAACTTCTATAATGTTATAGACATGATGAAGGAGCGCCTGAAGTGTAACGCAGTTCCGATTCAGCTCCCCATAGGCGCGGAAGCTGACTTCAAGGGAATCATCGACCTTGTTCAGATGCAGGCTGATGTCTACTATGATGACAAGGGTCTCGACGTCAGAGTCGAGGAGATCCCCGAGAACATGAAGGAACTTGCACAGAAGTATCATGATGAGCTCGTTGAGCACGTCGCCGAACAGGACGACGAGCTGCTCGAGAAGTATCTCGGCGGCGAGGAGCTCACCATTGATGAGATAAAGACCTGCATCCGCAAGTCTACTATCGCCAATAAGATGGTTCCCGTATGCTGCGGTACTTCTTACCGCAACAAGGGTGTTCAGCAGCTGCTTGACGCTATTGTTGATTACATGCCCGCTCCGACGGATGTCCCGTCGATAAAGGGCACGAACCCCGAGACCGGTGAAGAGGAGTTCCGTCATTCTTCGGATTCCGAGCCGTTCTCAGCTCTTGCTTTCAAGATCGCGACCGATCCCTTCGTCGGTAAGCTCTGCTTCTTCAGAGTTTATTCGGGCACAGTCACCACCGGCAGCACTGTTTACAATGCTACCAAGGACTGCAACGAGCGTCTGGGAAGAATCCTGCAGATGCACTCCAACCACAGAAAGGATATCGACTGCGTTTACGCCGGAGATATCGCTGCTACTATCGGTCTTAAGAACACCACCACCGGCGACACGCTCTGCGACGCCAAGTCTCCTATAATCCTTGAGTCCATGGAGTTCCCCGATCCCGTTATCAGGGTCGCTATCGAGCCCAAGACCAAGGCAGGCCAGGAGAAGATGGCTATCGCGCTTGCAAAGCTCGCCGAAGAGGATCCGACCTTCAAGTGCTACACTGATGAAGAGACGGGTCAGACCATCATCGCCGGCATGGGCGAGCTTCACCTTGAGATAATCGTTGACAGACTTCTTCGTGAGTTCAAGGTCGAGGCTAATGTCGGTAAACCCCAGGTCGCATACCGCGAGACCATCACCAAACCCGCAGAGAGCGATACCAAGTATTCGCGTCAGTCGGGCGGCCGCGGACAGTACGGTCACGTCAAGATCCGCATCGAGCCCAACCCCGAGAAGGGTTATGAGTTCGTCAACGAGGTCGTCGGCGGTGCTATCCCGAAGGAATATATCGGACCTGCAGAGGCCGGTATCAAGGGTGCAATGCAGTCGGGCGTTCTCGCAGGCTTCAACGTTGTTGACGTCAAGGTCACTCTTTACGATGGATCTTATCACGAGGTCGACTCCTCCGAAATGGCGTTCAAGATCGCCGGTTCTATGGCGTTCAAGGATGCGATGAAGAAGGCAGCTCCCGTGCTCATGGAGCCCATCATGAAGGTCGCCATTATCGTCCCTGAGGACTATATGGGCGATGTTATCGGCGATGTCAACTCCCGCCGCGGACAGATCGAAGGCACCGAGATGCGTACGGGCGCAGTGCAGATCAATGCATTTATCCCGCTGTCGAACATGTTCGGCTACGCTACTACCCTTCGTTCCAAGACGCAGGGACGCGGTCAGTATGTCATGGAGCCCAGCCACTACGCCGAGGTTCCGAAGTCCATTGCTGAGACTGTCATCAAGGACAAGTAATTTTTAAAAAGCACTTGAATTTTCAGGTGTAAATTGATAGAATAGTTTTATGCTGATGCATGAGACAATTATTTAACCAATTAAAGGGAGGAAATTCCAAATGGCAAAAGCTAAATTCGAAAGAACTAAGCCCCATGTAAACATTGGTACCATTGGTCACGTTGACCATGGTAAGACTACTCTTACCGCTGCTATCACCAAGACTCTCGCTATGAAGGGCGAGGCTGAGTTTGTTGATTACGCTAACATCGATAAGGCTCCCGAGGAGAGAGAGCGCGGTATTACAATCAACACCGCTCACGTTGAGTATGAGACTGCTACCCGTCACTATGCTCACGTTGACTGCCCCGGCCATGCTGACTATATCAAGAACATGATCACCGGTGCTGCTCAGATGGACGGCGCTATCCTTGTTATAGCTGCTACCGACGGCCCCATGGCTCAGACCAAGGAGCACCTTCTTCTTGCCCGCCAGGTTGGCGTGCCCTATATCATCGTCTTCATGAACAAGGTTGACCAGGTCGACGATCCTGAGCTCCTTGAGCTTGTCGAGATGGAGATCCGCGATACTCTTAACGAGTATGGCTTCCCCGGCGATGACACCCCGATCATCAAGGGTTCTGCTCTTAAGGCTCTTGAGTACAACGGCAATGATCCTGACGCCCCCGAGCTTGCTTGCATCTGGGAGCTCATGAACGCTGTTGACACTTATATCCCCACTCCCGACCGTAAGGCTGACCTGCCTTTCCTTATGCCTGTTGAGGATGTCTTCACCATCACCGGCCGTGGTACTGTTGCCACCGGTAGAGTTGAGCGTGGACAGCTGAGAACCGGCGACGAGCTTGAGATCGTTGGTCTTAAGGAAGAGAAGGGCAAGACCGTCTGCACCGGAATCGAGATGTTCCGCAAGACCCTCGATTACGCTGAGGCCGGCGACAACATCGGCGCTCTTCTTCGCGGTGTTCAGAGAACCGATATCGAGCGCGGCCAGGTTCTTGCTAAGCCCGGCACCATTCATCCCCACACCAAGTTTGTCGGTCAGGTTTACGTCCTTACTAAGGACGAGGGCGGCCGTCACACCCCGTTCTTCAACAACTATCGTCCTCAGTTCTATTTCAGAACTACTGACGTTACCGGTATCATCTCCCTTCCCGAGGGCGTAGAGATGTGCATGCCCGGCGATAACATCGATATGACTGTTGAGCTTATCGCTCCCATCGCTATCGAAGAGGGTCTCCGCTTCGCTATCCGTGAAGGCGGCCGTACCGTCGGCTCGGGCGTTGTTATCAAGATTATCGAGTAATTGACGCTTCTTGATCCCGTAGGTTTTCCTGCGGGATCTTTTTTTATGCCGATTTATCTGTTTTTAATAATCAATATCCAAAAAGTACGGGCGTTTTTATTGATTTATCTCGGCGGGTATGATAAAATTAATTGAAAATTTTATCACAGGAGTGAAGTAAATGGGAAAGTTAAACAATATCGACAAGGCCGCAGCGGGTAAAGGCTCCGGCATCAACACACTCTGGCAGTTTGTCAAGTTCATCGTCGTCAGCCTCGGCGCCTGCATCGTTCAGGTTGCATCTCTCGCGATTCTTTACAACATCCCCGCAATCAAGGCTCTGAGCACGCAGGCATTCCACTGGTTCGTCTTTGACTATCCGGTCATCGAGGGTCAGCGCTGCGGACTTGCGCTCTTCATTGCATTCAACGTTTCGAACCTTCTGGCGCAGATAGTTGCATTCTTCATCAACAAGGAAAAGACTTTCAACTCGGGCTCCAACACCGCTATTACTCTGCCCATATACATAATCTTCACCCTTGCTCTCGTCTGCTTCTCTGCGTGGTTCAACCCCGTAGTTTTCGAGTTCTGCACCTCGAAGTTCCACCTGAACAGCGGCCTTTCGCTCACTATAGCTACCGCCGTTTGCTCGGCTCTCCAGTTCTTCCTCTATTTCCCCGTGGATAAGATTCTTTTCCACAAGAAAAAGGAAGACAAGAAAGCAAAATAATCAAAAAATAAAAAGGGTCGGCGCAGATGTGCCGATCCTTTCGCTTTGTTAAAACGCACCCTCCGATCTTTTGCGGAGGGTGCTGTGTTTTATTTTCAGCCTCTCAGCCACTCAAGAGCCGCTTCAAGAGGGGAGTCGGTGGCGACATCCGGCTCGATTGGTGTCTCTTTGAATATCTCACCGGTGCGCGCCTTGTCAAACGCGACGGTCAGATACATCTGCGCACCGTCATACATGTTGTAGAGCATATTGACGCTCGTGTAGCCTGCGGTCGGTGCGCCGAAAGTCCTTGTGTTTTCGAGTCCTCTGAAGCAGAGCGTCAGAGCTTCGCCCGAGCTCGCAGTCATGTCGTCGGTAAGTATCGCAACGGGTACATTCAGCTTCTCTTCGGGATAGAGGCTCCTGCCGCCCGTGCCCGCATTGCTGACAACGCCGTTTTTGAGCGTGACCGGGATATCGTAGCTGCGGTAGTGATAATAAACCAATTCGCCGTCTGGCAGCAGCGACGAGACAGCCGTCGCCATCGGACCCATGTCACCGCCGATGTTGCCGCGCAGGTCGAGCACAACGCCCTTTATTTTATCGCGGTTCTCGTGAATGAAGTCCTCCGCGACTTTTGCGTATTTCTGTCCCGCTTCGGCTGTGCCGAGGAAATCTTCGGCTGTGCCGAGGAAATCGGGGAGTTTTATTATTGCAATATTGCCGTCGAGCGAAACGGTGGGCAGAACCTCGTCATAGCTCTCGGTTGTGTCCTGCGATTCCGATTTTGTCATGAACATTGAGTGCTTGCCGCCGCAAACCGAAAGAGCCTTTTTAATCGCGGGGTATGTGTCCTCATAGCTCTCGGCGTTTTCTATCATCTTGAGACATTCTTCGTAAGTGCTTTTCCACTCGTCGCTTCCCGAATATATCCCGTTTTTGCCTATGGTTGCAAGAGCGTCCTTGCCGTAGCGCTCTGCCGACGGCGGGACGAGATAAAATCCGAATGTCGGTCCGTATTTCATAACAACTGCCAACGCCGCAGCGATAATGATTATGAGCGGTATGCATATTCCGAGCGCGATGCGCAGCTTCTTATTTTTGCTTTTGGTTTTCATAAAAACTCCTCCTGTCGATAATGATTATATCAAATGAGTGGGTCGTTCTCAATAACAAAGCCTTACATTGTGCGCCTGAGTTCTTACATTTATGTAAGATTCGGCGGCGAAAAAAGTTGAAAAAAACTATAAATTGGGTCTTTACAACCGATGAACAATATGATATAGTATTCACAGTAAAAAATCTTTAAGAGCGGTACAGAGATGCCGACAAGATGGTCATATTCAGTGCGGATAGGGTATATCTGCGTGTTTTTGTGCGATTTTGTCGGTGCGGCAGGATCGTATTTTTTTATGCTTCGGGGTGAGTAAATGGAGTTCAAGGCCTATATCATGGACAGCGCGGCGGTCAACCGTGCGCTCGCGCGGATATCGCACGAAATAATCGAGCGAAACGGCGATTCAGATGAGATATGCCTTGTCGGCATAATGAGAAGAGGCGCGCCGCTTGCAGATATCCTCGCTTCAAAAATCGAGAGCCTCGGCGTGAAGACGCAGAAAGGCTATCTCGACATCACGCTCTACAGGGACGACCTGAGCGAGAGCGCAAGCCAGCCGACAGTGAACTCCGGCAAGCTTGATTTTTCCGTTGAGGGCAAGACGGTCGTCATGGTCGACGATGTGCTCTACACCGGCAGAACGGCGCGCGCCGCGATGGATGCGATAATCTCCCTCGGCCGCCCGGCGAAGATACAGTTTGCAACGCTTGTTGACAGGGGACACAGGGAGCTCCCGATAGTCGCCGACTATGTCGGCAAGAACGTGCCGACCTCGCGCGGCGAAGTGGTCGTTGTGAAGATCCCGCCGTTCGACGATGAGACAAGCGTCTCGATATACAGCAAATAAGACTTTGACGCAGAAGCGGTTCACCGGGACTGTGTTGAGTATAGACAGGCAAAATTTGAGGAGGTCAATAGTATGAAATTGATTTACGGTATCAAAGACAAGCCGAAGTTCGGCAAGCTTATCGTCTTTGCGTTCCAGCAGCTGCTCGCGATTATGGCAGCGACCATCGCAGTTCCCATGATAACTTCGGGTGTTTATAACTGCGGCGAAGTGCAGATGAGCACTGTCGCGGCGCTCTTCGGCGCAGGCGCAGGCACCCTTGTATATGTTCTCTTCACGAAGGCAAAGAGCCCTGTTTTCCTCGGTTCTTCTTTCGCTTTCCTCGGCTCGATGGCAGCCGCTTTCGCAGGCGCGACCACCGTTGCGCTCGGCTATCTCGGACTGATTCTCGGCGCTGTGTTCGCGGGTCTCGTCTATGTTGTTATAGCAATAGCTGTCAAGATTTCCGGTGTCGGCTGGATCAATAAGCTCATGCCCGCCGCCGTTATCGGACCCACCGTCGCTATAATCGGACTTTCGCTCGCAGGAAACGCTATCGGCGATCTCCAGAAAGGCTCCTATGCAGTCAACGGCGAGCCGACCGCAAGCGTCTATGTCGCTATCATCTGCGGTCTCGTCACTCTCTTCGTGACAATGTTCTGCTCCGTCTTCGGCAAGAAGATGGTCAAGCTCATCCCGTTCATCATCGGCATCCTCTCCGGCTACGCTGTTGCGGCTATCTTCACCGTTATCGGCATCAAGACCGGAAACGACGCTCTTAGAGTTATCGACTTCAGCGGCTTCACTGCACTCGTTGCCGACGGTGTGGGAGTCAAAACCTTTGTTTCGATACCCGACTTCACCTTCCTCAAGGCTTTCGGTGCCTTCGGCGAGCTCAGCGGTTCTTACATAGCGGCTGTTGCAGTGGCTTATGTTCCGGTTGCATTCGTTGTCTTCGCAGAGCACATCGCTGACCACAAGAACATCTCTTCCATAGTCGAAACTGACCTCCTTGTTGAGCCCGGTCTCCACAGAACCCTGCTCGGCGACGGTATTGGCTCGATGGTCGGCGCTGTCTTCGGCGGCGCACCGAACACCACTTACGGCGAGTCCATAGCCTGCGTGGCTATCTCCGGCAACGCTTCCGTTGCGACTATCGTCTGCACGGCAGTCCTCGCGATAATCATCGCGTTCCTTTCACCCTTCGCAACTTTCCTCGCTTCGATTCCCTCCTGCGTCATGGGTGGCGTGTGCATCTCGCTCTACGGCTTCATCGCAGTCAGCGGTCTGAAGATGATCCAGAAAGTTGACCTCGAAGATAACAGAAACCTCTTCGTTGTCTCCGTTATTCTTATCGCCGGTATCGGCGGCCTGACCGTCTCCTTCGGCAAGGTCACGATAACCTCCATCGCCTGCGCACTCATCCTCGGCATCCTGACGAATGTTGTGCTCGGCAACAGAGAGAAGAACAAAAAGGCTGAATAAGCCGATATAAAACAGAATCGGGCGGTACAGATTAGCTCTGTGCCGCCCGTTTTTTGCTCTTCGCCGCAGGAAAATGTCCATATTGCGAAGCTTTGAACTAAACAAATATACATCGTGCATCATTATAGAGCACGCGAAACGGAAAATCAACCGTGATGAAGCCTCTGCGTTCGTCAAATTGTACAGCTTTCGGGGTCAATTTTTGTGACAACGGACAGGGGCTTTTATGGTATAATTAATAATCAAAAAGGGGTTCGATATTTTTAGCGGAGGAATATATGCTTTATAAAAAGAATTATCTCAGCACCCTGTCCGATGAGCTGTTTCGCTCCCCGACGAGCGAATACCGAGCCGCGCCGTTCTGGGCGTGGAACTGCAGGCTCGAAGAGGACGAGCTTCTGCGGCAGATAGAAATTTTTCATGAGATGGGCTTCGGCGGATTTCATATGCATGTCAGAACCGGCATGGATACGGAATATCTGAGCGACGAGTTCATGCATCTCATCCGCTCCTGCACCGACAAGGCGAAGAGCGAAAAAATGCTTGCTTGGCTCTATGACGAGGACAGATGGCCCTCCGGCGCCGCCGGCGGAATAGTCACGAAAGATAAGCGTTTCCGCGCTCGCCACCTGCTCTTTACCGTAAGACCATATGACGGCTCTGCGGGCTTCACGGACGACTCCACATCGCGCGGAGTGCGCTCCGAGGACGGCGAGCTGCTTGCCTGCTACGACATAGTGCTCGATTCCGACGGATATTTGAAGAGCTACAAGCGCATCGGTGAGAACGACCCTGCCGAGGGGACGAAGTGGTACGCCTATCTTGAAATAAGCGGCGCGAACCCGTGGTATAACGGTCAGGCTTATCTCAACACGCTCGACAAAAAGGCGGTCGAACGCTTCGTTGAGGTCACTCACGAGCGGTACAAAGAGGTCGTCGGCGACGAGTTCGATGAAACTGTCCCCGCGATTTTCACCGACGAGCCGCAGTTCACGCGCAAGACGCTCATGGACAACTCGACCGACACGGACGACCTCATCATGCCGTGGACGGACGATATTGCAACGACATATTCAGATACATATTCTCAGGATATCATGGAATTCCTGCCGGAGATATTCTGGGATCTGCCGGACGGAAAAGTTTCCGCCGCACGTTACCGCTATCATGATCATATTGCGGAGCGGTTCTCTTCGGCGTTCGCCGATACGGTCGGCGGCTGGTGCCGCGAAAACGGTATCGCGCTGACGGGTCACATGATGGACGAGCCGACGCTCGAAAGCCAGACGGGTGCGCTCGGCGAAGCTATGCGCTCATACCGCTCGTTCGGGCTGCCCGGTATTGATATGCTCTGCTCGTGGAAAGAATACACGACCGCGAAGCAGGCTCAGTCCGCCGCGCATCAGTTCGGCTATGAAGGTGTGCTCTCCGAGCTTTACGGCGTTACAGACTGGGATTTTGACTTCAGAGGACACAAACTCAATGGCGACTGGCAGGCGGCTCTCGGCGTCACGGTGCGCGTGCCGCACCTGTCGTGGGTCTCCATGGCAGGCGAGGCGAAGCGAGACTATCCCGCCTCGATAAACTATCAGTCCCCGTGGTACAAAAAATATTCCTGCGTTGAAAATCACTTCGCGCGAGTCAACACGGCGATGACCCGCGGTGTGCCGATAGTAAAGGTCGGCGTTATCCACCCGATCGAGAGCTTTTGGCTTCACTGGGGACCCAACGACAAATCGGGACTCTTCCGCGAGGAGCTGGACAAAAATTTCCAAGAGCTCACTAAGTGGCTCATCTTCGGCAGCATAGACTTCGATTTTATCAGCGAGTCGCTCCTGCCCGAGCTCTGCCCGCAGGCGGATGCTCCGCTTAGAGTCGGCGAGATGAAATACGATGTTATAGTCGTGCCCGGATGCGAAACCCTGCGCTCGTCAACGCTCGACAGGCTCGAAAAGTTCCGCGAGGACGGCGGCAGGGTAATATTCCTCGGCGAAGCCCCGACGCTCGAAAACGCGCAGCCGTCCGACAGGGGAGAGAGGCTATTTAAAAACAGTGAGCACATACCATATCAGCGCGCGTCGCTTCTGACTGCGCTTGACGCGTCAAGAACCGTATGCATCCGCGATGATGACGGCTATCTCTCGGATGGGCTTATTTATCAGCTGCGCGAGGACACGGACAGCCTGTGGCTGTTTGTCGCACACGCGGAGGATTCATATGATTGCGATCTGGCGTTTTACGACGATATAAAAATAACCGTAAAAGGCGAATATTCGCCCGTGATATACGATACCTTGAGCGGCGAGCTGAAGCCCGCGCAGTTTGATTATCTCAACGGCGACACCGTGATAAGCGCGAGGCTCTTTGACTTTGACAGCCTGCTGTTAAGGCTCTATAACGGCCGCTCCGAGAGGCAGTATGCCGAGCCGAAGAAGCTTGAGGATAAAGAAATCCTTGTCCCCTATGAGACTGAATACGAGCTTGACGAGCCGAATGTAATGTTGCTCGACATGGCTCGATTCGCGCTTGACGGCGACGAGCTGAGCGAGCATGAGGAGGAGCTTCTCAGAGCCGATAACATCTGCCGCGAAAAGCTCGGCTTCCCGCTTCGAAGCGGCGCGGTGATGCAGCCGTGGGTCATACATGAGCCTGTGCCCGAGCATAAGGTGAGGCTCCGCTTTAAGATAGACAGCGCGCTTGCGCTCGACGGCGTGTCTCTTGCACTTGAAGACGCGGAGAAAGCGCAGATAACACTCAATGGTCAGGCGGTCGACAACACCGTGACCGGCTGGTATGTTGACAAATCGATAAAGACCGTCAATCTGCTGAAGATAGAGCAGGGAGAGAATATACTCGATATCGTCCTCCCGTTCGGCAAACGCACGAATGTCGAATGGTGCTATCTGCTCGGCGACTTCGGAGTCGAGGTGCGCGGCAGGCTCAAGAAGCTCATAAAGCGCCCCGAAAAGCTCGCGTTTGGCAGTATAGTCAATCAGGGCTTGCCGTTCTACGGCGGCTGTGTGACCTACCGCTTCGGCGTCGACTGCCCCGGCGGGGATATCCGCCTCACCGTCCCGCACTACGACGGAGCGCTGACGGAGATATTCGTTGACGGCGTTCACGCGGGGGAGATAATCTTCCCGCCGTATGAGCTGGAGCTTAAAGAGCTTTCGGCAGGCAGGCATGAGATAGCGGTAAAGCTCTATACAAACCGCAGAAATGCGTTCGGCACAGTTCATCTTTATGATAAAAAGTGCCACTGGATAGGCCCCGATGCGTGGCGCACAAGCGGCTGCAAATGGAGCTATGAATATGTTCTTCGTGATATAGGCGTGGAGTCCGCGCCTGTAATATACAGCTTGAAAAAATAAAAATAAAGGAGAAACAAACGATGAAAAAAGCACTCAAATCGATTCTCGCAGTCGTTCTGGCGCTGACGATGATTATGTCGTGCTCCTTCGCTTCGACCGCAAGCGCGGCGAGCGCGAATGCCGCACCGACTGATGTCTCGGTCTCGGAAATTCCGCAGATTATCGCGGGACTTGTGAAAATCGGCATTGAAGTCGCCAAGAAAGCCTATGAGTACTACGACAAGTATGTCCCGGATTCGGTAAAGGACTTCAATTCTACCGTTGCCAAGGATGCTGCCGGCGCGGTCAAGAATCTGGCAAAAATCGAACCGCTCAAGGTTTTGATAGGCGGCAAGGAGTACGATGTGAGCACCCCGTGGGGACTCATTACGGCTCTTGCGAAGATGGAGACGGATAAAGAGAAGACAAGTATTCTCATGACCTATCTCGACTGCATCTTCACAAAGATAATCAGCTTCATTGCGGACATGGTCCCGCTGCCGAGGGGACTTACCAAGCTTGAGGACTATAAGCCCGAGAGCGAGAACTTCTACAAGGGCAGCAAGGAATTTGTCAGCGAGGCTTCTAAGGACGCGAAGTGGCAGCTCGGCTACAGCCAGGCGAGCCTCGTCCCCGACGATGTTCTCAACGGACATTATTATCTTGCGGGCTACCTGCTTCAGAACTTCCCGTCGAACACTGTTGAGACCGTGCTCGATGACATGAAGGTCCGCACTGTTGTTGTTGACGACGGACGCGGCAAGGTCGTTTTCTCGACCATCGAGTGCATCGGCATCGCGAGCGAGGACATCAAGCAGATCCGCGACCGCGTTGCAAAAGAGCTCAAAGACGAAAACATAATCTCTGTCAATGTCTTTGCGACCCATTGCCACAGCTGCATCGACACGCAGGGTCTCTGGAATCCCTTCTTCGTCAAGCTTGCGAAAAACATCGGCGTCACCTATAGCGGCAAGGGCGAATATTCCTCCGGCACCGACCCGAAGTATATGAATTTCCTCTTTGAAAAGACCACTGATACTATAGTTGAGGCGTGCAGGAATATGAAGTCCGGCGAGATGTATGAGGCTACCCTCGACCACCTCGGCGAGGACTACATCAACGACAAGCGCGGCGTGTTCGACGCTGTCGACAATCTCACAAGACTCCGCTTCGTCCCCGACGACGGCAGCACCGAGACCTATATAGTCAACATGTCCGCTCATCCCTATATCACCGGTCTCAAGACCAGCAAGAGCAGCGGCAAGGAGCTCTCCGCAGACTACACCTACTACATGGAGCAGATAATCAGCAGCGCGGAGAACAACAACACGAACTTCATGTTTATCAACGGCGCTCTGTGCGGCATCTATTCCGCCCGCGGAGTCACCAACGACGGCGTTGACACCGTCCGCAGAAGCGAAGAGGCTACCCGCTACGGCAACGAGCTCGGCAGAATGGTAGTTGCTCTGACCATGACCAAGGATGAAATCATGCGCGCCGGCGATTGGCTCACGAACGACAAGTTCTATGCCGACGCCGCCGAGGCGATAAAGAACAACACCGAGCTTACCGACGAAGAGAAGCAGAAGAAGCTCGACGCGATAACCGTTTGGTACGAGAACTGGGAGCCCGTCAAAGAGACGAGAGTTGAGCCCATACTCAACATCAGACACAAGGAAGTCTTGGTCGAGATAAGCAATCCCGTTATCGAGGCTGTCGGCAAGGCGAGACTCGTCGGCAACAAGATATATTACGACAAGAACGAGACTCTCTACACGACGACCGAAGTCGGCTATCTTGAGATAGGCAAGAACATTAAAATTGCTCTTCTGCCCGGCGAAGTATCGCCCGAGCTTATCGACGGAAAAGGCGCCTGCCTTGCCGAGAACGCTTACAGCGGCAAGGACTTCGGTTATCCGTCGCTCAACAGCATCGTCAGCGACTATGCGGGCAAGAATGCTGAGCTCTATGTGTTCGGCGAGGCTAACGATGCCTGCGGATATGTCGTGCCCGACAATGACTACTGCATGATCTTCTTCGACGGTTCCGACCTGCTCGGTGACCACTATCAGGAGACCATCTCCTTCGGCAGAACGGTTGCTTCGACCCTCGTCAAGGCTTATGCCGAGATGATGAAGGATCTCAAAGCCGGAAAATAAAATGAACAAAAGCCGGGGCTTTCAGCTCCGGCTTAGTTTATTGACAGCACCGCTACCGCGTAAGCGGCACGGAATCCTCGAAACGTCTATTACCAATCGCTCGTATGGAAAGCCCTTGCGGCTGTTCGCTATTTTAAAGGTTAGTGTAGTTAAATAGACTAAGGCAAACCTCGGTCATTGGACTTTTGCAAAGTAGAAGTAAGTAATCAGCCGACCTTAATAATTAAGCTTTCAATAGCCGCGCCGCAGTGTTTGATAAACCAACGGAGACAGGCGAGGGAACGGCTTGCGAAGCAAGACGCACGAGCACGCATTCGTTCAAGCTCCGGCGCGTTTGCGTGCGAATGTGCCGAGCTACCGACTGAGAGCCGCAGGCTAAGTACTGCGGCGTGGCGTTAACGGGGGTACAGGGGGAGATTCCCCCTGTTTTGCTTTTCTTTTGCAGGCGTTTTCTTTTTCAAATAAAAAGAAAATGCCGAAACGCGGGAAGTATATATTGTTTGATTATTGTGGGGCGCGAAGGTAGAGGGTGGATTATACAATTTCATATCGTGCCGCTCGCGCGGCATCGGTGCGTCGAGGTCGCCGCACCCTACAAGCCGCGCGTCAATAAATTTGTACAGGCTTCGCGGACGGATGAAATCCGACTATATCGCTCACTTTTTCACTATTCACTTTTACTTATTACTTTGAGCGAAGCGAAACAAACCCCTCAGTCTCGGCTTACGCCGAGCCAGCTCCCCTACAGGGGAGCCTATAAGAAAAGTCCCGACAGCTATTACTGCCGGGACTTCTTTTGTATTATGCTTTTTTACTTTACTTCTTCTGCGGTGCGGAAGCCTTTCTTGACGAGGAGGTTGTTTATTCTGTCTTTCGGGTCGAGAAGCTTGCTGACCGAGGTGTCGTGGTTCAAAGTGTCGATAACATAGGAGATGTACTTCGACAGGTCGACCTCGACATACCACTCGCGCTGTTTGAGCTCGGGGGTTCTGTAGATGAGGTTGGTGGTGAACACCTTGTTGATAAGGCCGCTTTCGTATGCCTTGTCGAAAGCCTCAAGTCCGTTGCAGAACAGGCCGAAGCAGGTGCAGACGAAGATTCTTCTCGCCTTGAGCTCCTTGAGCTTCGTTGCAACTTCGATCATCGACTCGCCGGAGGAAATCATGTCGTCAACAATGACAACATCCTTGCCCTCAACATTGTCGCCGAGGAACTCGTGGGCGATTATCGGGTTTCTGCCGTCAACAACGACCGAATAGTCGCGTCTCTTGTAGAACATACCGAGGTCAACGCCGAGAACGGTCGAATAATAGATGCAGCGACCCATGCCGCCCTCATCGGGGGAAATTATCATCAGATGATCGTTGTCGATCTTGAGATCGGGAACATTCTTGACGAGCGCCTTTATCATCTGGTAAGCAGGCTGAATGTTTTCAAAGCCGTGGTTCGGGATAGCGTTCTGAACTCGTGCGTCGTGCGCGTCAAAGGTGATGAGGTTGTCCACTCCGAGAGCGCTCAGCTCCTGAAGAGCCATGGCGCAGTCAAGGGATTCTCTGCTTGAACGCTTGTGCTGTCTTCCTTCGTAGAGCATGGGCATGATGACGGTGATGCGTCTTGCCTTGCCGCCGATCGCGCTGATGGCGCGTTTGAGGTTCGCGTAGTGATCGTCGGGGCTCATCATATTGTCCTTGCCGTACATCTTATAGGTCAGACCGTAGTTGAACATATCGCAGACGATGAAGATATCGTAGCCGCGAACGGACTGCTGGATATGGCACTTCGATTCGCCCGAACCGAAACGCGGGAATGCCGCCTTGATGAGGTAGGAGTCGCGCTGATAGCCCGAGAACGCGATGGTTGTTTTGTGCTCGCTCTCGCGGATCTCGCGCCATGTTTTGAGATAGGCGTCGATCTTTGCGGCAAGCTCCTCACAGCCGGGCAGTGCGATGAGCGCAAGCGGTCCTACAGGAATAGTTGAAAAATCCGGTGCAGTTAAAGCTTCTGACATAATAATTCCCTCCGCAGATTAAATTGTCTTTTTTGCCTTCATCTAACATTATATAATAAAAAACGCCCGATTGATAGTCAAAAAGAACTTTTTCAAAAAAATCTGCCGCAGACAATTGGGCGTTTTTTGTTAATTATGACAATTTTAAAACTTATGAGTTAGATACATGGACATCGAGCTGGTTGAACGGGATGTTGATTCCGTTTTCGTCGAAGGCTGTTTTGACATCCTCCTGCAGTTTGTAGTAGACGGTCAGATAATCGGAAGATGAGCACCACGCCATGAGCAGAAGGTCGATGCTGCTCGCCGACTGCTGCTTGACGACGACTTCCGGCTCGGGATTTTTATAGATGAGTTCGTTCTTGAGCGCCTGCGCGTGGAGCACCTGCTTTGCGAGGGCTATGTCGTCGGAGTAGGAGACGGAGAAGGTCATGTCGAGTCTGCGGCGCCCTTCGGCGTTGTAGTTAATAATATTGTTGCTCGTGATGTGCGAATTCGGGACTATAACGCGCTTGTTGTCAACGGTCGTAAACACCGTGTACATCAGCTTTATCTCGTGAACCCGTCCGCTTATGTTCTCAAGTTCGACGAAGTCGCCGCTTTTAAAAGGCTTGTTGACGAGTATCTGTATGCCGCTGGCAAACTGGGCGATGCTGTTTTGCAGACCCATGCCGGCGGTCAGTCCCGCCGCGCCGAGGGCGGCGATGAACGAGTTCAGATTGAAGCCGAGAGTCGAGAGCGCGGAGAGTATGACCGCAAATCTCAGCAGCCAGACTACGATGCTGCGCAGAAACGAGTGGATGGATGCGTCAACGCCCTTTCGCGTCAGACCTTTTATCAGCAGTTTGCCGATAAGCGAGCTGACCCAGAAGCCGAGCGCGATTATTATCACAGCCCCGGCGAGCTTTGGCAGCGCGTCGACGAGCTTAGACATAAATGTTTCAAGATCGAATGCCGAGAGTTTTTCCGTCATATCTTTTTCCTCCGTTTTGGGTATGTCTCATTATACCAAATGCGCTCCGAGTTTACAACCTTTTGGACAAATGCGCCCGAATGTGCAACTTTGCGACAGCGGGCGAATGTTGGGTATTTAATCGCGCTTTGCAGTGTGATAAAATATCCGGTAAGATGCGGACATATAGGTATAGACATTATAGATAAAAAAATATTTATTTGTGCTATCTATTCATTTTTCGGTCATAATTTTGTGGTAAAATAACAGAAAATGCGGCGGAAAAATATTTTTATATATGTTCGCCGATGAAAGGAGCGTGTTTCTATGGCGTCCGAAATGCTTTCAAAGGTGCTCGATGCCGAAAATTCGGACAAAGAGGCGCAGAAAGCGGCGCACGAACAGGCGCAGAAAACCGTCGACGCGGCGGTCGAAGCGGGCGAGGGCGCAGTTGCAAGAAAGAAGGCTGAGGCCGCAAAGAAAGCGGAAGAAATCATCGCGGGTGCGCGCGAACAGGCGCGTGCAAACGAGGAGAAAGCCGAAAAGGCGGCAGGGGAGCGCAAGCGCGAAGTGCTTGCGGCTGCCGAAGCGCACAGAGCCGAGGCAATCAGAGCGGTTATGGAGACGGTGATCTGATGAAACGGCTCAGAAATTACAGAAAAGTCAGGAGGTGTCAGGTTGGCAAAGCTTAAAATGAAGTGCATCGAGCTGCTCGCTCCGCTTGAACAGAGCAAGGAGATAATCGACTGCCTTCAGCGTATGGGTACTGTCGAGCTGACCGACTGCGAAGAGAGCGAATCGCTCTGCAAGCTGTCAACGGGCGTCACCGTTTCGACCTTTGAACGGTACCTCGCGGCGGCGGAGAGCGCGCAGAAAACGCTCGACAAATATGCTCCGCAGAAAAAGGGACTGATGCAGAGCCTCATGTCGTCGTTCGGCGGCAGAAAGGAGCTCGAGGTTTCGGAGTATCTTAAAAAAGCCGATGAGGCGGATGAAATACTCCGCGAGTGCTACAGGATAAACTCGCTCGAAGCGGATATGCGCGAATATGCGGCGGACAATGTCCGGTGCCGCACCGCGATGGACGCGCTCGAGCCGTGGCTGAGCCTCGATATCCCGATGAAATGCAAGGGCACGGATTCGTCTGCGGTGTTTATCGGCTCATTCCCGGTGCAGTATGACGCGCAGTCGCTTCTCGAAGCGATAGCGGCGGCAGCGCCGGAGATAGGCGAAGTCGACGCGCAGATAATCTCGGCTAACAGCGAGCGCACTTGCGCGGTTGTGATGTGCCACAAGGAGTGCGAGAAAGAGATATTCGAAGTGCTGAGAACGCTCAATTTCGCTTATCCGTCCGACCCGACGAAGCATCCGCCGCGCGTGAGATATGAGCGGCTTCAAAAGCAGATCGAGCAGAACGAAAAAGATTCCGAAACGGCGCGAGCCGAAATAGTGAAGCTTGCGGGCTGCTACGATGATATCAGCTTCGTCATTGATTATTTCACGATAAAGAAAGAAAAATACGCGGCTCTTGAGCGCATAGCCATGACGAACCGCATCTTCGTCCTCACGGGATATATCCCCGAGAAGCGGGCTGCAAAAGTTATTGACGCGCTCGAAAAGAAATACACGGTCGCTATCGAAATTACCGACCCGGACGCAGATGCCGATGTGCCGGTGCTGCTCGAAAACAACGCCTTTGTCGCGCCCGTCGAGCCGATAACAGAAATGTATTCGATGCCAAACCGCGACGATGTCGACCCGAACCCAGTTATGGCGTTCTTCTACTATGTGTTCTTCGGTATCATGCTCTCGGACGCGGGCTACGGCGTGATAATGGTCATCGCCATGCTCATAGCCAAAGCAAAGCTCAAGCTCGAGCCCAGGATGAAAAAGACGGTCAATATGTTTCTCTATTGCGGAATCTCGACCGTGTTCTGGGGCACGATGTTCGGCAGCTGGTTCGGCGACGCGCCTCAGGTCATAGCGCGTGAGTTCTTCGGCAAGGAGATAGCGTCGACGGCGGTCTGGTTTGAGCCGGTCAACGACCCGATGAAGCTGCTGCTCTATTCGTTCCTGTTCGGTATAATCCACCTGTTCGCAGGTCTTGCGGTCAGGTTCTATATGCTCTGGAAGGACGGCAAGAAGCTTGACGCATTCTGCGATGTCGTCCCCGTCTATCTGCTCGTCGCAGGTATCGCACCGCTGGGCGCAGGAATCATAATCGATGTGCCGCAGACGCTGACGGCAATAGGCAAATATGTTGCCCTTGTCGGCGCGGTGCTGACCGTTCTGACGAGCGGGCGAAGCGCCAAGAATATTATCGGCAAGCTCGGCGGCGGACTTTACGGGCTGTATAACACGGCGTCCGGATATCTCGGAGATATCCTCTCCTATTCGCGCCTGCTGGCGCTCGGACTTTCGACCGGCGTTATAGCGACGGTTATTAACCTGCTTGGCACGATGCCCGGCAACAAAGTCGCAAAGCTGATATTGTTTATTATAGTATTCCTGCTCGGACATACGGCGAACATCGCGATAAACCTTATCGGCACATATGTCCACACGAACAGGCTTCAGTATGTTGAATTCTTCTCAAAATTTTATGAGGGCGGAGGACGCTCCTTCACCCCCTTAAAAGCAGATACAAAACATTTCAGATTCAAGGAGGAAATACAGTAATGTCTATTTTTTCAAGTCTCGGAACATCAATAGCCGTCCTCGGCGCCGCTCTTGCGGCTATCCTCTCCGGTATGGGCTCCGCAAAGGGAGTCGGCCTTGTCGGTCAGGCTGGAGCGGGCGTTATCACAGAAGACCCCACGAAGTTCGGTAAAGTGCTTATCCTTCAGATTCTTCCCGGTACTCAGGGACTCTACGGCTTCCTTACAGCGTTCCTTGCGCTCAACAGAATGGGCGTTATCGGCAGCGGCTTCGAGCCTCTCTCGATAGAAAAAGGTCTTATGATGTTTGCGGCCTGCATGCCCATAGCGATAGTCGGTTATTTCTCCGCAATAGCTCAGGGCAAGACTGCGGCGGCAGGCGTCAGCATAATAGCCAAGAAGCCCGACCAGAACGGTAAGGCTATAACCATGGCGGCAATGGTCGAGACCTACGCCGTTATCGCCCTGCTCGTCTCGATCCTTTCGATCTTCAGCATCAGCGGACTCAATATCTGATGACCGAAAAAACGGCGCGTATGCGCCGGCGAAAGGGATGAAATGATGAGCGGACTTGACAGAATAATTGAAAAAATAAACGCCGATTCTCTGGCGAGCTGCCGCGAGATTGCGGATCAGGCGCAGAAAAAGGCGCAGGATATCGCGGAGGACGCGAACGCGCACGCCGAAAAGGCTTATTCCGATATTATAGCGGACGCTGAGAAAAAGGCACAGTCGATATTAAATATGTCCGAAGCGAATATAAACGGCATTGCCCGCAGAGCTGAGCTCTCAGCTAAAGTCGAGGCAGTAGACGCGGCGATAGAGGCGGCTTATGACGCAATGTGCAATATGGGCGCGGACGATTATTTCGCGGCGCTCGAAAAGCTCGCCGTCAGGAACGCCTGCAAGGGCGAGGGGGAGCTGAGGCTCTCGAAAGCCGATCTCGACCGCGTGCCGTCGGGCTTCGTTGAAAGAATAAATGCCGAATTGAAAGACGGTTCGGTGAAGCTTGCGGCGCAGGGCGCGGATATCGAAAACGGATTTATCCTCGTCTACGGCGATATCGAGATAAACTGCACCTTCAGAGCGCTCATAAACGAGCAGAAGGACACCATCCGCGAAAAAGTCTGCGGCGTGATATTTTAAACGGCGGTGAAAAATATGCATGAAAATGAATATGCCTACGCCGTAGCGCGAATCAGAGCGAACGAATTGAACCTGCTCACTCCCGCCGAGACTGAACAGCTGATATCAGCTGAGAGCTATGAGGCGGCGCTGAGACTGCTCGGCGACAAGGGTTGGCATACCGACGGCGTCGGTCACGACTATGCGCCGATGCTCGAAGAGCATGTGAACGCCGCGTGGCAGCTGCTCAAAGAGAGCGCGCCGGACGCTTCACTTTTCGATGCGCTCGTGATAAACAACGATTTCTTCAATCTCAAAGCGGCGCTCAAGGCGAAGTTCTCCGACCTCGACCCGTCCGACTATGTTGTAAAACCGAGTGTGTGGGATCCGGCGGAGATAGTCGGGTGCGTCGAGCGAAACGAGCTTGACTCCCTGCCCGAGTGCATGAGAGACTGCGCGCAGGCGGCTTATGACGCGATAGTCAAGCTCGAGAGCGGCAGGCTTGCGGACACCGCGATAGACACGGCGGCGCTGAAAACGAGAAAGCAGTTCGCCGAAAAGAGCGGAAGCAGTCTTTTGATGAAAGAGGTCGAGCTCTCGTGCGCTGCCGCCGATATAAAAACGGCGCTGCGCTGCGCTTCGGCAGGCAGAACGGCTCAATATATCAAAAATGCGCTGTGCCCGTGCGAAAGCCTTAATTCAGACGAGCTGATCCACGCGGCGTTCGAGGGTGTTGACGCAGTTGCGGATATGCTCGCGAACACTGAACTGGGCTCCCTTGCGGACAGCCTCAAAGAGGGGCTTACGGCTTTTGAAAAGAAGTGCGACGAGCTCTCGGCGCAGCAGATGACCGAGGCAAAATATACGGCGTTCGGCCCAGACCCGCTTGCGGCTTATTATAATGCCGTCGAGACGGAGACGAAAAATGTCAGAGTTATACTCTCGGCGAAGCTCAACGGCTTTTCCGCAGAGACAATAAGAGCGAGAGTGAGGGAAGTCTATGCATAAGATAGCCGTTATGGGCGACAGAGACAGCATCTTCGGCTTTGCGTCCCTCGGAATGCACATCTTCCCCGTCGACGACCCAGCCGAGGCGGCGCCGATGCTCCATAAAATGGCGGAGAGCGGGTATGCGGTGATATTCATCACCGAGGCTCTTGCCTCCGGGCTCGAAAACGAGCTCGAACGCTACCGCACAAGACCTCTGCCCGCAATAGTGCCCATTCCCGGAGTCAAGGGAAACACGGGCATGGGTATGAAGAATGTCAGCAGATCCGTCCAAAAGGCGGTCGGCTCGGACATACTGGACAAATAATGACGCTCAACCGAAAGGCGTGATAACAGATATGACTACAGGAAAGATTTCAAAAATAGCCGGTCCGCTCGTTGTTGCAACGGGCATGCGCGAGGCGAATATGTTCGACGTCGTGCGCGTCAGCGACAGCAAGCTTATCGGCGAGATAATAGAGATGCACGGCGACAGAGCCTCCATTCAGGTCTATGAGGAGACCTCCGGACTCGGCACGGGCGAACCCGTCGAGTCAACGGGCGAGCCGCTGAGCGTCGAGCTCGGCCCCGGACTTATCGAGGGCATTTTCGACGGCATTCAGCGCCCGCTCGAAAAGATACGCGAGCTCGTCGGCAACAGCCTCGTCAGAGGCGTTGAGGTGCCCGCTCTCGACAGGGAGAAGAAGTGGCATTTTGTGCCGAAAGTGAAAGCGGGCGACAAGGTCGTCGGCGGCGATATCCTCGGCACCGTGCAGGAGACCGAGATAGTCGAACACAGGATAATGGTGAAGCCCGGCGTTGTCGGTACTGTCAAATCTATAGCTGAGGGCGATTACACCGTAACCGAGCAGATAGGTTCGATAGAGACCGCGAACGGCGATGAGCTGCCCGTAACGCTCATGCAGAAGTGGCCCGTGCGTCGCGGCAGACCGTTTGAAAAGAAGCTCGCGCCGAATGTCCCGCTCGTCACCGGTCAGCGCGTCGTTGATACGCTGTTCCCGATAGCTAAGGGCGGCGTCGCGGCGATACCCGGCCCGTTCGGAAGCGGCAAGACCGTCACCCAGCATCAGCTTGCAAAGTGGGCTGAGGCGGATATAGTCGTCTACATCGGCTGCGGCGAGCGCGGCAACGAGATGACAGATGTTCTGAATGAGTTTCCCGAGCTTATCGATCCGCATACCGGAAAGTCGCTCATGGAGCGCACCGTGCTTATCGCAAACACTTCGGATATGCCCGTCGCCGCGCGTGAAGCGTCGATATACACGGGCATCACGATAGCGGAATATTTCAGAGACATGGGCTATTCCGTCGCCCTCATGGCGGACTCTACCTCCCGCTGGGCGGAGGCTCTGCGCGAGATGTCCGGCAGACTTGAGGAAATGCCCGGCGAAGAGGGCTACCCCGCTTATCTCGGCAGCAGACTTGCCCAGTTCTATGAGCGTGCGGGACGTGTTATTTCCCTCGGCTCGGACGGACGCGAGGGCGCGCTCTCGGTCATAGGCGCTGTTTCGCCTCCCGGCGGCGATATTTCGGAGCCCGTCTCCCAGGCGACACTCAGAATAGTAAAAGTCTTCTGGGGACTCGACTCGGCGCTCGCATATAAGCGCCACTTCCCGGCGATAAACTGGCTGACGAGCTATTCGCTCTATGCCGACTCGCTCGGAAGCTGGTTCAACGAGAATGTCTCGGATGAGTGGACCACGCTTCGCGCAAGGCTCATGGCTCTGCTTTCAGATGAAGCTTCGCTCGATGAAATAGTTAAGCTCGTCGGTATGGACACCCTCTCTCCGACTGACAGACTCAAGATGGAGACTGCCCGCTCAATACGCGAGGACTTCCTGCATCAGCTCGCTTTCCACGAGGTGGACACATATTCGTCCCTGCGCAAGCAGTATCTGATGATGAAGCTCGTCCTGCGCTTCTATGACGGTTCTCTCGATGCGCTCAAAAAGGGCGCGGATATTGAAAAACTCGTCTCGATACCCTCGAGAGAGAGCATCGGACGCTTCAAATATGTCCCTGAAAAGGACATTGAGGACACATATAAAACAGTCTGCGCGGCGATAGATTCCGAGATAAAAGCCGTTGTTGACGCAAGGGAGGAATACTGATGCCTAAAGAATACAGAACTATTCAGGAGGTTTCGGGACCTCTTATGCTCGTGCGCGAGGTCGAGGGAGTCAAGTATAACGAACTCGGCGAGATAGAGCTGGCAAACGGCGAGACCCGCCGCTGCCGCGTGCTCGAAATCGACGGCACGAACGCGCTCGTTCAGCTGTTTGAAAACTCCGCCGGAATCAACCTCGCCAACAGCAAGGTGCGTTTCTCCGGCAGACAGATGGAACTCGGCGTTTCGCCCGATATGCTCGGCCGCGTCTTTGACGGACTCGGCAGACCTATTGACGGCGGCCCCGAGATAATCCCCGAGAAGAGAATGGATGTCAACGGCCTGCCGATGAATCCGGCAGCCAGAAGCTATCCCCAGGAGTTCATCCAGACCGGTATCTCCGCTATAGACGGACTTAATACCCTCGTCAGAGGTCAGAAGCTGCCGATATTCTCGGCATCCGGTCTGCCACACGCCAACCTCGCGGCGCAGATAGCGCGTCAGGCTAAAGTCCTCGGCGACAACGAGCAGTTCGCCGTTGTGTTTGCGGCTATGGGTATAACCTTCGAGGAGTCGAACTACTTCGTCGAGAGCTTCAGAAGCACCGGCGCGCTCGACAGAACCGTAATGTTCTCGAATCTCGCAAACGACCCCGCCATCGAGCGTATCGCAACGCCCAAGATGGCTTTGACCGCCGCGGAATATCTCGCGTTTGACCGCGGGATGCACGTCCTTGTTATATTGACCGATATCACGAACTACGCCGACGCGCTGCGCGAAGTTTCTGCGGCGCGCAAGGAAGTCCCCGGCCGCCGCGGATATCCCGGCTATATGTACACCGATCTCGCGTCTATATATGAGCGCGCAGGCAGGCAGAAGGGCAAGCCCGGCAGCATAACGATGATTCCGATCCTCACCATGCCCGAGGATGATAAGACCCATCCCATTCCCGACCTCACGGGCTACATCACCGAGGGTCAGATAATCCTCAGCCGTGAGCTTTACAGAAAGAGCATCAATCCGCCTATCGATGTTCTGCCGTCCCTGTCCCGACTTAAAGATAAGGGTATCGGCGAGGGCAAGACGAGAGCCGACCACTCGAACACGATGAACCAGCTGTTCTCCGCATATGCGCGCGGTAAGGACGCAAAGGAACTCATGGTTGTTCTGGGCGAGGACGCGCTGACGGATATGGATAAGCTCTACGCAAAGTTTGCGGACGAATTCGAGAAGGAATATGTCTCGCAGGGCTTTGACACCGACCGCAGCATCGAGGACACGCTCAACATCGGCTGGAAGCTCCTCTCGATACTTCCGCGCAGCGAGCTCAAGCGTGTCAGTGACGAGTTCCTCGATAAGTATTACGGCAAGTTCTGAATCCATATGGGAAGAAGTGATAGACTATGGCGGTAATGAACGTGAACCCCACGCGAATGGAGCTTACAAACCTCAAGCGCAAGCTTTCCACGGCGCGCAGGGGACATAAGCTGCTCAAAGACAAGCGCGATGAGCTCATGCGCCGCTTCCTCGATCTCGTAAAAGAGAATAAGGCTCTTCGCATCCGTGTGGAAGAGGGGATAAAGCAGGCAAATGTCAACATGGAGATAGCGAGAAGCGCCATGAACGACAAGAGCTTGAGCGTCGCCATGATGCTCCCCACGCAGGAGATGAGCCTCGAAAGCTCGGAGAAAAATGTGATGAGCGTTATGATTCCGGTTTTCGATGTTCAGTATAAAACTGCTGACAAGAACGATATTTATTCATACGGAACGGCGTTCACCTCGGCGGAGCTTGACAATGCGGTCAGCGCGCTGTCGGAGATAATGCCGGATATGCTCAGACTCGCAGAGGTCGAGAAATCGTGCCAGTTGCTCGCGGGCGAGATAGAAAAAACGCGCCGCAGAGTCAACGCCCTTGAGCATGTTATGATCCCTCAGTATGAGGAGACGATAAAGTATATCTCGATGAAGCTCGACGAAAATGAGCGCAGCACAACAACGCGCCTGATGAAGGTCAAGGATATGATGCTCGAACAGGCGCACCACTACGACGACCCGTTCGGAATGGAAGCGTGAAAAGCATAAATTTGTTGACAAACATCGGATAATACAATATAATAATAACCGCCGGAAAAGCCTCCGGCGGTCATTATTAATATGCGGGCGTGGCGAAATCGGCAGACGCAAGGGACTTAAAATCCCTCGGTGGTGACACCGTACCGGTTCAAGTCCGGTCGCCCGCACCATGAAAAAAGCATTTGCGGTTGCAAATGCTTTTTTCAGTGAAATTCGTTCCGTCGGAACGAGTGAAATATCTTCGATGTGAAATATTTGCTTTGCAAATGTGAAATACGCCTGCGGCGGTGAGGCTTTGTTTCACATTCACTTGATGCGAAGCGTCAAATTTCACAATTTGCAGAGCAAATTATTTCACTGTGAGCGAAGCGAACAGCAACATTTCGGAGCGCAAGCGACATCATCGGGCGCACAGCGTCGGCGTTATTGAACAATGTTCGGATTTAGGATATACTGTCTATATAAACAGGTGATACGAATATAAAAGAAAAATAAACTTGCAGAATTATCTGTGACCTTCTCCGTTCAGATTATTAAACTTGTAAAAGGCCTGAAATAAAAGCACGAAACCGTGATTTCCAATAGGTTCGGCCGTTCCGGTATCTATTTCGGCGCGAACACCCGGAAGTCGGAGTCGATAGGGGAGTAATGCGTCCTAAAAGGCAGCGTCAATGCTTTAAATTGAAATTCTGACATGTTTTATCCCGATGCGGTTATGCACTGCATCGGGATTTTTCGCGCAATAATTTGTATTTTTCCGCCGCCAAATAAAAATCGAGCGGCCGCCGAAGCGACCGCTCTTTTCAGTGTTCCGAAAGATTAGCTTTCTTCTCTCTTCTTTTTCTTGCTGACAACAGTGCCTATCGCAGCACCGCCGCCGATTACCAGAGCTGCAGCCCAAAGGAGTACGTTAGTCGTATCACCTGTGTCGGGTACGTCGGTTGCGCCGGGCTTGTCAGACGTGCCGGGCTTGTCGGGTGTACCGGGCTTATCAGGTGTGCCGGGCTTATCGGGTGTACCGGGCTTGTCGGGTGTACCGGGCTTATCGGGTGTACCGGGCTTATCGGGTGTATCGGGCTTATCGGGTGTATCGGGCTTGTCGCCCTCGGTGCCGTCGGACTCGAATATGGCTTCGAGTATAACGTTCTCTGCGGGCATTTCGAAGGTGGCAATGCTCTTGTTCTCTAACTCAACGCCGCCCTTGACGACCTTCCACTCCTTGAACTTGTAGCCGGGCTTCGCAATGGCAACGACCGTTACCTTTGTGCCTGCCTCGGAGTAAGGCGGATATGCAACGCCTACGCCGTTTCCGTCAGTCTTGACCAATACGAAATGTATGTCGCGCTTAACGTTCATGTCGTCATCGTTCGGAGCGTCCTTGATTTCCGCAAAGATAGCCTTAACGGTGACATCCTCATCGGGCATAACGAACTTGTTGTCCTTTATCTCGACATTGCCTCTGATGACCTGCCACTCCTTGAAGTAGTAGCCGTCATTGCCCTTGGCGGTGAGAACTATCTCGGTGCCTGCGATAGCATCGGTTGCGGATGCGGAAGCGGTGCTGTTCTTATCAGTCAGAACAACGATTTTGTGCTCTGCGGCGAATATGGCCTTAACTTCAACATCCTCGTCGGGCATGATGAACTTGTTGTCCTTTATTTCTACGTTGCCCTTTATGACCTGCCACTCCTTGAAAGCATAGCCTTCCTTGGGGGTAGCGGTGAGGGTTATCTCTTCGCCGTTAAGAGCCTTTTCCTTGTCGGCGGAAGCGGTGCCGTTGCCGTCGGTGGTAACCTTGATGCTGCTCTCCTTGACGAAGATAACTCTGATAACAACATCTCTGTCGGGCATGATGAACTTGTCGCTCGCTATAGTGACCTTGTCGACGCCTTCTTCAACGACCTCTTCCCAACCGTAGAAGATCCAGCCGCTGTCGGGCTCTGCATGGAGGGTTATCTCCGTGCCCGCAACAGCGGTCTTGGGAACGGAATAGGTCTTGCCCTTGCCAACGGGGATTATCGTGATGCTGTGCTCCTCGGGGATTACCTCGGGGATTGCCTCGAAGATTGCCTTAACTTCAACGTCCTCGTCGGGCATGACAAACTTGTTGTCCGTTATCTCTATGCCGCCCTTTATGACCTGCCACTCCTTGAAGCGGAAGCCCTCGTTGGCTTCTGCGGTAAGGGTGATTTCCGTGCCTGCGAAAGCGGTTTCCGCGGATGCGGTTGCAGTGCCGTTTTCGGTTGTAACGGTGATTGCGTGTGCAACGGGATCAACTTCGGGCTGATCGGGATCTGCGGAGACTGTGAAAACCAGTCCGAACAGCATGAGGCAGCAAAGCAGCATGCTTAAAATTCGTTTTTTCATTTTTTTTGTTCCTCCGATTTGTATTTTAGTTTTTCCCTCCTTTTGTTCTGCGGAAGGACTTTTTTGTTCCGGCAAAAGCCGGTCTGACCTATGAGCTTTTACAGACCATATATCACCGCCCTTTTAAAACGCAAAAAACCGGGGACAGCGCAAAAATAGCCTGTCTCCGGTATAGTTCTGTTTATTTTGTTATGCAAAAAGACCTGTTGCTGCAGCAAAAGGGCAGAACGATTCACTCGGCTCTCGCCGAGGAAAATATCCGTCCTGCCGTAGTCTGTCATTGCAAGGTCCTCCGTCCGTTTTTTGGGTACCGCAACCCGCGGGGTAGGGGGTATCGAATGAAGCAGATTATACTTTGGGTGCTTTTCAAGATATATTATACCATCTGTAACAGAAAAGTGCAAGTATTTTTGCGGATTCTGTATATTATTCCATATAATATTCGCACGCAAAAAAAAGAGCGGCCGCCGAAAGAATGCCGGAAGAAACAGTTGCCATAGTTTTACACTCCTTGCTTTTAATTCTGCATTGTGCATTATGCTTCTCTTTTTGCTAAATGTCAACAAAAGTTGATGATTTGAAACGATATCAATCTGCACTCAGGCAAAGCCTAAGAATACGGCTCCCGCAGCATTTACTGCAGGAGCCGTATTTATGTTCTATGCTGCTTGTTATTCGCTCACATGAGAAAGCAGTTCTTTTATGTGCGGTTCAAACTTTAGAAGCTGGCTGTGATGGAAATCCGTTGAATTTATCCAAACCTTGCGTTCAAGAGAGGATATTACATATCCGCACTCGGTTATTTTGTCGAGCGGCATGTGGAAGCTGAACTCCTGACCGAGGCATTCCACTGTAACTTCGACCAGTGCCTTTTCCGGCACTTCGTAGTCGTATTCCGACGGCTCTACCTGCGACAGGTAGTATTCAAACGGATATTTGCTGCCGTCCTGGCGCATAAGAGCACCGGCGCGGTCTTTTGTGGCGCCGGAATATTTGAAATACGGAACATAATAGAGCTCAAAATTTACGCCGTCAGGCTTGGCTCTGAGCAGAGTCTGCACCACAGAGTCTTTCAGACTGTATACTTTTTCTTTATCTGCATAGTTCCAGCCCGCCTCTTTGACAGAACGGTTAAGACGATCGGTATAGAGCAGCAAATCGAGCCATTTCTTTTCTTCCATTTTTTATACCCTCCGTTTTTTGCTTTATTGCAGCTTTTTGACAAAATATAGCACCAAGCAAAAGCAAAGTCAATATGGTACAGGAGAATATTAATGCTACTTTGGCATTTTTGACGGTTTATTTTTAAATGTGACGAACGCTGCCTTTTAATTAAAAAAGAAGCTTAAAATAAGTTCATTTTATTCACCGAGTGTAATAATCTCAAATGTCTATTATGTTATATAGTGCGCATTTGACAATAAGTGCTGTAATACGGTGTGCGCTGATGTCACATAGCAAAATGAAACCATCCGAAAGAGAGACCGATGGCGTTGCCAGATGTCACATTGCTGATAGAATTTGCAGATGTGAACTGAATGTTAACAATCGGTGCAATATCCGTGAAATTTTTTTGAATTTGAAGCTGGAACAGAATTAAAAAGCATTGATTTTAGTCGAAAAATGCGGTATAATCAATCCGCTTATCGATAGTTCTCTATAGGAAACGCTATAGGAAAACTCGATGTGGAAATATAGCAACCTCATAATGCAACAGAAGAAAAAACGCGTGACAAAATATCAACTTTGGAGAGGTGTATGTTAAATGATGAGATTTCTCAAAATTATGGCAGCGGCAATAATGTGCCTGCTTATGGTTGGCAACCTGAACGACTGCGGGTGTAAGGGCCGTGTCACCGAGCCTGTGTCGGAAGAGGTGATAGCCCTCGAGAATACAATCAAAAAAGCGGAGCTGCCGGCTAATTCTGTGAAGGCAAACCTGTATTTTGATAACACACAGTCGATGTACGGATATATCAATGCTGCGAGTAATTTTGCCGTTGCATGCGGCGATCTTATCGAGACTGTTAAAGGCTACGCAAATTACAGCATGAATGCGCTTGTCCGGAAGGATAACGGTTTCCTCGGGTGGGGCAATGTCGACATATCTAATTTCAGGAGCAAGGACTTCTATACATTCAATAAAGGAAGCTTCAACAATGCTGCCGGTGAATACGGTCCGCTCGGCCTGCTTTTCAAAAATGCCAACTCGCCGGTCAATTTCGATGAGCTGAACGTGTTCATTACCGACCTTGCGGAGCAGCAGCTCAATAACAAGGAGCTTGCGCAGAGAATAAACGAAGTGCTGACCGAAAATGACAACCGTTCCGCAGCGCTCTATTATATTAATTCGAATTTCAGTGGCCTGGCATCTGTGCCCGTGCCCTCTTCGGTCGTTAGCGGACAGGTGCGTATGACGGACGAGAACTATACTGGCACAAGACCGTTTTATTGCCTGATCGTCGGCCCGACAAGCGAGGTCGTCAATATCTGCAATGTGCTCAACGATTCGCTGAAGGGTTCCGGCCTTCAGTCCGGAAGAGACTTTGACTATCTTACCGTGCTTTCGAAGCGCGGACTTCAGTATACTCCTATCAGCAAGATGGACGGGGACAATGCGGTGCTTAATGTGGACGCCGAGCCGTTTGACAACGTGTGCGCCGAAGGCAAGCGCAGCGACTATGACGAGTATCCGTCTGTCACTCACGAAAACTCCAATTTTAACTTCAATGTTGAGCTTTGCAAGAGCGACGACGATTCGATGTATTACGATGCAGACCATATGCTCCCGGGTCTCTACTACAAGTACACCACGGACTCCGGAAGGGGGTCTCTGGAAAAGTCTACATATGGCATCGCAACCATGAATTTTGCCATAAAGCTCTCGGATCTTGCCAACGGCGAGCCGGCCAATAATACCGAATATTCTATCCCGAAGGAGTCGCTCAAGGTCAGCGGACTTAAGCTGGAAGAATACGAAGTGACCGATGAATACGGCGATTCCGACGGTACAGAGGAGGCGTTTGTGTGGGAAGACATACCCATGAAGGATCTTCTCGAGAGCAGCGAGCCTTATATGGATATGCCGACCTGCCAGCTTCTTGAAAACGGCAAAACGCTTGATCGCGTAAGAGATTTCGCGAGCAACGACACTCTTCGCGAGATAGAGGAGTATCCGAAGGATGCGCTTAATCTCTACACCGTCAACAACAAGAGCGGAGCTCTGATTGTCAGAGTCAACTTCAAAGAGATGAACAAACTCGCGAAAATGTATAGCAAGCTGACAATATCGTTCAAGGTCATGGGAAAAAGACCCTACGAGGAGAACACCCCCGGATGGATCGGAAACCTGAACCTTGCGGACAATGTGGTGCCGACAGCCGCGAACGGACTTTACAGCAAGACTGTCGGTCTGAATGACTTCTATACATATCTCGTCGGCAGGATGTCCAGCAAGGTCGAGAGAGACAAATACGAGGTCAAAATGAGCCGTGTTATCACGGATGTGGTTATAACCGTTGCCTTGGATGACTGAGGCTACGGAGAATAATAAATTTATATATCTTGAAGGGAAGAAAAGAAGATGAGCAAATCAAGCAGTGTGACCAGCGTCAAGTACAGGAATCTTTTTCTGGGGATAATAATCAGCATTGTCTTCGGAATTGCCGGAGCCGTTATCTGGATCTTCGGCGAGAGCGGAGTGAGAATGAACGGTTCTATGAAGGACCTCGCGATGGTATTCTTCGCAGTCGAAGGAATTCCCGCCGTGGTGTTTTATATTATCTGGTATCAGAAAACTGTCAAAAAGCTCGCATCGGCAAGAGGCGGACGTGTCAATATGGTGCCGTTTTTTGCGCTCGGCGTGATAGCGTCGTTTGTGCTTACCGTTGTTATGTCGATTGTTATGTTCCAGAAGGCGGTAGTTTTCGCGATAATCACTTTCGCCCTTGCGGTCATCGGATCGCTTATCTCGTATTTGGTTTGCCAGCCTGACTAATAAAAAATAAAACGGAGGATATTGTTATGGCGACAAAATATTTTTGCTATTGCATAGGCGGAACCGGCGCACGCATTGCGGAAGTCGCCGCCCACCTTTGTGCGATGAACATGATCAATGCGGCAGCGACAGATGAAATAGAATTTATAATCGTTGACAAAGACAAAGAGTGCGGCGGAACTCAACAGGCAAGGCGCGTCATAGGGAGCGTCCGTACGCTTTCGCCGGGAGCATTCGACAGAAGTGGGATACTTAACGGTAACAATGCGCGTGAATTCTGTAAAAATCACATTAATGTAAATACGGACTGGGATTTCACACTCGCACTTGCACGACTTAAAGAGAGAAATGCAGGTGGGGTTCAAAACGCAGGAGCGATAAGTCTTAAAGATGCCGTGTCCAGAACAAATAATAACGATGATAAGGTATTGATGAATGCATTTTATACGCAGAAAGAGCAGAACATTGATACTGATAAAGGATTTTACGGCGATCCGTCTGTAGGTTCTTTGATATTCAAATACATGGTAAAGAACGATGGAAATCAGAACGATATTGCAAACCCTGTGACGGGTTGGCTCGGACAACATGCAAATGCCGGTGATGAAGCAAGAGTATTTATTATTGGGTCGATATTCGGTGGAACCGGAGCTGCGATATTTTCAAATCTAGCGGCGCATTTGCGCGATAGCGCGAATGTTGGAAGACTATTTATTTCAGGCGTGCTGTTGCTGCCGTATTTCAGCTTCGGAGATGGTGGCCAAAATGCCAAAGTTAATTCTGCTGAGTTCTTTAAGAAAAGCAAAGTTGCGTTGGACGAATACGACAGAGACCTTAATTTGATAAGAACAGAAAACAATCCTAACGGAAGCTTTGATTCACTTTATGTTTGCGGTCAGTATGAATGTCATATGACAAGCGAAAATTATGCGGACGGCGGAACAAATCAAAATAATCACTTCGATTTGGTTGATCTTGTTGCAGCGAGTGCCATGGTAGACTTTTTTAATAAGACTGTTGACAAAAATGGGCAGATTGTCGGTCTGGGCAAAATATACGAGTATCGCTTTGGTCAACATACGAATAATGCAAAAGCAGAAATTGTGCCTAAGGATATTAGCGAGTTGTCTGAGAAAATGAAGCAAATGCTTCTGTTCTCTGCATTTGTAGTTACAAGGGTCTATGGGCAATATTTACTCAATAAGAGTAAGTCACAAGATTTCTATAATAATGTGGAAATGGTCAGAAGACTGTTTGATCACAACGAAATTATTGGAAGAAATAATAAGTATAGTAATGTTATAGAGGCGAGTTCGCCGGCGTCGGTTTATTTGTATTGTAGAGAGTATATAAGGCTTGCTTACGATATTGCAAAAAACGGATATAACTGGCAAGATAATATAGAAAATAATGCATATAAGCTGTTTTCTAAAAATTACACGGGTGCTTTGCTTGAGATTTGTGATGCTATTGATGGTTATGCTGATGAAAACGCAGAACATCTCACAACCATAATTGATAGTTTTATAAATAGCAAACAAGAAATATATGACGGTGAAACACCCAAGAAAACAATTAATTCCGTTGGAGGGGCACTTGGCGCTATTTTCGGCATAGGAAAAGGAGGCCTACCATTAAATAAAATCTCTAAGGTTTATCATGGTAATAATGCGACACCTCCTGAAGCGAGATTTATGGACTATATTCATGAGGCTTATAAAGCCTGTCAAGGTGTTTAAAGAGGAGGAAGAATATTATGCCTAATAATGTACTGTTTCCGTCCAATGATCCGGCGAAAGATTTCGCGCATGATAACGATAATATCGATCGCGGTTGGGTAAAGATTGCTGACAATGAAAATCTCGGGACTATGGCAGCGGCTATACCCCAAGAGGTGGAAAACGACAATAATGACGGCGGAAATAATGATGGTAATGTAGCCAAAAAAGCGAGTAATCCGAAATCAATACCGTCGCCCATTGCTCATATCAAGGCGTTTAAAAATGACCTTGAAAACAATGTGCCGGAGGTTGTTAACGAATGGAGAGGCATGCTCGCGGCAATTGCTCTGCAGAAGTTACAGGGAATGAATATATCTGTAAAACAAATACAACTTCATACCCAGAATGCAAGAAACACCGGTGTGCTCGGAGAAATAGTTTACGAATCGCTGATAGGAAATCCGAAAATAACGGGTTATACGGACGAAAGAGCTTTAGATTCTCTGTATGTATTTTGCAAAGACGATAAGCCCTTCGCAATGTATATGCCGAGCATGATTATTTGCCCGTTCAAAGAGTATGAAAAGGAAATTTTTAACGGCCTTCCTTGGCTTGAAAAAATTGATCGCGAATGGGTCTGGAAGGTTATTAACCAGTGCCAGGACATGAGCAACGGCAATGCGATTTCCACGGTAGGTGTAAAGCTTCATTCGTGGCTGCAGGCGATACACGATACATATAACTACAATCCGATTCAAACGTTTTATGAGGATTTAGAAAAATTGGGCGCGCCTGGTGGTCGTATAGGCTTAGTGCCCGCGGGTTATGATACTGCGATTCCGCAGGCCGGAAATAATGATCCTATTAATAATGCGGCTCCGAGTCCTGACGGTGCTCCTGAAACGGTTTTTTCCGATAAATTGTTGTTTGTAGTTCCTCCGGCAGTAGGAAGGGTGCAGGGAAATGTTGATGGAGATATCGACAAAAATGGAATAGGGGTCTTCTGTCCAAAGAAACTGAGTATTGAAGGCAATAATGTAGTTTATGTTGTTCCGCCTATAACTGATGAGGTGGTGCAAAAGCTTAAAGCTGAGCCGGATGCAGTAGCCCCCCAGCTTGTTAATAACGACTGGGAGATTACTAGCGATGGAAACGAGAAGTTTGTGGTCAAATTTCAGTTATTCTACCCGGGAACGTATGAAACGGTAACGCACAGTCATGAGTACTCTGCTCAGGATGTCATGTGGACATCCGATATGCCCTATATTTCCATGTGGCCATATGTGGGTTTGCACGACGGACTGTGGAAGGATTATATGGTTTCGCTGTTCGTTAAACGCGGTAAGGCAGAATATGGTGCTAATGCATTTTCATACAAAGCCGACTTATCAAATCCTATTACCGTTTATGGTGATACGCCATTTATACAGGGTCAGTATGGTAAAAACAATGTGCTCATAGGCGAAGAGGTTAACGGCGTGACAACTACATGCATGCAGATCGATGTAGTTGCCGGGCAGAATGCCAATAAGCAAACTTTCAAATGCGAATCAAGCTTTAGAATAGGAACTGATGAAAATCAGAAATTCAGGATAATTAAAACCGAGTCGATGCCGTGGGCGATTTCATTTGCCTATAGCAGAGGAAATAGAACATATACACTTGGGTGTTGGATGATTGTTCCGCCTCCGGCAAATAATCAGAACGGCGGCAACCAGAATGCCGTTGCGAAAATTGCAATGGACTTTGGCACAACAAGCACAAACGTATTTATCCGTGTTGGCAACAATCAGCCGCGCTCAATCAATTCTCCGTCAAAATATGTTCATCACATATATAATCCTTTGGCTGGCAAAGATAAGATTTATCAGCGGTACTATCTTTTCGGCGCCGAGCCGGATGGAGTGCAGAACGGTGGGCAGGCTGTAAATGTGAATCTGCTGGGAAAAATAGCTACATACGGTCAGAATCTGATTTCAGTTGATGAAAATGGAAATGCAGCAACAACCGGTGAACCTAATATTGCGGGAAGATTTATCGAAGTTGATAAAGAGTACATGATGAGTAACGACACTGTTAATGACGGAATATATAACGGGCTTAAATGGGGTGATGGCAACAATCAAGAGAGAGCGGATGCAAGGAAAAACTTTATTTCCACATTGCTCAATTGCGCTATGCTCGAAGCGAGAATAGCGGGTGCAACCTCAGTAGAATTGGGGCTCTCATATCCATGCGAATCGACTAACACAGCTGCCCAAATGCTCCAGCAGGCGGTAAGCGGATTAACAGCACCTGGTGATGGAAATACAGCAGCCGGTATACTCCGAAGAAATGCGGGGAACATGACAATAACCCCTTATTATGAGACTGAATCAAAGAGTGACGGCAAATATTTCTGTGATATATTTGCTCCCAATAATATCAACACAAATCCGACTGTCTATCCGAACCAGGGATATACTGTTGTTGATATCGGGGGAGGAACTACTGACATCTCATTCTGGCGTGGATCTGCGAACAATCCGGTTGAGATGAAATCTCAGCATTCGTTCCTGTTTGCCGGTTCTAACATAATAGAACGGACATTCATAGATTTCTTCGGTGATACAGCTAATGATGATAATAAAGCGCGTGAATTTAATAATTTTTGGGCTGGAAATGTTAATGGTTTGGATAGATTTATCACGGTTAAAAGAGACCCTAATAATCCCTCATATTATTATTTGCGTAAGAGCTTAGTCCTGAACTTTCTGCTTGAAAAATCAGCTTTTAACACAAATGCGTTTGGCCAATTAGCCTACAATAATCTTTTTCAAGCAATAAGGGCAAAATATTATGCTTTGTTTTATCTTGTTGCATCTTATCTGAAAGCAGATCAGGTTTATAATGCGCCTCTTCCTAACAACACTTCGTTCTGTCTTGCAGGTTGCGGATCAAAAGGAATAAGAACTTTTTGCTGCAGTACAGATACAAATTTTGCGAATAATATATGCGAACTGGTGAAAAATTTCTCATATGATATTAGAAACGTTTATCTTGTCGCGCCGTACACACAAAATAAGGAAGAAGTGGTCATTGGACTATCGAAATTGGATGCAGGCAATAATAATCGCCAACCTGGAGTTGTCGCTGGAGGTGGTGCCACACCAATCGATAATGATGATAAAGATAGCATAAGGCGCAGCCTCGAAGAGTTGCTTGATACCATAATGAACTTTGAGCAACAGGTGCCGAACGCAGGAGATATTCTGCAAAAAAGTTAAAAATTCTTTTGATAATAACTTCGATACTCAATATTATAATGTCACAGGTATGGCGGTAGCAGATACGGTAGAGAGTTGTGCGGTTATGATTCTTGATAGGATGATAACGAACGCACTCGCCTAACACCACTCAACGTTCCCATCAGCCGGGGTCGGAAACGACCCCGGCAAAATGGGCGAGCCAAGCCGAATGGAATATTGCTCGGCGGTATTATATTCGGACTGGCTTGCCTGATATCAATCTATACAACGAGAGGAGAATCAACAATGTTGAAAAAAATTATTGCGGCGGTGCTGTCTGTTTTGACGGCTCTTTGCCTTGCGCTGCCCGCTTTTGCGGTCAGAAATATAAATGACACGGATTCCACATATGAGAGCACGACCGCCGGAGCCGGGCTGAGAGAGTCCGAGCTCGAAAAATATACTTTCACCATCGACGGTCTCAACGACAATGCGCTTTACTATGAAAAGCTGCTCTCCTTCGTTGCACTTGGCGATGATGGCGAGGAGTATCCCGTGACTGTCTGGGTTGAAAAAAAATCCCCGAATAGCTATTTCCTGTTACTTACGAAAGAAAACGGGGCCCTATATCCTATAAAGGGCTGCATAGAGGCACATATGACCGAGCCCCTGAATAGAACAGAAACATATACACTTATCTTTTCCTCATCGAAGCTGACGATAAAGATCCCGGAAGGCAAGTATACCGAGTATACATTGATGAGTGATATAAGCAAGTTTGAAGAAATCACAATTATCAATAAAAAAGTGAAAAAAATCGCGTCACCGGTGCAGAGCTCCGAGACCGATGCCGAACCCGTGACCGGTGCGATTCAGGCATCCGGAACAACTGTCGGTAACAACGAGAACACTAAATGTGTCGTTTCAACGACTGCAGCTGACAAAGACAATGATGGTGGAAGCGTCTCTAAAAGTACGATGATAACCATTGTCGTTCTGGTGCTTGTGCTGGTGATCGTACTGATTGTGCTTGCTGTGTGCATCCTTTGCAGGGGAAATGTTGCCGGAATCAAGAAAATATTCAAGAATATATTGTCAAAAGGAAACAAGCAGCCTGCGCGTGAAAAGCAGCCTCACAAGAAGAAAAATTCCGAACAGCCCCAACCTAACGACCGCAGCAAAACTGAGCCTAACTATAGAAGTAAGGCTCTGCCCCCCAATATAGAAACTTCTACACCAAAACGCACTGCAAAAAGCAGCAGTAACATTGATGTGCCGGTTAATAATGCCCCTGAGCCCATAGCCTACGATTCAACTGTCAGCACCGATCCGCATGACAGCAACGACAGCATCGAACATACCGACGCAAAATACGATGGAGTCGATACCCGCGACAAAAATACATCGGTAAAGAAATCGGAATGCGAGGAGTTGGCGGATGCCATAGATAGTATATATAAAGAAGAAATGCCACCTGAATCACTCAAGAGAGACGTAATTTCGGTAGAAGTTCATTGCGATGTGAATTCTTTTTTGGGGATCGAGAATGGTGTTAGACTAAATATGTGTAGTGATAATAACAACGGAAGTTTTATAGTGGTTGACAATAGATATTTATTTCTTAACTTCTATATACTTGGAGGTAGGTTCTTTATTGCGTCGGAAAGAATCGCAGGTCTCTCCAAATGCTTTGATCTGATATCCGGCAACCGAAAAGTGAATGCAAATAATCAGAAAATCAAAAAGCTTATTCCCGCCGAAGTTCATGTAGAAAACGGTCAGTTTGTATTGGATAAAAAGGGAGAAATATATTTAGAGGATTAAATGATGAAAAAATATTTTGATGTACGGTGCCCATATTGCTTTGAGCAGCTACGATATAATGATGCTGTTTTTCGCTGCAAGAGCGGGGATGAACAGGAAGACAAATATCTTAAAAATTACAAGGCTCACTTGGAGGATAAGGAGGCACAAGATTTACTTTACAATTTTGTAGACCCGGCCGATCCAAGATACAGCAAATATAAGCGTAAATTCGATGACGGTTGTTATCTTACGGGAATAGAAGATCCCGATAAAAGCACAAAAGGTTTCCTCAATGAGAGGCTTTGCCCTTATTGCCACAATAAACTTTTAAGAATGTTTGGACGCGCGCCCGCTAAATACATTGCGGTTATAGGTGTTCCGGGCAGTGGAAAAACTACATATCTTGCATCGATAAATGAAATGATGAGAGAAAGAAGCACGGAATCGTTCTCTTGGATTAATATGGATCCTAACGACCACTACCTTGAATATATTGCCGATTTATATGCGAAAGGCAACATAGGTGCAGTAACCAAGAGCGTACAAGGTCCATACTTTCGCGAGTTGGGAATAAATAAGAATAAAACCGACATAGTGTTCCTTGATATTCCGGGAGAATGTTATATCGATAAGGAAAGGCTTACTGAAAGAATAGTCAATTATATTAAATACTCGGATGGTTTGATTTTTATTGTAAATGCGGCTGAAACTGTTGAAAATAACGACGAAGCAGTATTGGGAAAAACAATCGATACGGTGCTGGGTATGCTTCGCGAGAATGATATTCCCAAAAAGCCGACTGCCATTGTACTCAATAAGGTAGATCTGGTAAAGGGCGAATTGATGGGAAGAAAAGCATTAAGCGACATTTTTCCGCCGATTACTTCGGATGTAGTTGATATGAGGGCAGTGGAGCGCAAATCAGCAGATATCATACATTCGATGTTGTGGCACGGCGGAGACGGAGACGGAACGGATATTCAGGCGAATCTTCGAGGATATGTGAATAATATTATCAGAGACTTTGGCGAGGATTGCCGTGTGTTCGCAACGAGACTTGTGCTCGAGAATCATTTGGTGCTGAATCAAGGGCTTGACACTCCTTTCCTTTGGCTTTTGGCAAAGATGGGAGTTTTCCCGGTGAAGCAGGAGAAAAAGTGAGGAACCGATAATGGCTACAGTGAATTTTGTTACGCTCTCCCACAGCAGCGCGGGGTATGACTCGTATGATAAACTCAATCGGATGTTTACTGGGGAGAAAAGGCGAGTGGTGCGATCACGTATTCAGGACTTGACGGATTATGCGCCGGATCAGCTCCAATACATGTTCAAAAATGACATCACCTGCAAATCGCTTTTCAGAGTGGGGGATGATATCGTTCTGCTCGAAGCATATCCGCAACGCGATACGAGGTTTTTTGTTGAGTGCAAGGTGGCAACTGCCAAGGCACAGTCGCAAAAGAACAAGTCTGATCTGGCGGAATACATTTTAGATGAAGTAGATCGAAAGATATATAACGAGGATTTTGATTCGACTTTTAAAGAGGCTTTTCTTTTGGCTCTGCTCTCGGATAGAACGCATCTTTACTGTTTGGCGGGCTGTCCGTCGGCGGTTGATGCTGTGCGCCGCAGAATTTACAGCTGTGGCGCGGGACTTTTGTCTCTCGGGTCGTATATTGAGGTTATGAAGCAGATTCCGCCCATAAAATATACCGTGGCAACATGTATATGTGTGACCGGCGAAGATAGATCGAATTTTATGGACAAGATATCCAAAAACAATAGTATTGTGTTTGATATGACAGGCAGGCAGGTGCGGATAAGCGTCAATATTACATCCCCGAAATACTCACAGAACGCTGTAAGAGAGCTTGTGGCAGAGTACAAGAAGAATAACAGAACCTTTGATGAATTTGTCGAAGATTTTGACAAGTTTGTGCGCGAATTTGATATTGACTATTCAAATGAGGGTGACGGCATGATGAACGAGATAATGTATTCGTTTATGAGGCGCAATGCCTCCAATTGCATAAGCAGAGTTACGGCAACCGCCGCAGAGAGAGAGCAGCTGATACGAGATATAGAGGAAAAAGGGAGATGCTGATATGAGTTCTAAAAGAACAGATAAGATAGACATGGGAACTCTCGAAAGAAATTTGAATGCAAACAAAGAAAGCAGAAAGTTCTTTTATCCCAGAGAATATATTTTGAACTTTTGGATCTTCATGACCTGCGAATACTGCGGAAAGCATTTCTTTACCTCGAAGATCAGTCTGTTTGGCGACTATCTGGTCTGCCTGTGTCCGAGATGCGGCGGACGGCACGCGATAACGATAAACATGGTTGGATCATATAGGAGAATTAAACTGTTGACTGTGGCAGCGCTGATTACTGTACTGATATCGCCGTTGATATGCAGGCTGATTTTTGTTCTTTATTATATGTGGATTGGTCAATGAATATTTTGATTTGACGGCAGCGGAGGAAGAAGATGCAAAAGAAAAGTATAATAATTTATGTTACGGCGATAGTGCTCGTTGTTGCTGTTTGCTTTACCTCGGTGTTTTTTGTCATGAAGAAAAACAACAAGGGCTTGCGCCGCACACACAAGCCGACGGCGCAGACATCCGAAAGCGTTGAGAATACAGATGACAGCACGGAGATGCTTGCCGTTGAAGCATCGCTTGATTCGATGAACACGACTCAGCCCGCGCCGGATATCAGTCAGGATTACATATATACCGGAAACGGCACTCTTGAGCTCATATATATAACCCAGAACGCGGACAAGCTTTTCTACTACTGCGGAGATCAGCTGTCAACTGCGGGCATGCAGGTCGTTGCAAAGTATTCGGATGGCGGCTGTCAGTATGTCGCCAACAGTGTCGATGTGTCGCACCCGGATATGTATACCCCGGGATATAAAACCGTAACGCTGAAATATACGGACGACAAGGGGACAATGAAATCGACAAGTTATTCGATTTATATCGAAGAGCCGTCTGTTCAGCTCAACTACAGTGAAATTACACTTGATGTAGGAAAAAGCTGGACTGTGCGTGCTTCGGTCAGTCCCGAGAACTGTTATGTTACATGGGCAAGCTCGGCGAATAAAGTGGCTTCGGTGTCTGGTTCCAGCACGGTGTGCAATATTACCGGTAACGGCTACGGAAGTGTTACGATAACCGCCAGTATAACCTATAACGGCAGGACATATTCCGATTCGTGCGTAGTGTCCGTTTCGTATGCGGATTCGACGATAGATATATATGATGCTTACTGGTATGACTATAGCTATTATAATAATACGATGTATTTCTACTTGAGCGGAACGGTTCAATCAAATTATGACCTCGATTGGGTTTCGGTGCAGCTGAGCGGTCCTCAGAATGTGAATGGTATCATCCAGGATATAGATTTGTATTTTTCTTTTGATGACAGTTATTTAAACGGAAATACCTTTGATCTTGATCAGGGAGAATATTATTTTAAAGTTCTTCCCGGTTATCAATATACGCTTTATGTCTTCGCGACGGATATCTACGGCGGCTCCACAAGCGTATCAACGACTTTAGTCGCGGCTCCGGATCCGAATACAACAACTACTTACTATTACTATCAGGGCTATTAAGCCCTGATAGTATTTTTATATGCAACCCCGGGTGCGCAAAAAACAACCTGTGGTAGATTGAAGAAGTCGGCGCGATTTGATATAATCAAGAAAAAACAGAAGTTGATCGAATGACACTCGGAAACCGCATATATGATTTCAGAAAGAAGGCGGGGCTGACCCGCGACGATGTCGCGCAGAAGTGCTCCGTTTCGAGCCAGTAGGTGCAGAGGTGGGAGAGCGACCACGCGAAGCCGTCGGTGGACAATCTGATAATACTCTCGCAGACACTCAATGTTTCGCTCAATGAATTGCTGACCGGCTGCACCGAGCGCGTCCGCGACGAAAAACGCAGGGCGGGCGTCAGACCCGACTATCCATCGCTCCATCCGTGGGAGTTGTATTCCGAGGAGCTGATGGTTGAGTTCAGGCAGTCGTGCGAAGAGGACATGGATATCGGTGAATACGAGGAGCTTTTCAAGGCTGTTTCGCATCTTCCGGGCGGCGAGTATAAAGAGCGCATAGCGGATGTCATGTTTGATATAGTGTCCCGCACTCCGCTCAAAAAGGACTATGAATTTGACGAACCGAGCGAGCGGCATTCTGCAACTTCGTCAAGGGCTTTGCGCCGCCCGCGTCCGCAGAATATAAGAACCCCTACCGCGAGTGGATAGGTGCGCAGATAAGGGGCGATTATTTCGGTTATATCAATCCCGGCGACTCGGTGACGGCGGCGGATATGGCGTACCGCGACGCGTGCGTATCCCACACGAAAAACGGCATTTACGGCGAAATATTCAGCGTGCCTGTCGTTGACACGACAGCGGCGGGGGACACTTTTCGCGGCTTTTTCTTCGCCATGCTCGAGCGATTCGGCGCAGAACGCGCGCTGAAAATTGCCTCGGCGGCTTCGGCTGTCGCAGTCTCGCGCCCGGGCGCATCTGCGTCGATACCGACGCTCGACGAAGTAAAGAAATTTCTCGAAGAGCGCGGCGAGAGCCTGCTGTGAAGCTTTGATAATATGTCCGGAATGCTTAGGTGTTCCGGATTTTTTATATTTTGACATCGGTGGTATAATAATATTCGGAGCGCACCGCGCTATCAAGCAAAAAGGCGGAAGCCTATGACAAAACTCAGCTCAAAAACAAAAGGTGTTTTCTATATAATTTTGGCGGCGTTCGGCTTTTCGCTGATGTCGATGTTCGTCAAGCTCGCGGGAGATCTGCCATCGTTTCAGAAGGCGTTTTTCAGGAATTTTATCGCGCTGATTTTTATTTTTATCATGATGCTGCGCGATAAAACAGGATTCGTGCCCGCGAAAAAGAATATCCCCGATCTTTTCGGGCGCTGCTTTTTCGGCACTCTCGGCATGCTGTGCAACTTCTACGCGATAGGTAAACTCAACCTGTCGGACGCGAATATGCTTAACAAACTCTCGCCGTTTTTTGCGATAATATTCTCTGTAATTCTGCTCAAAGAGCGCCCGAGCATAGTTCAGATAGCGGGTGTGTGTGTTGCGTTCGCGGGCAGCATGTGCATCATAAAGCCGGGGTTTGACAATCCCGAAGTGCTCGCGGCCGTCGCGGGGCTTCTCGGCGGAGCGGGTGCGGGAATAGCCTATACTTTCGTGCGCCGCCTCGGCTCAAGAAAAGAGGACAGCAAGCGGATAATCTTTTGGTTCTCCGCGTTTTCGTGCGCGCTGTGCCTGCCGCTTATGATAGCGGGGTACAAGCATATGAGCACTATGCAGCTTATTTATCTCGTCCTCGCGGGGACTTTCGCCTGCGTCGGTCAGATAGGCATAACTCGGGCATATATCTGCGCGCCGGCGAAGGAGATTTCGGTCTATGACTACACGCAGGTGCTCTTCGCCGCGGCGCTCGGATTTTTCGTCTTTGGCGATGTGCCGGATGTCCTGAGCGTCATAGGCTATGTCCTCATCTGCGGCGCGGGAGTGGGGATGTTCGTATATAACAAGCGCAGAACGACATAAAAAACAGAGCAGGTCATCGAATATCCGGTGACCTGCTTTTTAAATTTATTCCGAAAATTCTGCAATGACTGCGAGGAAAACTTCTCCGTAGCGCTGTGATTTTGCCTGACCGACTCCGGAGACCTCCATGAATTCCTCCTGCGTTTTCGGTTTGAGGCGGCACATATCGACAAGTGTCGCGTCGGTGAAAACGACATAAGCCGGTATGCTTTGGCGCATGGCGAGACTTTTTCGCAGATCTTTGAGCGCGGCGAGGAGCTTTTCGTCCGCCGGCTGGAGCGGAGCGTCTTTTGCGGCGGCAGCTTTCTTTTTCTGCGGTATCTCGAGCATCATGCGTAGCGTCTCCTGACCCGTCAGAACTCCGCGGCTCTTCGGCGCGAGTTTGAGTATCGGGTATTCGTCGCCCTGTGCGGTCATGTATCCGTTTTCGCAGAGATGGTCGATGATGTCGCGCAGCCGCTTTTCGGGGCAGTCCGCCATTATGCCGTAGGTCGATTGTCTGTTCAGCCCGGCGGATATCAGCCGCTCGTTTTTGCTCCCGCGCAGGACATCGCAAATTACTTTTTTGCCGTATCGCTGACCCGTCCGTGCGACGCATGACATTATCTTCTGCGCGTCAACCGTGATATCCGTGTTCTCGTGATTTGAGAGGCAGTTTGAGCACTTTTCGCACCGCTCGGGGCCCTTGTCGCCGAAATATTCGAGTATGAATTTACGCAGGCACTTGTGCGTCGTGCAGTAAAAAGTCATCTGCTTGAGCCGCTCTCTGTCGCGCCGTCTGACCTCTTCCTGCTCGTCCTCGGTGAGGTCGGGGTTCGGCTCGGAGTTGTTTATTAAGAACTGATTCGTCCGCACATCCTTTGCACTGTAGAGCAGAATACAGTCCGCACCCCTGCCGTCGCGCCCGGCGCGTCCCGCCTCCTGATAGTAGCTCTCCATATTCTTCGGCATGTTGTAGTGGATGACGAACGAGACATTCGATTTGTCGATCCCCATGCCGAATGCGTTTGTGGCGACCATTATCGCCGCGCGGTCGTAGACAAAATCGTCCTGGTTGCGCCTGCGTTCATTTTCATCAAGCCCCGCGTGGTAGCGGGTAGCGGCGAATCCGTTTTTTTGAAGCAGTTCGCACACTTCCTCGACCGCCTTGCGCGTCGAGCAATAAACTATGCCGGATTCATTCTTGCGCTCTTTTATCAGCTTCATCAGCTCGATCGATTTGTTCTTCGGCTGCATGACAGAAAAGAACAGGTTCGGCCTGTCGAAGCCCGTTGTGACAACGAGCGGGGAGACGAGCCTGAGCAGCGTTTTTATATCATCTCTGACGGCTCCCGTGGCGGTAGCGGTAAACGCGCCGACAACGGGACGGGAGTTAAGAGCGTCGATAAAATCGGGTATTTTCAGATAGCTCGGGCGAAAATCCTGACCCCATTGCGAGACGCAGTGCGCCTCGTCGACCGCGACCATGGATATATTGAGATTGCGACATATTCCGAGAAAAGCGGGCGCGCAGAGCCGCTCCGGTGCGACATAAATTATTTTATATTTGCCGCTCTCCGTGTTTTGCAGCACTTTCAGATACTGTGCGTGGGTCAGTGAGCTGTTTATGTATGCGGCGGCGACGCCCGACTGGACGAGCGCGCTGACTTGATCTTTCATCAGAGAGATGAGCGGGGAGACGACAATAGTGATGCCGTCAAACATGAGTGCGGGCACCTGATAGCATATCGACTTCCCGGCGCCCGTGGGCATGATGCCGAGAACATCGCGCCCGCAGAGCAGGCTGTCCGTTATTCTGTCCTGTCCCTCGCGGAAAGAATCGTGGCCGAAATATTCTTTTAATACGCTGAGTTTGTCCCTCACCGTTTGCACCTCAACAGAAATATTTATAAAATTAATTATACTCTGCGGCGCGAAAAACATCAAGAAAATAAAAATAACGGCGGGCGAAAAATCGCCGACCGCCTGAAATATTTATAACGCAGCGTTATCAATCAAATAACCAAAAGACGGAATTCTTTCCGTTATTTATCCGCCGCTCTGCCTGCAAAATGCCGCCTGCGGGTGCACAAAACGGAGATAATCCAACCGCAGGGGAAAGACGATGCACAAAAGGTGGAAAAAAAGGCATCCCCGGCTTTTGCGGACAGGCTTATGGCGGTCCCCATCAACGATTAATAACGCTGCGTTAATAATTAAAGTATATCATTGAAAAATATATTTTGCAATGTCGATTTTTGCCAAAAAGCTGCAGACAAAACGGGCGTAATATAGCCCGAACATGCAAAAGCAGCCGCGCGGGCGACTGCTTTGCTTTAAATCTGATTTATTCCGCGACCTTCATCGTCAGCTCGAGTATGCGCCTGACGCTTGTCTCAAGGTCGGCGCGGGTTATCTTGCCGTTTTCAAAAGCGGCTTTCAACTCCTCGGGCTCGCCGTCGCCCATCTTGACATCGTTGCCGGCGAGAACCTCGTCGGAGTGGTTGCTGTGGACGCCCCAATCTGTTGTGACCATGCCCTTGAAGCCCCACTCGTTGCGGAGCATCTTGGTGAGCAATTCGTAGCTCACCGAAGTGTGGCAGCCGTTGATGAGATTGTAGGAGGACATAATTGTCCACGGGTCGGCATCTTTGACGCATATCTCGAAGCCGCGCAGATATATCTCCCTGAGCGCGCGTTCGGAGACTCTGGAATCGCATTCAAAGCGGTTCGACTCCCTGTTGTTGCAGGCAAAGTGCTTTACCGATGCGGCGATTTTCTGCGACTGGATGCCGCGCACGTCGGCGGCGCAGCACTTTCCGACGAGGAGGGGATCCTCGGAGAAATACTCGAAGTTGCGTCCGCACAGGGGATTGCGGTGGATGTTCATCGCGGGCGCGAGCCACACGCCGAGATTGTTTTCTCGCAGCTCCGCGCCGCCTGCCGCGCCGACTTCTTCAATGAGTTCCGTGTTCCATGTGCACGCGAGAAGCGTTGCGCAGGGCCATGCCGTTGTGGGCACGCCCGTGGAAGCGTTGAGGCGCAGACCCGCAGGCCCGTCAGCAGTCGGGACGGGCGGCACATCGAGGCGTTTCATGCCGCCGAACGCGCCTGTGTTGCAGACTCCGGGCTGATTCTGATGCCCGCCGACAAAGTCGATAAGCTCGTCAACGGTGAACTGCTTTATAAATTCGTCGAGCGTTATATTTTCGCCGACTTCGTCAAACATGATCGTATCTTTGGGCGCGGTCGCTTCGATGGGAGCGTGTGTGCCGCGTGTGTAAACGGGTTCACCCATCGGGAGATTTTCAAAGCTGCCGTCCGCGAGCAGACGCTTTTCGAGCTTGAACGGTCTGCAGAGCGGCTTTGATTCTTTTGTGATTATATCCTCGCTCAGTACGAAGTCGTAGCGAAGCTTTTCTGTCGCTCTGACGGAATTTCCGAGGTAAAATGAATATGTGCCTTTTTCGAGCACGAATGCTGATTTCTTTATCTTGCCGAGATCGTCGAAGCTCACCATGTCGCCGATATCAAAGCTCAGCGCGATTGCCTCGGACTCACCGGGGGAGAGCAGCTTCGTCTTTTTGAACGCGGCGAGCACCTTTGCGGGCTTGCCGAGCTTGCCCTGCGGCGCGCTGTAATAGAGCTGAACGACCTCTTTGCCGGGCACTTTGCCGATGTTTTTGACCGTCACCGCGGCGACTATCTTTCCGTCGCTCTCGCCGCAGAATGCGCCGCTGAACTCGAAATCAGTATAAGAGAGACCGAAGCCGAACGGATAGCGAACTTTTTCGGCGGCGCCGGGAATCGTCTCGAAATAGCGGTAGCCGACATATATGTCATCAAAATAATCGAGATGCTCGAAGCCTGTCAGGAACTCCTGCGCGTTCTGATATGAGTCGTAGGAGTCGGGGATAGTGTCCGCCAATTTGCCGGAGGGGTTGACATCGCCGCAGATAATATCAGCTATCGCCATGCCGCCCTCGAGTCCGCCCTGCCAGCCGGAGATTATCGCGCCGACTTTTTCATTGTCCGCGAAATACTCGCAGTCAACGACTGCGCCGGAGTTGAGGACTATAACTGTGTTCGGGAACGCCGCAGCGACTCGGTCGATGAGGCTCTTCTCCGTGTCCGAAAGGTAGTAGTCGCCGGGGATAGCCTTTCTGTCAACGCCCTCTGCGGAGAAGCGGCTGAGGGTTATTATCGCGATATCCGCGTTCGCGGCTGCCTCCGCTATGAGCTCGTCGGGCATATGCGCCTCGGCAACATGCATGCTCGCGAAGGTGTCATAGATTATATCGTCTTTCTCTTTGCAGAAGGACATGGCGTTGACCTTGTCCCATATCTTCTCAATCTGGGCGCGGGTCGGGATGCGCTTGCTCGCCTCCTTGACGTATTCTTTGTAGAACTCGACGGTCGGCTTGAACACGCTGACCTTGCCCTCGACTTCCTTCTGACTGAATCCGTCATAGACATTGCGGATGTAGGCGCAGAAAACGTCGCCGCTTCCGCCGCCGCCCTTTATGTATTCGATAGTCGCCTTGCCGAAGAGTGCGACTCTTGTTCCGCGCGTGAGCGGCAGAGTGTGAAGCCTGTTTTTGAGCAGAACCATACCCTCGCCGGCGGCCTTTCTCGAGAGCGCGGCGTGCTCGGGCGAACCTGTGACCTTTCTGCCGTCCGCGCCGAGCGGGATGCAGGGCTGATATCTGAATCTTGCGTATTTGTCCATAGCTGCTCTCCGTCCTTTATTTGAATTTATTTAAGCTCACCTTGTGTTATTCTGTCGATGAAAATGCATTCCGACTCATACGAATCCGGCTTGTTTTCGTCTATTATAATCAGTCTGCCGCCGCGTTTGTCGCCGTAGGAGTGGTAGCCCGCGCCGGGGGTCTGAACGAGCTTTATGCCGTCGACTTCCATTGTGAAAGTGTTCGCATGGTCGTGGCCGAAGAATGCGGCGACTATATCGCCCGTTCTCTTCCAGCTCTCGAATTCGTCGCCGTTTTCGAGCGGCGGGCATGGGGATTCGTGAATCTCGCCCTCGAGCAGTGCGCCGTCCGGGACGGAGTAGTGCTGCGCGCCGAGGCTGTATTCGCCATCCGGGTCTTTTTTGAGTTTTTTGTATTCCTGAATGACGGGGATATGCTGAAACAGCAGAGAGGGCACGGCTTTTCCGCCGTTCTGCGCCTTGAGTTCGGCGGCGCGTCTTTCGTACCATGCTATCTGATCTTTTTTTACAAAGCCGTATCCGGCGTCGTCTATAACATTGAACTCATCGTCCCTGACATAGTCGCCCGAGTCGATGCACCAGATGTTCCATGCGATATGCTTGCCGTCGGAAGACAAAATAGGCAAACTGCAATTCGCGCAGCCGGAGACATCCTCGTCGTTCATCGTGCTCCTGAAATTCTCGTATTCGGCGTATATACAGATCTGATTCTCTTTCGCGAGAAACGGCAATTTGGGCTGAGCCTCGGCATCGTGATTGCCGAAAACTATGGCGAGCGGGATATTTTTCTCCTCAATCGGCGCGACTATCTTTTTGATAGTATTATACATATATTCATATGTGAACTCCTGCCAGTAGCCGCTGATGTTGTCGCCGCCGAAAACGACAAGATCGGGATTTGCAATTTCGATGCATCGGCGAATGACATTTATTGTCTCTTTGCTCTTGTTTATCGGTATCTGCCTGTCCTCCTCATCGTCCATCTCCGGGTCGACTTCGTGGATATCCGTCAGATGCAGAATGCGGAATTTTCCGTCCGCGCCGAAGCGCAGGGGAGCCTGCTTTTCTTTTATATATTTCTTTGAATCCGGCAGCCCTTTTGCCATGCTGTTCCCTCCGATATTTGATACTGAAATTATATACTTGCTTCGACACTGTGTCAATAATTGTGTTGCATTCGCGATTCTGCGTTGTTTACTGTGCATAATTTAAAAAGTCCGTTTTTGGCAAAAGTGCATATTGCGAAAAGCAGAACGCGGTGATATAATTGATTTAATAACACGGTTTTCTAATTTGCAGATGAGGGGCGCGCTTTTTGAAAAATACACTTGATTCATCCATAGTCAAGCTGACGAATTACCGCTCTGTGTGGGGATACATACACAAAAACAAGCAGGCGACAATTCCGCAGATAGCCAAAAGCATCGGGCTGAGCCTGCCGACCGTGACGCGAGCTATTGATTACGGTGTTGCGGAGGGAATTATTAATCCGGACGGAGTTATAGGTGCGGAACGCGGGCGTAAGGCGCAGGTATATAAGCTTAACGCGGACTATATGCATTTTCTGCTGATTTATCTTGACTCCGATGTTCTTTCATACAGAATCCATGATTTCAAAAGCCGTACTATCGGCAGCGGAAATATACCGATTTGTGACGAAAAAGTACTTTCGACGCTTGAGAATCTTGTTATGACAAGCGTTGCGGCCGATCCGCTCATAGCCATGACGGCGATAGCCGTTTCGGGCGTTGTCTGCAAGGGTGTTGTTATGGACTTGGCGGCATTCCCATCGCTCAACCATATCGATGTTGCAAAGAGGCTGAATGAAAAATTCAGACTAACGGTTCTTATTGACAACGACCTGCATGTCGCAACGAATGTGGCAAGAAAATATTCAAATTATAAGGAGGGCATAACCGTCCTCTATGCCTACGGCAAGCACAAGAGCGGCTCGGGAATAATCGCAAACGGCGAGGTACTCTGCGGCGCGTCGGGCGCTGCCGGCGAGGTCGAAAACATCCCGCTGCACACTCCGGACATTGAATCCGAGCGCATAGCTTTTTGCAGCGAACGCCTCCAGGCGATAATCGCGCTGATGAATCCGGGCAGGGTAGTTATATATGAGCTCGATGAGGGCATGGATACGGATAAGCTCATAGGCTTGATAAAGAGCAAAATGAAGCCTTATCTTCTGCCGGAGTTCAAGCTCGGTCGCGATTTCTTTGAGGACTGCTTCCTCGGGCTTAGCATCGTGTGTGAGGTTGGGATAAAACAGAGCCTACGGGAGAGACTTGATTTTTAAACAACGAGGGGAATTTCAACAATTCCCCTTATATCTCAAATAATTAACAACACTTCTTTAAGATATAACTTTACTTATTTGTAGATATAGTGTATAATATCCGCGAGGGTTCTGAATTATTTTATGAATAGTGCGGTACTTTGTCGGCTCTGCATATTAAAATCTGAATTTATAACTTAACGTTATAATATAAATTGCTGCAAAGGAGGAGAAAAAAAGAAGCAAAGAATAACAATGTCTATAATGTTTTTACAAAACGAAAGGAGAACAGAGTAAATGAAAACATTTAAAAAAGCGCTGAGCGTTATACTTTGCCTGTGCATGATAATGTCCGTTATGGCGGCAGGGCTCAATGCCTTTGCGCAGGAGGAAGCGACCGCAGCGCTTGACGGCGCTGTCAGCGAAGCGGCTGCTCTTGCCGTATCCGATCCTACGGACGAAAAACCCGACGTTGACGCTATGGAACGCACCAAGGTTAAGTATCCCATCGGCGCTTCCAAGAAGGCCGTCAACAGGTCTATCGGCAGAGTTGAAGATATTCTTTTCACCATTTTGAAGGTTCCCGAGGGCGGAGTTCCCCAGGTGCTCAACGAGAAGGTATATACCAATGAAACCGTAGCTCTTGTTGCAAAGAAGCTGTTCCCGCTTGTCGGCGGACTCAGCAGTCTTGTTGCAAAGGGACCCAAGGATCTTGCCGCAAAGCTTGACAAGGAGACCTGCGCAGGTGCTATCGCGGCTCTTAACGCCGCAGCAGCTACGCTCGGCGCGGACGGCAAGCCCGTAGGCAAGCTTGACGCATGGCAGTATCTCACTGTTGTTGACGGCGACTTCGGTTTCGCTAACGGCGACAAGGAGGGCTTCCTCGACGCTGTTGCGTCGCTGTTCAGACCCCTTTCGCTGCTCACTACCGTTGTTTCCTTTGAGAACACAACCAACTTATTTTACGGTCCGCAGCTGGGCATATACGAGGATCTCATCCCCATATTTGAGGCTCTCGGCATAAAGGACTTTATGACCTCCGACGAGTACACCGCATATGTTAAGAAGGGCGCCAACACAAACGAGAAGATGGATCGCCGTATCCGCGGCATCATCACTCCCATATTCACTCTTGTTGACGCAGTTGCCTCTGCGGAATCCCCGGTCGACGAGGTTCTGAAGCTTCTCCCGAATCTTGCCTCCGCTATTGACACGGGACTTATCGATACTCAGATACACAGTATGCTGGGCAAAATCAGCCTGGGTATCGGCAACAGCGTTAAGGTTGACCTCACCACCGGCGGCGTATACGATATGATCGCCCCCAAGCTCAAGGACATCGAACTCCAGGCCGCCAAGGTTGACGAAAACGGCGAGGAGACCGCCCCCGCGGTCACTCTTACAATAAACCTTGACAAGGAGAAGTTTGTGGCTGCAATAAAGGATATCGCCGCCTGCGGAGTCTTCACCGCAAAAGAGAGCGCAGCCAAGACCAGAAACTGGTTTGTCGGCATAGAAGGCGACTCGGCGGATGCGTTTGTCGTTCTGTTCAGATATCTCCATTCCGAACTTACCGAGGAGAACAACGCTGTGGCTATAAAGACCGCTGTTGCAGCTCTCGACATGAACGCCTCGCAGAAAATTGTTGTCAATTTCCTCGTTTCCTCCGTGCTCTCGTCCTCTGCTGACGGAGCGCTCAGAACCATAGTTGCTCTTCTTCCGCTTGCAAAGACCGGCGTGAAGATAGCATCCCGCTTCGGCGCGTTTGATAAATAAGCTTTAATTTGCAAAACACAATTTCATAAAAGCAAGGAGCGGCGGAGCGTCATAAGGCGTTCCGCCGTTCCGTTGTCAATCACAAATCAAATTGTTAAATCAACTAAAAATAAAGCTGTTTTTTCGGCATTTCGTACAGGCCGTCGCTCTTGTTTTTTATTTCTTGTTATGTTAAAATCAATTCGTATGAAATACATTTTTGGAGGTCTTTCTATGAAAAAATGGCGAGTAGGTATTATCGGTGTCGGCGGAATATTCAACGGCGCTCACCGCGAGCACTATCTTAAAGACGATCGACTTGAGGTTGTCGCGCTCTGCGACATAATCGAGGAGAGGGCGGTCGAGTGCCGCGACAGGTTCTTCCCCGACGCGAAGGTATATACCGATTTCAACGAGCTGCTCAAGGACGAGACGATAGACTCTGTCGATATCTGCACCCCGAACTATCTCCACTCGATAATCGCGGTTGCCGCTTTCAAGGCGGGCAAGCACGTTTTCTGCGAGAAGCCGGACGCTGTCAATGTCGAAGAGGTCATGAAGATGAATGACGCCGCGAACGTTGCGGGCAAGACGCTCATGGTCATGAGAAACAACCGTTTCACCGACGCGTCTAAGCTTGCGAAGAAGTTCATTGACGACGGCAAAATGGGCGAGATATACTGCGGACGCTGCGGCTGGCAGAGAAGACGCGGAATCCCCGGCAAGGGCGGCTGGTTCACCACCAAGGCGCAGTCCGGCGGCGGCCCGCTCATTGACCTCGGCGTTCACATGATAGACCTTGCGATATGGCTCATGGGCAACCCGACTCCAGTCGCCGTGACCGGCAGCACATACTGCAAGTTTGCCGACAACGACGTCAGCGACTCCGTGAACTCCGACTTCGGCGACAAGGTCGAGGACGGCACGTTTGACGTTGAGGATCTTGCGATGGGCACTATCCGCTTCGATAACGGTGCGCAGCTCCAGATAGAGTTCAGCTGGGCGTCGAACGTCAAGAAAGAGACGCGCTTTGTCGAGCTTCGCGGCACGAAGGCGGGACTCAATTGGCAGGACGGCGAGGTCGAATTTTACACCGAGGAATACGGCAAGTGTCTCGATGTTATCCCGACTAACTACGCTACCGATAGAGAGCACGCGAGAAACCTCAGGCACTTCTACGATGTGGTCATCGAGGGCGCCGAGCCGTGCTTCAAGCCGCAGCAGGGAATTGATATGATAAAGATTCTCTGCGCAGTTTACGAGTCCGCAAGGACGGGCAGAGAAGTAGTGCTCTGATAAATAAACTTAACGAAAAAGCACCCTGCGGCTCAGCGCACAGGGTGCTGTAATTTAAAGCGGAGAGGCACACGCCCCTCCGCTCTTTTCGTTTGTTATTTCTTCGCTTTCTTCGACTTCTTGTCGTATCTTCCGCCGAGTCTTTCTTCGGCTTCGGCGCGGGTTATTTTGCCGCTGTTGCAGTCCGCCATGGTCTGAACATCCTTGTCGGTGAGCTTGTAGCGGGTCCAGATGACATAGGCTATGGCGTAGCCTATCGCCGTGAACATAACATAGATGAACCACAGAACGGCCTTCGCGTGGTCTGTCTGAGTGACACCCTGGAGGTCTGCGAAGTTCTGCGCGCCCTCAACAGAGACCCAGCCGGTGGACTTGAGACCGAGTATGAACATTCCGAGCGCGCCGGAGACGGCGGCTGTGAGCTTGCACATGAAGGTCTGGATTGCGAAGGTGATTCCCTTTGCTTCGATGCCGGAGGTGAATTTGCCGAACTCCGCGCAGTCGGGCGTGAACATGAAGAGCATGACGCCGAGAATAGCCATGGGTACCGCGCGCAGTATCGAGATGATGATGAAGCCTATCATCGAGTTGTAGCCGATGAGCCACATGACAACGCTTAAAATAACGGTAGCCAAAGTGCAGACTCTGAACAGCTTCATCTTGTCAAATTTTCTGACCATGTGGGGCACGAGGAACGAGAATATCGCCGCGGGAACAAGGCTCAGAGCCTGAACGACGAGCGAGAACTGCGAGTTGTTAAAGAGATAGAACGAGACAAAAAGGTTGAGCGAGCCGGAGACGTTGGCGCTCGAATAGAAGAAATAGCCTATGTAATAGATGAGCAGATACTTGTTCTGAACGAGATAGCTGAACATCTTTTTGAGCGTGAAATCCTCATCCCTGTCTCCGCCGAAGCGCTCCTCAAGCTTGAAGCAGGCGGGGATCATCGTGATAATTGCGAACACGGCGCAGATTATTGCGACTACCGTGTAGTTGAGCTTGACCTGCTCGCCGACGAGGACGGTGCCGAGAATGAGCGCAACGCCCGAGCCCACGCCCGCCCAAATCTGCTTATAGGATATAATGCTGTTTCTTTCGTCAATGTTTTCGCTCATCGAGGTGATGATACCGAATATCGGCACGTCGCAGAGGGTGTAAGCGGTATCCCAGAGTATATATGAAACAGCGAGCCAGATGAGCTTCGCGTTTTCGCTGAAGTTATTGGGTATGGCGAAGAGCATGACCGTAGTCAGCGGGATAAAGACGAGCGATATCTTGAGCCACGGGACAAACTTCTTGCCGCTCTTGAATTTTACTTTGTCGAACAGCACGCCGAAAATAGCGTCGTTGACCGCGTCCCATACCTTGACCGCGAGCATGATTCCCGCGGTTTTGACAAGTCCGCCGATAGAGAGCATGAGATAAGTGGTCAGGAAAGAGGCGACGAGGTTATATATCGCGTTCTGCCCGCAGAAGTAGAGATAGTAGCTCAGTCTCTCCTTCGGTTTTGTAGACCAGCCCTTCGGGGTGGATGTGATTTTTTTGATAAGACTCGGCATTTTTTGTAACCCCTCCGTTTTTTGTGGATTTCATATTGAAAATCCGTTTTTAGTCAAATAATACTGTACCATATTTACAATAATCAGTCAACAGTAATTTGCTTCAGAGACAAACCAAAAATTGAAAATTCTTGACCGTTCGCTTTACCGCAGAGGAATATGCCGCCTTTGACCGGTATCTGAAAATACCGTTATGAAAAAATAATGTTGCGAACTTCCGTTAAACCGCAAACAAGCCGTGTCTTGCAAATCGCAAAACACGGCTTTTCGCCTGCCGCGCCTATCCCGCGTAGAAAAAATCGTCTATCATCTCCTCCACATGGACGGGGGAGACATCGTTGCGCTCGAGCATGGAGACAAAGTCCCTCAGCTTTTTTCTGCTGAAAGAGATGTCGGGAAAACTTGTTGTTTCATTGAATCCGTTTTCCGTGACGGTCATCACTATGCCGTAGGAAATACGGCCGCCCGAGGCGGTTGAACTTTTTCTTGCTTCGGAGGCGCACTGAGCATCGGAGATTGCCGCATATCCGATGTCGTCCGTTTCGCATCCTGCCGGACGGCAGATGCCGTCGGTGATCTCAAATCTTACTTGCTGCATTTGTTCACCCTCAGTTACTACGCTGATTGAGAATAATTATATGTGATTTTGATTCACTTTGCAATAGCTTTTGTAAAGAAATTTTGATTTTTTATGAATTTTTATTGATTTTGTGCAATATTTTATGGTGTTCGACAAGAAAAAACAGGGAAGTGCGGCATATGTCGGCTTCCCTGCTTGATTTTCAGATGTCGAAAATATTGAGTCCTGTTTGCTCGCTTATGCGCCTGCCCATGTCGATGTCGAAAATTTTGATGAACATTTCGCAGGTCGCGCTTATCACCGCTTCGTTGAGGTGACCGCCGATGACGGCGCCTTTTTCGTCCGCGAACGCGGCGTGAAGGTGGAGATAAGGCTCGCCGTCCTTGCGGCTGAGATTGCCGTTTAACGAGACAAGCTCGAGCGGCTGAACAAATGTCAGGCTGTGGTATTTCTGCTCTTCGAGGTCGTATAGCCCGAACACCGCGCGCCCTACCGCTCCGATGGCTGATATCTCGGCAAAGCGGATATCTTCGTCCTTTGCTATCTTCAGCACCGACGCGATTATTTCCTCGCCCGGGTCAAGCCTTACCGCGAGGACATCGCCTGTTTTCACATATTTCATGCTATCCCTCCGTCAAATTTTATTCCCGCCGACTCGCGTATGCGCTGCATCGTGCGGCTCACAGAGAGCGCCATTTCGCGTAGCTCTCTGTATTTTTCTCTGTTGTTTTCCGGCTCTGTTATCAGCTTATAAAACGCGCGAGCCTCGTTGCCCATGAGTTCATCTTTCGGCGTGTCGCCGCAGATAATGCGGCTCGTCCCGTTGTTCATCACGAGTTTGATATCCGTGAGCTTTGAAATTGAGCCGATTTTTATGCTGCCGCGCTCGCCGATTATCTGCGAGCCCGCGTGATCCTGCCCGGTTTTGCAGCTTGTCATTGTTATCGCGGTGTTTTTACTTAGCATCGAGACGGCGGTTGCCGCGTCAGCTCCGCTTTCGAGAAATGCCGATACTGCCGAGACGGTTTTCGGCTCGCCGAACAGATCGATTGCAGGATAGACGCAGTAAATGCCGAGATCCATGAGACTGCCTGTCGCCATGGCGGGGTTGAAAATATTCGGCAGCTCGCCGCGAAGATAGGCGGGATATTTTGACGAATACTGCGAAAAATCAAAATGCGCAGTCCAGACCTTGCCGATGTCCCCGAGAGCTTCTCTGAGCGCCGCCCGCACGGGCGAGTGCATATACATTATAGCTTCGATATATATGAGCTTATTTCCGTCCGCGATTTCGCAGAGCTCCGAAAATTCGTCGGGCGTCACTGTTATCGGCTTTTCGCAGATGACATGCTTTCCGCTTTCGAGCATTTTTTTGCTCTGAGTATAATGCAGGGCATTTGGGCTCGCGATATAGACGCACTCGGCAGGGGAGGCGGCGAGCTCGTCGAGCGAGGTGTAGACTTTACTTATCCCGTTTTCCTTTGCGAATTTTTCTCCGCGCTCGCGCGAACGCGAATATACGGCGAAGAGTTCAAAATCGGGCGCGAACTTCAACCCGTCGATAAAGCTTTTGACTATCCAGCCCGTGCCGATGACGGCTAATTTCATATTTTTTCCCTGCTTTCTCAGACCCTGCGCGCCATGACCGTGCAGACGCGCAGAGGGAATATGATATCAAACTTGTTCTTTTTATAGAAATTTATTGCGTTGGTGTTATATGAATCGACCACCAGCATAACGCCCTTGCAGCCAATCTCTCTGAGATGCTCGGTCAGAGCCGCGAACAGGCGGGTGCCGATGCCGCAGTGCTGATAGCCGGGCTTTATATTGATGTGCATATGCGCGGGATAGCTTCTTGCGAATAGCGCGGGGCCGTTTACGGACGCCCACGACTCAATTATATCTCCTTTTTTACAGCCCTTGACGCGCGGGAGATATTCGGCTTTGAATATGCGCTTGTATTTTTGATAGTCCGGCGCGCAGAAGATATAGCCGACCGCGCTGTCCGTGTCCTCATCGACGGCGATGAAGCAGTGCTCCGCCTCGCGGTCTATATAGTAGTCGCAGAAGGTCGCGAGCAAAAAGCGCATTGACTTTTCTTCGCGCGCGTTGCTGCCCGCCGTGTCAAGGCAGATATTGCGGACATCGTCCCGATATTTTTCGCTGTATTGTGTGATGATTATAGCCATATTTTACTCCTCAAAATCAATGTGGATATGGTTTTCGCCTTCCCAAAGTTCATATTCGCAGTCGCTGCCGTAAGTGAACCACGCCTTTTGCGGAACGGTTACATAGAAGTCCATCTCGCGCTCCGTTCTGACAAACGAGACGGCTATTTCGCCGCGCACCGTCGTTATGTGACCGCTCGCACGGTTGAGCCCGTCGGGAATCTGCGGAGCAATGACAATTTTTTCATAGCCCGCCGAGTTTTTCTCCTGCGTGATGCCGAGAATGAACGAGAACAGATACCGCGTCACCGCGCCGAACATCGGGTGGCTGTGCGAGCGCTCGCCGTCCCAGTTCTCCCAGATGGTCGTCGCGCCCTGCTTTTTCATGTTATAAAACGAGCCTTTTCCCGTTGAAGTCAGCAGATGAAAAGCTGTGTCGGCGCAGCCGCGCTCAAACAGCACGCGGGTTAGAATATCTGTACCGAAAATGCCGGTGTCAAAAGCATCTGCGGCGTCGTATTTCCTTTTTGTATTGTTGAAAGCGCGCTCGCCGCCGAGTCCGATATCAACAGCAAAGCTGTTCGCACCCTGCGCGTCGCCGATAAACGATCCGGTCTGCGGGCTGTAATATGCGTTGAGAATAGCCTGCTTCTTTTCTTCTATGCGCTTTTCGAGCATGGCGGCAGTTTTGCTTTCGCCGATAGCCTCCGATGCTTCTTTTGTCATCATCATCTGCTTGACATAGAGCGCAGTGTTGACGAATGGCTCGCATATTGTTATTTGTTCGGGCGGGCACCAGTCGCCGAGGCACCAGCCGCCCTCTTCCTCGCGGCAGACGAGACCGCCGGAGCTTCGCGAGTCGAGATAATCAAAATATCGAAGGATCTTCGGCAGATAACGGCGAAAGGTCTCCTTGTCGCCGTATATTTTATACATTTCATACGGCACGACCGCTATCGCGCCGCCCCAGCCTGCGGGGCCTCCGCCGCCGCCCATGAAAGGCGCGGTGTGCTGGACGTGACCGTTTCCGATGCTCTGGCAGTCGGAGATATCCTCGAGCCACTTTTTATAGAATTTCTGCGAATCCAAAAGCATCATCGCCGCTTCACAGCAGAGCTGACCGTCGCCGGTGTAGCCGAGTCGCTCTATATGCGGGCAGTCCGAGGGCACGCCCGAATGCATGTTGCTCAGCTGCGTTCTGATATATGCGTCGTAGAGCCAGTTGAGCATCTCGCTGTCCGACTCGAACGATGAGGTCACGGCGCAGTCCGAGTGGACTACTTCGCAGCGCACGGGCTCGGCGTTGTTCGTCAGCTCGAAATACCGAAAGCCGTGCCAGGTAAACCAAGGCATGCACTCTTCGCCCTTTTTCGCGTTGCGATATTCATCTTTTTGAATCTGCCCGCGGTCGCAGGAATCGAAATTCAGCGTGCCGTCCGGATTTATTTCCTCGCTGCATCTGACGATTATATTCGCGCCGTCAACCGTTGCCGCGACAACCGGATAGCCCGAAATATTCTCGCCCATGTCGTATATCGAAACTTCGCCGAGGTCAGCGAGCTTTTTCGGCTCTATTATGCGCGTCACCCTGTCTGCGGGGCAGTCCTGAACGAAAAACTGAGTCTCATGCGCCGGGGCTTTGATAACATTTTGAAAGCCGCTGTTCGCCGTCAGCTCGTCTGCAAGGCTCATGTCGTGAACCTCGCCGAAATATATATTATTTTCAATAATGCGGCTCTGCTTCCATTCAAGGTTCTCATCGGAAACAAAAGTATATTTTTTGCCGCTCTTATTCTCGACATCGATTTTATAGCAGAGCTTTATGTCGCCGTATTTTGCGAACCCCTCGGCGCTGCGCTTCTGCTGGGCGAACCAGCCGCAGCCGAGAATGACGCGGATATCATTTTTGCCGTCAACAACAAATTTAGATATGTCATATCTCACGGCGTATGTGCGGTAAGACAGCTCGTCTAAGATAGGATATTCAAACGCCGTCAGATCGCGCTTGCAGTATTGACTGTTGACGGGGACGAATTTGTCCTCGGACACCTCGCGCCCGTTTATCCACAGGCGGAAGAAGCCGAGCCCGCAGATGGTTATCTCCGTTTTCTTCGGCTCTTCGATGAAAAAGCCGCCTTTTATAACCGGCGAAGTGCAGCCGCTGTCGCAGGTAACCCATTGCGCATTCCCGAAAAGTTCGCTGAAGTTCATGTTATTTCTCTCCCTCAAGTTGAGCTTTTCTGTTTTCGAGCTCTTCCCACTGCATCATGAGTTCAGTCTGCTCGTCGTTGAGCTTGCCGAGCGTTTCCGTCAGCTCCATGACGCGCGCGTAGTCCGCCGCCGCTTCGGGGGTCGACATCTCTTCGTTGGTTTTCGCTATCAGCCCGTCGAGCTCGTTTATCCGCTCTTCGCATTTCTTTATCGCGGTTATCGTGCGGCGCAGCTCGCTCTCGCGCTCCTTGCGGCGCTTGTAGTCCTCGCCGCCCTTGCCCATGGTCTTTGTCGCTTTCGGCTTCTCCGTGCTCTGCTCGGCAATTTTCGCCGCGTAGTCGTCGTAGCCGCCCTCAAAGCTCTCCGCGCCGTTCATGCCTATCGACAGCACGCGGGTGGATAACTTATTTATAAAATATCTGTCGTGGGACACGACGAGCATCGTGCCTCCGAAATCGAGCAGAGCCGATTCGAGCGCCTCGCGCGAGGGAATATCAAGGTGGTTCGTCGGCTCGTCGAGCAGCAGGACATTCGCGCCCGAGAGCATCAGCTTTAAAAGCGAAAGCCGCGCTTTTTCGCCGCCGCTCAGAGTCTCTATCTTCTTGAAAACATCGTCTGCGCAGAACAGGAACTGCCCGAGCAGAGTGCGCACACGCGCCTCGGTGAAATCGCGGTGCAGATTCCAGATTTCGTCAAGGACTGTATTATTATTGTTGAGCGAGGAGAGCGTCTGGTCGAAATAGCCGACCTGAACGCCTGCGCCGAAAAGATATGAGCCGGAGTCGGCTTTCTCCTTGCCGATAAGTATTTTTAAAAGAGTCGTCTTTCCGCATCCGTTCGGACCGAGCAAAAACGCGCGGTCGGATCGGCGTATCTGAAACTCGACGCCGCTGAAAAGATGTTTGCTGCCGAATGATTTTGACAGCCCCCTGACATTCAGGACTTCGTTGCCCGTCGGCTCGACTTCGCCGAATGAAAAGCCAAGGGTTTTCGCCGAGCGGTCGGGCGCATCGATTTCCGCCAATTTTTTGTCGAGCATCTTTTGCTTGCTGTCCGCGGTTATGAAATGCCGCCAGCGGCGCTGCTGTTCGATTATGCCCTCGAGGCGATGAACCTCATCCATCTGCCGCTCATAGTGGCGGCATTCGATCTCGTCGCGCTCGGTTTTTTGCTCGAGAAAGCGCGAGTAGCCGCCGTTGAACATCTCGATCCTGCCGTTTTCGAGCAGCATCGTTTTTGTCGTCACTTTGTCGAGAAAATAGCGGTCATGGCTTATAATTACCGCGCTGCCGCGGTAGTCGTTGATGAAGTTTTCGAGCCATTCGAGGCTTGTCAGGTCTATATGGTTCGTCGGCTCGTCGAGCAGGAGCAAATCCGGCGCGCTCAAAAGCAGCTTGCCCAGCGCGAGCTTTGACCGCTGACCGCCCGAGAGCAGGGAGCAGGGGAGCGAGAAGTCGCTCTCCGAGAATCCGAGACCTGTGAGTGCCGAGCGGGTGCGGCTTTTGTAGGTCAGCCCGCCCTCGTCCTCAAACTCGGTGTGCAGTCTGTTCTGCTCGGCGATGAGCGCGTTAATGTCGCCATGTCCCGCTTCGATGAGATCCGCGAGCTCTTCGAGCCGCTTCTCTTTTTTCATAAGAGGCTCGAACACGCTCTCCATCTCGTCATAGACCGTCTTTTGGCTCCCCGCGCAGGCGTGCTGCTCGAGATAGCCTATCTTTATATTTTTGCCGGGATATACCCCGCCCAGGGTCGGCTCAAGCTCGCCGGTGATGAGCTTGAAGAGGGTCGTTTTGCCCGTTGCGTTCGAGCCGATGAAGCCTATCTTATCGCGCTCGCCGACTTCAAAGCTCACGCCGGAAAACAGCGTGCGCTCGCCGAACTCCATATCAAGATTCTGTACGCTTAAAACTGCCATTTGTAATATCAGACCCTTGTTTCAAGGATCTTTGCTTCTCCGTTTATTTTGTAGTCGCCGCAGTTTGCGGGAATGAAAATGCTGCCGCCCTTTGAAAATTCAAGAGTCTCGCCCGCGCATTCGAGTGAACCCGAGCCGTCAAGAATAAGAAGTGACACAAAAGATTTTTCGTCCGCAGTGCCGTCAAAAGAGCCGTTAATATCGAGAACTCTCTCGGTAAAGAACGGGCAGGCGACAAGATTCGTAACATTGCCGTCTTTTTTCGGTGTGCAGGGATTTTTATATACTCCCGTGTGCGTGACATTTACCGCGTCCTCAACATGGAGCTCGCGCGGCTTGCCATCAAAGCCCAGGCGGCCGTAGTCATATATTCTGTATGTCGTGTCCGAGTTCTGTTGAACCTCGGCGAGCAGGATGCCCTTGCATATCGCATGGAGCGTGCCGGATTCTATAAAGAAGAAATCTCCCTTTTTGACCGGGACTTTCTTGACATAGTCGGTCAGCGTGCCGTCGGTTATCGACTGCCTGAACTGCTCGCGGGTTATGTCCCTTTCAAAGCCGAGCAGAAGATAGGCGCCCGGCTCACAGTCGAGGATATACCACGACTCGGTCTTTCCCGCGCCGCTGCCCTTTTTCAGGCAGTAGGCGTCGTCGGGGTGAACCTGAACCGAGAGATCCGCCGCGGCGTCGATGAATTTTATCAGCACCGGGAAATCAGAGAATCCCGCGCAGTTCTTGCCGCCGAGCTCCGGGTGTTCGAGATAGACTTCGCGAAGAGTCCTCCCCGCAAATTCGCCGTTTGCGACTGTTGAGCTGCCGTTTTTGTGCGCGGACATGACCCACGCCTCGGCGGCGTTTCGCTTGTCTGTGACAACGGAATATTCGTCAATGAGCCTGCGCCCGCCCCAGACAGTTTCCGAGACAAAGGGCGTCAATACCATGGGATAAAGCTTCAAAACACATTCTCCTTTATTATAAACATCCTATATATTTTTGGCGTTCGGGCGAAAAATATCGTCCGACTGAATTATTTTATCATATTTGTCCCATAATTGCTATACAAATAATACCGGGAGGACGAAAAAATGGTTACTGCTTTCAAATATCTGCTCGGAGGAAAGCTCAAAAAGGCGGACGAAGCTCCGACAAGGGGGGAGCAGCTGCTCGTGGACATAAGAGCGCTCAAAAAGGAGATGGACGCGGCATATCTACGGTTTGAATACGGCGAGGACGACGACTCGGTCGAGGCCGCGATATATGAGCTTGAATCGCTCAAGCGCCGCTACCACAGACTCCTGAAGCTCGCAAAGCAGGAGGGACTTGAAAGCAGCGACATAGCCGTCTGCTACAAACTGGAATGAGGGGATAGCCTTGTCAACAGGAATGAAAATGGTTCTTATAATATTTCTCGCTGCCGCCGCGCTCGCGATAACGGTGTTTGCCGTGACGAACAGGCGCGGCTTTTCGGCGCTGATACTCAACGCGATAGGCGGCGCGGCGGCGCTGTTCGCCGTCAACATCGCGGGGCTTGCGACGGGGATACAGCTCTCCGTCAACCGCTGGTCGCTCGGCGCGGGCGCGCTGCTCGGTGTGCCCGGGGTGATATCGATGCTGGTGCTCGATATCGTTTTCAAATAAATTAAAATGAAGCCGCCCGCAGGCTGAAAATAGCATTTCTGCGGGCGTTCACAAAAAAATCAATTTTTTTAAAATTATGCTTGACATTCGCGCGGCGTTCATATATAATAGGCTCTGCTGAACGGGAAAGACCGAAAATTCAGCTCAAATGGACGCTTAGCTCAGCTGGTAGAGCATTCGCTTGACGTGCGAAGGGTCAGCGGTTCGAGTCCGTTAGCGTCCACCAGAAAACGCCTTGATGAAATATCATCGAGGCGCTTTTTTATTTGCTTTGAAAACGCCGCCTGCGGAGAAACAGGCGGCGTTTGATGATTTATGCAGTTTTAATTTTATTTCTCTTGCTTGCTTTTATGCGCGCGGCGGCATAGGCGATGTACGGCACGGCGGCGTAAGCTATTATTATAGTAATGGAGGGCTCATATAGGCTCTGAAACCTTATGTCATGGATATCTATCACTCCGATTGACGACAGGGTATAGAAAAAGCCTAATCCCGCGCCGAGGAAAAAGACGACGGAGGCGACGAGCCCTATGAGATATCCGTTTGATCTTTTCCTGCCGAATACTATTCCGAACGCTATTCCGCCGACAAGAACGGCGGAGCTTGCGATGCTTCCAATGATGAATACGGCGTGGCTCGCCGCGAGGCTATCCAGTCCGGCTTCGGGGAGCGAGGTAAGAACAGAAGCCGCAAAGCCCAGAATGCCGTAAACAAGAAATGTAATTACGCCGGTCATAACTTCTCTTTTGGTGGTTGATTTCATCTTTGTCACCTTGCTTTTTGGTTTATTGAGAAGACAAAACGCGCACAAACCGGCTGCGGTGCCGACCTATGCGCCTTATTAAACTGCCCGAATGCGCACCCGCCTCAGACCTGATAAAAATCTATAATTTTTTGAACCGAACAGCATCATAGCATTTCTCCGAAATTATATGATATTCTGCCGCAGAAAACCCATCTGCAATTACAAAGTAGCATATTTGTATATCGGAGTCAATGCTTTTTGACATACTTTTTTGAATATTCACAAAAAGTTAATTTTTGAAAGCGAAAATATATTTCGCCGCCGCGGTGTTGCCGCAAAAACTATTCACTAAAAATAAAAAGTGTGATATAATCAGCTCGACTGAAAATACCCGAAAGGAGCGCAAACATGAAAGAACCTATCAGCCCTTATGTTGAGGACAGATATGCCGAAAAGAACGAGTTTATTTCCATGCAGCCCGATATGTCGGAGCTGCCGGATTTTGAAAAGGAGAGGGGAAAGCTCCCCGAGCCCGTGTGGGCGGGTCACGGCGATGAAATTGCCGCCTATTACAAGGCGTGGGAGATAGCCTTCCGCAACCTCGGAAAGCCGACGAAAGAGAGCGGCTTTGTCTCGCCCTATATCGACGCCGCTTTTAACGGTCACATTTTTATGTGGGATTCCTGCTTTATGCTCATGTTCGGCAAATACGGCGACAGCGTCCACTGCTTCCAGAAAACGCTCGACAATTTCTACTGCAAGCAGCACAAGGACGGCTTCATCTGCCGCGAGATAAACGAATTAGACGGCGTTGACCGATTCTATCGCCACGACCCGACGAGCACGGGACCCGAGATAATGGCGTGGTGCGAGTGGCAGTATTATAAGAACTACGGAGATAAAGAGAGGCTCAAAAAAGTTTATTATCCGCTGCTCTCGTTCCACCATTGGCTCAAGAATTATCATCGCTGGAAGGACGGGAGCTATTGGTCGAGCGGCTGGGGCTGCGGCATGGATAATCTGCCGCGCTGCGATCTTGAGCTCATTCCCGACTCGGAGGACTGGCAGCTTGAGACTTTCCACCACAGCTATATGTCCTGGATAGACGCGACTCTGCAGGCGGCGATGAGCTGCGAATATCTTATAATGATGGCGGAGGAGCTCGGCATCTCTGACGACGTTGACGCACTCAAGGACGAATACGATAATCTCGTCAGGTTCGTCAATGAGAAGATGTGGAGCAAAAAAGACGGGTTCTATTATGACCTCAAGGCGGACGGAAGCTTTCTTGCCGTCAAGACCGTCGCTGCGTTCTGGGCGCTTATCTCGAAGATTGCTCCGCCCGACAGGGTGGACGCGCTCTGCCGTCACCTCGAGGATAAAAATGAATTCAACCGCCCGAACCGCGTCCCCGCGCTCTCCGCGGATCACCCGGACTACAAAGATAACGGCGGCTACTGGAACGGCGGAGTTTGGGCGCCGACCGATTATATGATACTCTGCGGGCTCTCCGCAAACGGAAAAGAGAAGCTCGCAAAAGAGATAGCCGAGTGCTGCTATAAAAACTGCATCGAGGTCTATAAAAAGACGTGCACATTCTGGGAGAACTATGCCCCCGAGACTGCCGACCGCGGCGACCCCGCGCGCGAGGATTTTGTCGGCTGGACGGGCATATTCCCTATAACCGTTTTGATAGAGTACATCCTCGGAATCAGAGTCTCCGCCGAAAAGTCGGAGATAGTCTGGCGCGTGAACAGGCTCGAGGAGTACGGAATAAAGAAGCTGCCCGTCGGCAGGGATTCGTTTGTTACCCTCATGTGCAAGGCGAGAAAATCCCAAGACGAGAAGCCCGAAATAACCGTCGAGAGCGACAAGCCGATAAAAGTAAAAGTTATCTACGGCGAGGATTGGCAGTTCTCGTTTGATATTTGATGGAGGTATATATGAAACTTAAGGTTGATTTCAAAAACACTGTCGGCAGGATAAAGCCGATGAACGCCGTCAACAACGGCCCCGTGTATACGGACAACGGCGACCAGAATCTCACGAATCTGCCGGACTTCAGGGAGGCGAACATCCCGTTTGCCAGAACGCACGATTCGTCCATATGCTATGACTACGGCGGAGAGCACACGGTCGATATACATAATATATTCACCGATTTCGACGCCGACCCGTATTCGCCCGAGTCCTATGACTTCACGCTGACGGATATTTATCTCGGCACGATTATGCGCGCGGGCGCAAAGGTGTTTTACCGCCTCGGCAGTAAAATCGAGCATTGGCCGAAGCACTACGGCATTATGCCGCCGAAGGACTATCAAAAATGGGCGGTCGTCTGCGAGCACATCATAATGCATATGAACGAGGGCTGGGCGGACGGCTATCATATGGGCATTGAATATTGGGAGATATGGAACGAGCCGGACTTCAACGACAAGTGCTGGACGGGAACGCCCGAGGAGTTCTATGACTTTTTTGCAACGGCGGCAAAGTATCTGAAAGCGCGGTTCCCGTCGCTCAAAATCGGCGGACCCGCAGTCTGCGGCTACAATGAACAATGGCTCGACGCATTCTTTGAAAAGATGAGAGAAGAAAATGTGCCGATGGACTTCTATTCGTGGCACTGCTACGGGTCGAAGGTAAGCGATTTCACGTCCGACGCGCGCCGACACCGCGCCATGCTCGACCGCCACGGCTACACGGACACCGAGAGCATATTGAACGAGTGGAACTATGTCTGCGGCTGGAGTGGCGACGGCTGGAAGCGCAGCCTTGAAACCGAGGCTTCGCTGAAGGGCGCCGCGTTTATCGCCGCCGTTATGAGCGCCTGCCAGCGTGAAAAAAACGATATGCTCATGTACTATGACGCGCGGGTAAATTCGAGCATGAACGGGCTGTTCAAGCGCGGCACGCTGGACAGATTAAAGGGCTATTACTCCGTTAAGGCATGGGGCGAGCTGCTCTCGCTTCAGGATGAATGCGCCCTGAGCTGCGATGTGCCGGATATCTATTCGGCTGCGGCGGCGGACGGGGAGACTCAGATGCTGCTCGTCACATATTATACCGACGACGCCGCGCCTCTGCCGCGCACGTTCAAGGTCGAAACGGGCGAAGACAGGCTATATACTATTTATATGCTTGATGAGGAGCACGACATGGAGCCGCTTGAGACGATAGCCTCGGACAACGGCGAGTTCACTCTGACAATGTGCCCGAACACGGTGGTTGTGATAAAATAAAAATTGATATAAAAATAATGCCGTCTGCGTGAAAATGCGGGCGGCATGTTTTATCCCCCCCACAAAATTCTCTGAAAAATACCAAATTCTGAATTTTCCTATTGCTTTAAAGGACGCTTTGTGATATTATAAAAATATAGGATTGTGTAGGAGAGTGGGCTAATAAGAAATAACGGAGGTGTTATACGAAAAACTTTTTAGCATGCGAAACATGAGATAGTAATATTTAAAAGAAAAGAAGAACTGTAATGCAGAAAGTACTAAAAAAAATTGTTTCGATTTTGTTCACTCTCGTTTTAATTTCCTCGATAGGGATAGTTTCATCGTTTGCTTATCAGGTACCGCAGAATTCAGAAACGGCAGTATTAAAGGGCAATGAACACTATTCTTGCTCTGGTAAGGTTATAGGTACATTTAAATTGTTCGGAGCAAAAACTAAAAGGGAATCGAACCGAGCAATGACAGCCTGTTCTATGTATTTTAATGCCTCCTCAAAGTCGTTTAAATATGATAAGAAAATAAAGGTGGGCATTGGCAAGGATTTCGATAGAGAGGAAACACAACATTTCAGTCAGGCGGTTACATGGCAGCTTTATCTTAAACCTTATGGAGCTTGGAATTCAGGAGCTCAGGGTGAAGGATACATCTGCTACAAATAAATGAATAGAGGAGCTACCCGCAGTATAGCGGGTAGCTCGATTGAATCCTAAAAAATAGGAGGTGTAACCTTGCCCGACAAGAAGCTGATTTTTCAGGTCAGGACGATATTTCTCCGCTCAAAAGAAATGATAGTCGTTCTGTCACTGTTTATGTTTTCGATTGTGGCTGCCATGATATGGTTGATGGCTGGAAATGTCAGCGCTCTCTATGATGATGCGGCTCTCGGTGCGCTAGATGTGCCGTTGAAGTTTTCTCTCGCTTCGTTCGTCGTTTTTTCGTTTCTGTCCTTTGAAATGAGTTACAAACTCCGCCGATATAAACTCGACGAGTGCATGGACACCGTGACTCACGCGAAAAGAAAGATATTTTTAGCGCAGGGGATAGTTTTTGCAGTCGTTATTTTTGCTTTTTTTATTGTGTTTAATATATGGTGGTTGATATCATTTATAAAATACAGAAATTTTAACTGTTGGCATGGCAAGTTTATCATTCAGACCGTTCTGAATATGCTGCTGAGCCATTTTTTTCTTCCATGCTGCGCTGCGGCTATGGGTATGTCGGCATCGCTGCTTTTTCACAGAATAAACGGCTGTCTCGGACTTGTGCTCTTCACGCTGCTCGGTTCGCCGCTTTCGAATTATCTCGGCGAGATGTTCTATTCTTTCAGCCGTGATGTCAGCATAAATATCTTTCCGTTTTTGCGGCTGTTTGATGTGTTCCCACCGTCGCTCAACTATGCGCCGATCTTTGCTTTCGGACAATCTGTCCTGCCTTATCGGTGGCTGACGGTGCTTTTTTGGTTTATGCTCTCGCTTTTTGTGATAAGTCTGAAAACCGGGGAGAGAAACAGACGTTTTCGGGCGGCTCCGGCCGTTTTTGCCTTGTTCGCGTTTGCTTTTCTCGTTGTGTCGCAGATCCCCGCTTCGCGAGTTGCCGTGGGGAGAGACGACCCTCAATATTCTATGGAATGTGCGGATGAGGATTACTATGACGAAGCATACGGATTTTATTCCGACGATTATGATGCGGACGGCACGAACAAAGAGTGGGCGCGTTTTGAAAAAGAGTTTGATGTGATCGATTACGATCTGGAAATAAAGGTCGGCAATAATCTGCACGTCAGGGCGGTGATAACCGTTGACAAGCCCAATCTTGAAAAGTATGATTTCACACTATATCACGGATATAAAATAAGCTCAGTTCGGGACGGCGGCGGAAACAAGCTTCGCTTTGAACAGAACGGAGATTATTTCACTGTTTTAAATCCGGGGAGAAAGAACCTTGACAAGATAGTGCTTAAATACAGCGGCTTTTCAACGCAATATTATTCCAATCTTCAGGGCTTATTCCTGCCGGGATATTTCCCGTATTATCCGCACAGCGGTTCGCTGCCGGTATATAATATGAAGCAAAGGGAAGTATACCGATTTGTACTTGATGAGCCGATTCGCTTCAAGGTGAAAGTGAACAGCAATCAAACAGTGTATTGCGGACTTGAACAGACAGGAAAGAATGAGTTTGAGGGAAAAACGACAGGATTGACGCTCGTTTCCGGGCTGTATGACTGTTATGAGAAGGACGGGGTGAGAATGGTCTATCCGTATCTTCATTACTACATGGGTCAGAAAAAGATGCTCGATAATTTTGTCGACAAATATCGTGGAACTCAAACTCTGCCAAATGATATTCGGACGGTTATTTTTATTCCTCAAACAGGCAGTTCCGGTAAGTTTACCGGATATTGCCGATTTACCGAATCGCTGGTGACAGATGAAATACTTGATGTTGACTATTCTTTGGCGACGCAGGCAACTGAACCGTGGAGAATGGAGCTGTACGAGAATTATAATTACTATGTAAACGGTGATGCGCAAGCAAAGAGCTTTATGCGTGAGCTTGCGGGAAAAGACTATGCTTCATATAAAAAATTTATCGATTACATAGACCGATTCGGCGAAGAAGAAGCACTCAAGAGAATGTCCGAATATCTCAACAACCCCAATGATAAGCGCACTGCGAGCGAGTTTTACGCCGACGCAGACTGAGGAGGGATTTTTTATGCTATCACTTTATGCGGTGGACAAGAGCTTCGGCCGCAGTAAAATATTGAAATCGATAGATCTGCAGCTCGATAAAAAAACATACGGACTCCTCGGCCCCAACGGCGCGGGCAAGACAACGCTTATGCGCTGCATAACGGGACTCTATCCGCTGAGCGCGGGAAAAATCGAATTTAACGGCAGTGATATTTCAAAGGACAAAAACTTTCAGAGCCATATAGGCTATCTACCGCAGAAATTCGGTCTTTATAAGGAACTGACCGCCTTTGAAATGATGGAGATGCTCGCAGACCTCAAGGGCATCAGCCGAGAAAAAATCGGCGATGAGGCGAAAAAATATATCAAACTTGTCGGTCTTCAGGACAAGCTCGACAAAAAAGTCAAGACCCTTTCGGGCGGCATGATACGCAGGCTGGGCGTGGCTCAGGCTCTGCTCGGCGAGCCGGATATCATTATCTTCGACGAGCCGACAGCTGGGCTCGACCCGGAAGAGCGCCTGCGCTTCAAGAATATTGTTTCAAAGCTCGAGGGCGAGCGCACGATAATTATCTCCACGCACATTGTCGAGGATGTTGAAAACCTCTGCGACGAGCTGGTGATAATAAACAACGGTACCGTGGCGGCACAGGGCACATGCGCTGAAATAGAAAATGCCGCCGCGGGCAAGGTCTATGAAATCGAGGATTCAAGGCTCGGTGAGCTTTCGGAGCCGTATTTCATTCAGCGCCAGTTTGAGCGCGATTCAAAGCGGATGACCGCCGTACTCTCGGCGCAGGCTCAGCCTACTGCCGCGTCGGTGTCGCCGCGCGTTGAGGACGGATACATATGCATAACAAAAAACATATGAGCGCGGTTTTTATGGCTGTGCGTCTGTCGCTGAAAAATGTGGGTGCGGTGAGGTTTGCTCCGCTCGTGCTCTTCGATGTTCTTTATCCGATACTGCTCTGCTCCATGCGTTTCAACGGCACCGAGCCCGAGATGATAGAGGTTTATCTGCTGCAGATGTCGCAGGTGATATTTCCGTTCTTCTCCGCGTGGGATGTCATTTTTGTGCTCAGGGAGTATAACGAATCCGAGGGCAACGAAGTGCTGTTCGTCAACAAAAGGGTGAGCGCAGGCGCTATTTGCGCGGTCATATTCTGCGCGATGCTCCTGAATATTTCAATTATGATGGCAGCGTCGTGCCTGCTCATTCCGGATTTCGTTTTTGAATTTATGCGGATAATCCCCGCCTGTGTGTTCTTCTTCGGAATGTGCGGCTTTATTATCAGCATTTCAAAATCTGCGGCGATAAGCATTCTCGGCGGCGTGCTGTATCTGATAGCAAACTATATATTCTGCATCAACAAAGAAGTGCCTATGTTCTATATGTCGTTCGGGCTTGTCTCGTCCGAACTGGTGCTTCAAAGCTGCCTGCCTCTGCTCGTTTTGGGTATTGCGCTTGCCGTGGCGGGAAATATCATAAGCAAGAAGAGAACGGTCTATAACTGACCGCAAAGTCAATTCAAAATGCCGTGTCCGAGAACGGGTAGACCGCTTTTCGGGCGCGGCAAAAATTTTTTGCAAATTTTTCCTTGACAGAACAGAAATATAATGCTATGCTATATACATAGAACACCGATGTATAGAAACTCTATGCTTAAAGGAGGACTTTATATGAATATCCAAAAAGAACTGTCGAAGGGCAGTAGCTCGCTGCTTGTGCTCTCCGTCCTCGGAACAGGGGACATGTACGGCTACCAGATCATCAAGGAGATCGAACAGCGCAGCGAATTTGTGTTCTCGTTCAAGGAGGGCACGCTCTACCCGATACTCCACGGCTTCGAGCAGGAGGGGCTCGTGAAGTCCTATTGGCAGGACGGCGAGCGCGGCAAAAGGCGAAAATACTATCACATCACCGACCGCGGACTGAAAATGCTCAGCAAATCGACCGAGGACTGGCACTCATATTCGAGCGCAGTCGAAAAGGTGATAAGGAGCGGGTTAGCGCCCTCGGCAGTCTGAGGCGGTGACAAAATGGACAAAAGAATAGAAAGCTACCTCGATTCTGTGATTCCCGAAAAGCTCTCGAAAAGGCGGCAGAAGCTTATCCGCGAGGAGCTGCGGGATCATATATCCGACCACATCGATTTTTATACCGAGATCGGCTACAGCGAAGATGAGAGCATCCAAAAAGCGCTGGCCGATATGGGCGACGACGGAGGTGTAACCGCAATGGTGAAAAAGGATTTCGAGAAAGTCTACGGCGAAAAAATCTGGATGCCGATTTTGGCGTTTGTGCTGACTGTCGGAATAGGCTCGCTGCTTTATCTTTTCGCATCGTTTCTCTTCGGCACATCATTTTCGGATGCGTGCAGCGCGCTTGTCGGGTTCGCGGCGATGCTCGGTGTGTCGCTCGTTATGTCGGCGGCATACCGAAAGGGCTTCAAAAAAACGGTGCTTGCAATGGGACTGTCCGGCGCAGTGTTCGGTTTGCCGTTTATTACTCCAGACCCGCGGCTGCCCTCTATTTATTCGGGCTTTGTTGACGCGCTCTTCTATGACGGCTGTTATATATTGGAAAAAATAATGCCGATATCATTATATCCGGCAACTGAATTTTATGACTACGATATTTTCGCGGTGCTCGGCTCGGCGGCTTTCGGAGTCGGCTTCGCAGTTGCGGCGATTGTACTCTATATCCGCCTGAGAAAAGACGGACTGCCGAAAGAAAAAAGTAAGAAGAGCAGGGCAATAAAAATCGGCGCCGTGTGCGTCGCGGCAATAGCAGTGGCGCTGACATGCCGCGGTGCGGAAAACTTTTTCAACTCCTATATATATGTAATGAACGGATATAAGTTCGAGACTTCCGACGGGATATGCAAGCAGAGCGAAGCGGTGTTCGACTCGATAGAACTCGGAATGAGCTACGACGAAGCAAAGCTGAAGCTCCGCGTTCAGGGCTATATGCCGTTTGACGAATACTGCGAAACGCAAAGCGGGGGAATGTGCAAGAGATTGAAATATTCGCTGAATGAACTCGATCTTGCCGTCACCGATGAGGGCTACACGGTGTTTGTCAATCCGAATGTGTTCTATGACTACAGCGGAATCGACGGAAGAAATTACAGCAACGGGTTTGTCTATATCAGAGCCGATTCCGACGGATGCATCGAATCAAAGGGTGTCGGAAGCGGAACGAAGCCGGGCGACGGGAGCTATAGTGTAACATTCTCGAGTGACGACAATTCGGACGGCATAACGGAGGGCATAGTCGAAAACTGCTCCGTATCTTCAAAGTTTTTCACGCTCAAAGACGGGGTTACAACAAGAAAATATGTTGTCACTCCCGGCAGACCGTACCGGATAGAGGATATGCTGTAACAAAATCAGCCCGCAGTGCTGAAGAAGCTATATAAGTCAAGAAGTCCTACCCAAAATAAAACTTGGGTAGGACTTTTTTCATCGCGAGAAGTATGAAAGCTTTTATTATAGTGAGACGCGAAGGTAGAAGTCGATTATCAAAAGTGTCTTGCCGCATTATTACACCGATTTTTTGACCCCTATCCTGACCCTGCCCTTCTTTGTCTGCGTGAACTCTTCGCCGAGAATCGCTCTGCCCTTGCCGCGCAGAACGATTTTGTCTTTTGGGGAGAGGCGGCGGTCGGCTTTCAACACCTGCTCGTCGTTTACCGTCACCGCGCCCGAGGCTATCGCCTGCGCCGCCGCCGAACGCGAGAGCGAGAATATCTCGCCTGCCACTGCGTCGAGTCGCGGCGATGCTACGGTGATGCTCGTTTCCTTTATATTTACCTGCGGCGCGCGAACCTCGCCGAGCGGGATTTGTTTAGCCTTGAGTGTAGCGCGCCCCGCGCCCGTCAGATTATCTTCGATATATTTTGCGGCGTTCGGCAGGGCGACTATGTCGCAGCCGTCGGGCTGAACGCAGATGTCGCCGACGCTCTCGCGCGTAAGTCCCAGCCCCATAACCGCGCCGAGATAGTCCCTGTGACCGATGTCGGAAAATTTGTCCTTCTCTACTCTCACGGCGCTCAGCGGGCATTCGTCGGAATATACTGTAAAAATTTCGTTCGGGTCGTCGCTGTCTATATAATCGGGGACGCTGAGCATGATTACACGCTCCGCGCCCTCAAAGCCGCCCCAGAAGATGAACCTGCCCGCAGTCGAGCGGGCGAGAGCGGCCGCCGCTGAGAGCGAAGCGGAATCGAGAAATTTCGACACCGCCGACGGGATATTTTCTCTTTGAGCCTTTTCAATGTTCTCCGATATATATGCTCTGAGTATGCTGCCTTCCATTTTTGCGCCCCTTTTTCGCTTTCTCGGCTCATTATACCATAAAAATCGCGCGGATAAAAGCGCCTCAAACCCCCTATGTGGAATTCTATGGACAAAATGACCAAAGATCAAATCCACTAAAAGCGAATTAAAAAAATTGTGGGAAATAGATAAAAACAGGCGCTTTTTTACCCGATTATGAAAAAAATCCTTTATTTTACACATTTTTTAGCCCCGTATGTATTGCAATTAAGCGTATAATTGTGTAAAATGTCTATAGCGCAGTTGTCAAAATGTCTAAAACGGCAGAAGTTGAAATCATTCAGAATAGGGGTAGATATTATGTCAAACAGGCTTTTCCAGGGTGTCATCCATCAGATGCGCGACGCTGTTGACAGAACAATCGGCGTTATTGATGAGACCGGCACCATAATCTCCTGCAGTGAGCTCGGCAAAATAGGCGAGGTTATCTCGAACGCTTCGCAGATTTTTGCAGAGGACGGCGACCGTATCGTTAACGGCTGCACTTACCGCTCGTTCGGCTCTCATATGCAGGCCGAGTATGCTGTTTTCATTGACGGCGAAGATGAGCTTGCAGGCAAATATGCGGATATCTGCTGCGTGGCGCTGAGCAACATCAAGCAGTGCTACGACGAGAAATTCGACAGGGGCAACTTCGTCAAGAACGTTATTCTTGACAACATACTTCCCGGCGATATCGCTATCAAGGCGCGTGAACTCTGCTTCAACAGCGATGCCGTGCGCACCGTCCTTCTGATAAGGATCACCGAGCATAACGATTCCGCGGCGTTCGACGTTATCCAGAATCTGTTCCCGGACAAGACCAAGGATTTCGTCATCAACATAAACGAGAACGAGATAGCTCTCGTCAAGGAAGTCCGCAGCAACATCGAGACCAAGGATCTCGAGAAGCTCGCGCGCTCCATTTCCGATTCTCTGACAACTGACCTTTATATCCACGCATATGTCGGCATCGGCACGACCGTCACCGGCGTCAAGGAGCTTGCCCGTTCGTTCAAGGAAGCTCAGATAGCCCTCGAGGTCGGCAAGGTGTTCGACACCGAAAAGACCATAGTCAGCTACGACAATCTCGGTATCGCAAGACTTATCTATCAGCTTCCCACGACCCTGTGCGATATGTTCATGCGCGAGGTGTTCAAGCGCGGCTCGATAGACAGCCTCGATCAGGAGACGCTGTTCACCATTCAGCGTTTCTTTGAGAACAACCTCAACGTCTCCGAGACCTCCCGCAAGCTCTTTGTCCACCGCAACACTCTTGTTTACAGAATCGAGAAGATCAAGAAGCTCACCGGCCTTGACCTGCGCGAGTTCGACGACGCTATCGTCTTCAAGGTGGCTCTTATGGTCAAGAAGTATCTCGATGCGAAGCCTGTCAAATACTGATCTGCGGCGTAATTTAAGATCGGTATAAAGTCAAGCGAGGGGGATACCGCTTTATATAGGAGTGAAAACTGTGATTGAATTCAGAGATGTTTCCAAGACCTACGAGAACGGAACACATGCTCTAAACCATGTCAATATCAAGATAAACAAGGGCGAATTCGTCTTTGTCGTCGGCGCGTCCGGCGCCGGAAAAAGCACCTTCCTCAAGCTCATGATGCGTGAGGAAGTGCCCTCGCATGGAAAAGTTATAATCAAAAATCAAGATCTGAGCACCCTTACCCGCAGCGAAATACCCTATTTTCGCCGCGGGTTGGGCATAGTATTCCAGGATTTTCGCCTGATCCCCAAGATGACCGTGTTCGACAACGTGGCGTTCGCCATGCGCGTCACCGGCTCTAAGGAGAACAAGATTCAAAAGCGCGTTCCGTTCGTGCTCGACATAGTCGGGCTGACGGACAAGATGAATTGCTATCCCACCGAGCTCTCCGGCGGCGAACAGCAGCGTGTGGCTCTTGCTCGCGCCCTTGCGAATAACGCCGATCTTATCATAGCGGACGAGCCGACGGGCAATGTTGACCCGCATATGAGCCTCGAGATAGTCGATCTGCTCATGCGCCTCAACCAGGAGGGCACGACTGTCATCATGGTTACCCATGAGCACAATCTCGTCCGTATGTATGACAAGCGCGTTATCCTGCTCGAAAACGGAACCGTTGCGGCGGACGGCAGAATGAAAAATTCCGCTCACCGCGAGCGCACGCTTGCAAAATCAAGCAGTCTCAACCGACCGGAGGACGGCTTCGCAACGAAGTATCTCGACGACGAGGAAGAAGTTCCGGAGGAAAAAGTTGCCGCAAAGGAGCCCGAAAGGCTCCCGGAAAAGGCAGAGGAGATAGCAAACGAGACCGCCGCCGACGATGTCTACAGGCAGGCTCTCGAGAGCATAAGAAAAGAACGCCAAAAAGAGACGACGGGATACGGAAGCGAGTATGACACAACATATTCTTCCGTCTTGGCGGATTATTCGATTTACCTCGAAGACGACGGAGAGGGGGACGAGAGCGATGAAAAATAACGGAAGCCTCGGCTACCTCACCCGCGAGGGAATGAGAAATCTCTATGTCAACCGCTTGATGAGCATAGCGTCGGTCTCCGTGCTGTTCAGCTGCATGGTGATGATTGGCGTTGCGTTCATGATAATGGTCAATATAAATATGTTCATCGGCAATGTCGAGGATCAGAATGTGATAATGGTCTTTGTCGATGACAGCGCGACGAAAGCGGAGGAGGACGAGCTCGGCGCGAGCCTCAGAGGGCTTTCAAATGTCCGCGAATGCACTTTCGTCGGCAAGGACAGCGGCTTTGCCCAGCTCAAGGACGAGATGGGGGACAGCTCCGTGCTCTTCGACGGGCTCGACGAAAACCCGCTTCCCGATGCATACGAAGTCTCGCTCAAAGATACGGATAAGTTTGACGACACGGTCAAGCGCATTTCCGAACTCCCGCATGTTCTGCATATCCGCGAGAACAGGCAGCTTGCAAAGCAGCTCGCGGGGCTGAGAAATACAGTCAGCTATGTGAGCGCAGGCATGATAGCGCTGCTGCTCATAGTCTCGCTTTTCATCGTCTCCAACACGATAAGAATAACGATGGACAGCCGCAGGCTCGAAATAAATATCATGAAGAGCGTCGGTGCGACAAGGTGGTTTATCCGATGGCCGTTCATGATCGAGGGCATGATGCTCGGCGTTATATCCGGTGTGCTCGCCCTGCTTGCCGTCTGGGGCATATATGAAATTGCGGGCAGGTCGCTCGTCAAGACTCTCTCCGGCATCGGAATGTCGGGAATCGCTCCGTTCGGCAAATATGCTCTGATACTGCTCGCCGCGTTTATCGTGCTCGGCGTTCTCTCCGGCGCGCTCGGCAGTGCGGTGTCGATAACAAAATATCTCAAAGAAAAGGAGTTCGCGATAGTTGATGAAGAATAAGCGTAACACATGGCTCAGAAGAGCGGCGGCGTTTGTTCTTTGCGCGGCGCTCGTGCTGATGACCGGAATTTTCCCGACAAGGGTTCAGGCGAAGAGCCTCGAGGATCTCAAGCAGGAGTATAACGAACTCGAAAAAGAGATTGAGGCAAACAAGAAAAAGCTTGAAAGCATAAAAAATCAGCAGACCTCGAATACGGAGAAGATGAAACTGCTTTCTTCTCAGGCTGAGGCGATAAGCAGCCAGCTCGATGTCATAAACTCCCAGCTCTCCGTTTTAAATGCGGACATTGCGGACTATGACAGGGAGATAGCGGCGCTCGATAAAAAAATAGACGAGGCTCAGTCGAAGATAGACAAGCTCGACGAGCAGATTGACGCCACGCAGGAGAAGATATCAGAACGCCTGCGCGCCACATATATGGCGGGCTCGTCCTCATGGATTGAAATCCTGCTCGAGTCGGACAGCATCTCATCGCTCTTGCTTCGCATCCAGCTGCTCGCGAGCGTCACGGAGAACGACAACAAGCTCATCTCCCAGCTCGAAAAGCAGACCGAGGAGCTCAACGCCGCCAAGGCGGAGCTCGACGAGGACAAAAAAGCTCTCGAAGAGAAGCGCTCGTCTCTGGTCGAGAAGAAATCCGAACTCGACACTAAAAATAAAGAACTCGCTTCAAAGCAGAACGCATATAACGCGAACTACCGTCAGATATCGGCTCTCATGACCTCGCTCGACAAGAGCAGCGCCGAATATCAGCAGGAGCTTCGGCGGCAGTACAGAAAGCGTGAGGCATTTGAGCGCCAGATAGACAAAATCATCAGCGGCGGCTCCCAGAGCGGCGACGTTGACGATGGATTTTATAACGACGGCGAGATGATGTGGCCGGTTCCATATAAGAACTCTTACATCTCCGCGGGCTACGGCTACTACGACCCCGAGGGTGACGGAACCTACACTATGCACCCGGCTATCGATATAGTCGTGCGCGAAAACGGCGTCAATGTCTCCTACGGCAAGAAGATAGTTGCGGCGCAGAGCGGCAAGGTGCTCGTCAGAGGCTATTCCGATGTCGGCGGCAACTATATCACCATCGACCACGGCGACGGATACAGAACATATTACGGCCACTGCTCGAAGATAGTCGCTTCGGCGGGGCAGTATGTTGAAAAAGGCGAGGTCATCGCCTATATGGGCAACACCGGATATGTCACCGGACCGCATGTCCATTTCCAGGTCATGCATGTCAAGAACGGTGTCGTCACAAGGCTCAATCCTCTCGATTTTGTCACGCCTCCGAATTGATCTCAGGCAGGAAGGAACGTGAAAGCAAATGAACAAGAAAATTTCGCTCGGACTTGCGATTGCGCTCATTATTCTGAGTGCGACCGCGACCTTCGCAATAACGATGTCGGTCTCACAGCGTATGTACAACAAGCTGATAACCGACCTTCCCAAGCGCGCGCAGATGTATGATGCGGTCGAGGAGGTCGACAAGATCGTTCGCTCGAAGTACTACGGCGATATAGACGAGGCTCTGCTCGACTCGAACCTCGAAAACGGCTATATCAACGGACTCGGCGACAAGTACAGCCGCTATATGAATGCGGACGCCTACAAGCTCTATTCCTCGAAGCTTGAGGGACGCAGCGCGGGCATCGGCGTTGAGGTTGAAACAGACTCCGAGAGCGGGTATCTGCTCATAACGGAAGTCTATCCCAACTCCCCGGCGCAGACCGAGGGGCTTCAGAAGGGCGATAAGATAGTTGCTATAGGCGGCGACACGGTAACTGCCGAAAACAGCAGTGAAATGGCGGGCAGACTCAGCGGTATAAAGCTGACCTCAGTCAGCCTCACCTACAGGCGCGACGATGTCGACAAATCCGTCAACGTCGTCCTCGGTTATACGAATCAGACCGTAAGCTACGAGCTTATAGGTACGGTCGGATATATAAAGATATCCGCGTTCTACAAGAACACCTTAAACCAGCTCGAAAAGGCAGTCGACCAGCTCAAGAAAGAGGGCGCGAAGAGCCTCGTTTTCGATGTGCGTTCGACCTATGACGGAACTATTGAATACACCTGCCGCGTTATAGATTATCTTGTCCCGACGGCGACCGAGGGCAACAAGGCGCTCGCGACGCTCGTTGACAAAAACGGCAACAACGTCAAGACCTACAGCTCCGACGCCAAGGATATAACGATGCCCATGGCGGTGCTCATAAATTCCGACACCGCGGGCTACGGCGAGCTGTTCGCCTGCGACCTCAAGGATTTCGGCAAGGCGTTCCTTATCGGCGAAAAGACCGCCGGCAGAGCCGACGTTCAGGAGACTTTTGAGCTCAGTGACGGCGGCGCAGTCGTGCTGACCACCTCAAAGATGCTGCCCTATATCAGCGAGAGTTTTGACGGCAAGGGCCTGACTCCGGACACCGAAATCATCCTCGCGGATTCGCTCAGAGAGAATCTCAGCACGCTCGAAAAAGAGAGAGACACCCAGCTTCAGGCTGCTATCTCCATGCTCGCGGGCAACTCGTCAGAGGGCTGAGACCGAAAATAAGAAATGCAAACTCCCTGCTTTTTGAAGGCGGGGAGATTTTGTTTTGAAAGACAAAATAATGATGCCGATATGTCAAAATATCCGCGCCGGATTTTCGGCAGTATTATGTCCTTTTGGGCTTTATGATACAATATTTTGGGCAGATTAACGAAACTTTTCCTGTATCTGTAAAATTTTATCAAATTGCTTGCATATGAGGACAAAAACGGCTAAAATATATGAGGTATATAACCAATAACCAATTATACTAACAACGGAGGAATTCAAATGTCAGTTAAAGTTGCTATTAACGGCTTTGGCCGTATCGGTCGTCTTGCATTCCGTCAGATGTTCGGCGCAGAGGGCTACGAGGTTGTTGCTATCAACGATCTTACCAGCCCCGAGATGCTTGCAAACCTTCTCAAGTACGATACCGCTCAGGGCGGCTATTGCGGAAGAATAGGCGAGAATCTTCACACCGTAGACTTCAAGGCTGCTGAGTATGAAGAGGACGGCAAGACTGTCAAGGTTCCCGGCGCTATCATAGTTGACGGCAAGGAGATCACCATCTATGCTATGCCCAACGCGAAGGATCTTCCCTGGGGCGAGCTTGACGTTGATGTTGTTCTTGAGTGCACCGGCTTCTACTGCTCCAAGGCTAAGAGCCAGGCTCACATCGATGCAGGCGCTAAGAAGGTCGTTATCTCTGCTCCCGCAGGCAATGACCTCAAGACCATCGTCTTCAGCGTCAACGAGGGCACCCTCAATGCCGACGACACCATCATCAGTGCAGCTTCCTGCACCACCAACTGCCTTGCTCCCATGGCTAAGGCTCTTAACGATTACGCTCCCATCCAGAGCGGTATCATGTCCACCATCCACGCTTACACCGGCGATCAGATGATCCTCGACGGTCCCCACAGAAAGGGCGACAAGAGACGTGCTCGTGCAGGCGCTGCCAACATCGTTCCCAACTCGACCGGCGCTGCTAAGGCTATCGGCCTTGTTATCCCCGAGCTCAACGGCAAGCTTATCGGCTCCGCTCAGAGAGTTCCCGTGCCGACCGGCTCCACCACTATCCTTACCGCTGTTGTCAAGGGCAGCGATGTGACTAAGGAAGGCATCAACGCTGCTATGAAGGCTGCTGCTTCCGCTTCCTTTGGCTACAATGAGGATCCGATCGTTTCCTCCGATGTTATTGGCATGAGATTCGGCTCTCTCTTCGATGCAACTCAGACCATGGTTGCTAAGATTGCTGACGATCTGTATGAGGTTCAGGTTGTTTCGTGGTACGACAACGAGAACTCCTACACCAGCCAGATGGTCAGAACCATCAAGTATTTCGCAGAGCTCAGCAAGTAATCAGCTAAGTTCAGTGCCCCGCACGAAAGTGCGGGGCATTTTTTATATTGTTATCTTCGGCGAATTTTTGACATAGGCTCCCTGTATGGGAGCCGGATACGCGAAGCGTAGACTGAGTGCTATTGCCTCGAATTTTAAATGACATACAATCCGCGCCATACAAAACATAAAAATCCTCCGTACACCAAAATGTACGGAGGATAATTTTTTTATATCGCGAGGAACGCTTTGGCGAGCGCGAAGTAGATGAGCAGGGTGACCATATCGACTATCGTCGTTATCATCGGTCCTGCCATGAGCGCGGGGTCGAGCTTTATCAGCTTCGCAATAATCGGCAGGGTGCAGCCGATTATTTTCGCTACTATGACCGCGCAGACCATTGCGGCTGAAACGACAAGATAAACAGGCATCCCGCCGGAGGAGAAGAGCATCATTCTGCCGATGTTGACTGCCGCGAGGGTCAGTCCGCAGATGAGCGCGACTCTTATCTCTTTGAACACTATCTTCAGATAGTCCTTCGGGTGGATCTCGCCGAGTGCAAGACCGCGGATTATCAGCGTCGAGACCTGATTGCCGGCGTTTCCGCCCGTGTCCATGAGCATCGGTATGCAGGCGGTGAGTCCCGCGACTGCCGCGAGCATATTTTCATAGTTTTCGATTATCTTGCCTGTAAAAGTCGCCGAGACCATGAGCACCAGAAGCCAAAGGATTCTGTTCTTTGCGAGCTTGAAAACGCCCGTCTTGAGGTAGTTGTCGTCCGAGGGATGAAGCATTGCCATCTTCTCGAAGTCCTCGGTGTTCTCGTCCTCGATGACGTCGACGATGTCGTCTATCGTGATTATGCCGACGAGCCTCGCCTCGTTGTCAACAACGGGGACGGAGAGCAGGTCGTATTTTCTCGCTATGTCCGCAACCTTCTCCTGGTCGTCGAGCGTGTTGACGCAGATGAGCTGGGAGTCGGTGTCCATTATGTCGCGGATAAGCTCGTTGTCTTTTGCCATCAGCAGCGTGTGCAGGGCGACCGTGCCGATAAGATGGCGCTTGTCGTCGATGCAGAAGCAAGTGTAGACCGTCTCTTTGTCGACGGCGGTCGAGCGGATGTGTTCGATTGCCTGACCGACTGTGAAAAAGTCATGCAGCTCGACCATCTCAATGGTCATTATCGAACCTGCGCTGTTTTCGGGATATTTCAAAAATCTGTTTATCAGGCACCTCGTCTCGCTGTCTGCCTTTGCGAGCACGCGGCGCACGACGTTTGCCGGGACTTCTTCGAGGAAGTCGACGGTGTCGTCAAGGAACATGTCGTCGAGCAGGTTCTCAAGCTCTGTATCTGTTATGAGATTCAGCAGCTGCGCCTGAGAATCGGGCTCAAGATAAGAAAAAACGTCCGCCGATATGTCTTTGGGGAGGATGCGGAATATCCGCAGAAGCTCGTCTTCCGGGAGCGATTCCATCGCCTGCGCTATATCAACGACGTTCATGTCGCACAGCTGTTCACGCAGATCGGCAAGTTTGCCCTCCGCCAACAGTGCGCTGATATTTTCCAGGATATCACGGCTCATATTGCACCTCTTTCTCCGTGAGGCGCACGCAAAAAGAGCCGATTTTTTTATCGGTCGAACTTTTTCGGGCGTGACCCCACAGCTTTATTTTTAGTTTGCCAACTTCGCGGCTTAGGTTTGTCGCTGCCCAAAAAATTTCACCACTTTTCAAAAATTTTTGCGTCGGGAAAGCCCGACGGGAGCACTTTTTGCACTCCTACATTAGTTTATACCCCACGACCTCAAAAGTCAAGCAAAAGAGCAAAAATCTTGCGTAATCGGCGGCAATCACCGAAAACGGGGAAAATCAGCCGAAAAATGCCTGAAAACAGGCGAAAACAGACTTTTTGTTTCTATAAATATTAATAAAATATGAACTTTGTTGACGCTCCGCCGTTTTTTGCACCCCGATATGCAAAAAATCGGGGCGTTTTCGCTATGGGTGACGGGCGCTTCGGAGACCGCCGCCGAAGAGCCCGTGAATATAGATGAGGAGATGAGAGTATGAAAAAGAAAGAACCGCTTTCGCCCAAAGAGGAGAATTTCTGCCGCTTCTTTGTCGCGTCCCGCGAACCGCGCGCGTCGGCTGCGCGGGCTGGCTATTCCGTTCACCCGGAGCGAACGGCGATGAGGCTGCTCGCCGACCCGGAGATCAAAAGGCGAATAGCGAAGCTCGAAAACGAGCGCGACGCGAAGCTTGCGGAGGTCACGGAGGGCTACCGCAGACTCGCTTTCGGGAGCGTTGCGGACGCGGTGAAGCTCATTTTGTCGAACGAGCTGCCGGACGGGTCGGAAATAGAAAAGCTGGACCTGGCGATGGTATCGGATATCAAACGCCCGAAAGGCGGAGGAATAGAGGTCAAATTTTTTGATCGGCTCAAGGCACTCGACCGACTCTGCGAGCTGAGCAATGCTGCTTCGGCGGGAGAAAATTCGGATTTCCTCTCTGCGCTTGACCGCAGTGCGCGTGCTCTGTGCGGGGATGATGCGGGTGAGTAAACGCAAAAATAACACTTTTGAGAGCTTTTCGGAAAAGCAGCTTCGGGTGCTCTCGTGGTGGTGCCCATCGAGCCCGGACAGAAATTTCGACGCGATAATCTGCGACGGCGCGGTGCGCTCCGGCAAGACGGTGTGTATGTCAGTTTCATTTGTCGCGTGGGCGTTTTCGGCGTTCGACGACACGTCCTTCGCGCTGTGCGGCAAGATGGTGACTTCGCTTAGAAGAAACATAATCACGCCGATTCTGCCCGTCCTGCGCCGGCTCGGCTTCGACTGCCGCGAAAAGCTGTCTCAGCATCTGGTGGAGATAGAATACTCCGGCAGGCGCAACCGATTTTATTTATTTGGGGGCAAGGACGAGGGCTCGGCGGCGCTCATTCAAGGCATGACACTCGGCGGCGTTCTGCTCGACGAGGTCGCCCTGATGCCGCGGTCGTTTGTTGAACAGGCTCTCGCGCGGTGCTCGCTCGACGGCTCGAAGCTGTGGTTCAACTGCAACCCCGACACGCCGCTGCACTGGTTCTACGAGGAATGGATAAAAAAGAGCGCGGAGAAAAACTGCCTGTATCTTCATTTCACCATGGACGATAACCCGTCGCTTACGCCTGCGATAAAGCGCAGATACGAGAGCCTTTACAGCGGCGCGTTCTATGACCGCTTCGTTCTGGGCAAATGGGTCGCGGCGCAGGGACTTGTCTACCCGTTCTTTTCGCGCTCGGTTCATGTCGCGGAGCCTGCGGGCATACCGTCGCGCTACTTCATCTCCTGCGATTACGGCACGGTCAACCCGTCGTCGTTCGGACTCTGGGGCGAGTACGGCGGGCGGTGGTACAGGCTGAGCAAATACTATTTCGACAGCCGCAGAGAGGGAGAGCAGCGCACCGACGAGGAGCATTACGCCGCGCTCGAACAGCTTGCGGGCGACCTCAACATAGAGGCGGTCATAGCCGACCCCTCCGCCGCGAGCTTTCTCGAATGTATCCGCCGCCACGGCAGATTCCGCGCCGTGCCCGCAAAAAACGACGTTATAGACGGCATCCGCCGCGTTTCGGATGCCCTCAAGGAGCGGCGCATCCTTTTCTCGCAGTCATGCACGGACTGTCTTCGGGAATTTTCCCTCTACAGATGGGATAACACTGCCGCACGCGATGCTCCGAGAAAGGAATACGACCACGCCATGGACGATGTGCGCTATTTCGTCTCCACAGTGCTCGCGCACGAAGAGGACGGCTTTTTCGCGCTCGCCATGAGCAGATGACGGCCGGGCGGTCGGCTGTCATAAAAAGGAGGAATAACAATAAATCCGTTCAAAAGAAAGAAAACCGCTCCCGAGCCTGCGGCGGTGCAGACTTCGGCGCGTCCCGCGTCGGGGCTCGGACTGCTTGACAGCTATACTCCGCTCGGCGGAAATCAGACGCGGCTTTATTACGCCCTGCGCGAAGCGGTGCCGATAATCGACGCCGCAATATTCAAGACTGTCCGCCTGACGGGCGGCTTTGAGGTCAGATGCGCCGACGAGCGTCTGCAGGACAGGCTCGACAATTTTATACGCAATGTCCCCGTCGGCGGCAATCAGTTTGGACTCGAAAGCTTTATCTCCACTTATTTCGAGCAGCTTCTTACCTGCGGCACGGCGGTGGGCGAGATGGTGACGGACTCGGACGGGCATATAGCGGCGCTCTTTAACTCGCCGCTTGAAAATATCGAGCTTCGCCGCGCCTCGGACGGAGTCGGAGTTGATATCTTTTCCGCCTCATGTGTCGGTATGCCGTCGCCCGTCAGGCGACCCGAGCTTGTATTGCTGTCTGTGCTCAACCCGCAGCCGGGCGAAGTCTGCGGTTGTTCGATGCTCAAAGGCCTGCCGTTTGTCAGCGGGATACTCATGAAAATCTACAAGACAATCGGGCTCAACTGGGAGCGCATGGGGAACATCCGCTTTGCGGTCACATATAAGCCGCAGAACGACTCGCTCGACCGCGTATACGCCAAAGAGCGCGCCATGCAGGTGGCAAAGGAATGGAGCGAGGCGATGCAGACGGGCGGCGCCGTGAAGGACTTTGTCGCAGTCGGCGATGTTCAGATAAAGGTCATCGGCGCGGACAATCAGATTCTCGACAGCGAGGTGCCCGTGCGCCAGATGCTCGAACAGATAGTCGCGAAAACGGGGCTTCCGCCGTTTATGCTCGGCCTGTCATGGTCATCGACGGAACGCATGTCGACCCAGCAGGCTGACGTGCTCACCAGCGAGATCGACGCATACCGCCGCATTCTGACACCCGTCATCGAGCGCATATGCCGCACATATCTGCTCTTCGAGGGAACGCCCTCGCAGGTGACGGCTGAGTGGGACGATGTGACTCTTCAGGACAATGTTGAGCTTGCACGCGCCGAGCTCTATGCGGCGCAGGCGGAAAAAATCAGGAAAGAGATTGAAAACGGGGAGTGATAACTACGCAGAACAGCGTTCTTTCAGGCGCTCCGACTCCGCAGGAGCTGGAGCTTATCAACAATTATACCGTAAAGCCGCTGAGCGCCGACGAGGTCTATACCTTCGGTATCGTGCTTTGCGACAATGAAATCGACCGCGACTTCGAACGCTTCGATATTCCCGCGCTCGAAAAGCTCGCCGAGCTTTTTGTCGGCAAGACGGGGATATTCGACCACAGCATGAGCGGCAGAGATCAGACGGCGAGGATATTTTCCTGCCGCGTCGAGACGGACGAGAGCAAAGTGACCTCGGCGGGCGAAAAATACACGAAGCTCTGCGCGCGGGCATATATGCCGCGCAGCGAAAAGAACGCCGCACTTATTGAAGAGATAGACGCGGGGATAAAGAAAGAGACGAGTGTCGGCTGCTCGGTCGGCAGAAGCGTCTGCTCAATCTGCGGCAAGGACGGGCGAACCGATCCGTGCGCCCATATAAAGGGCAGGGAGTACGGCGGCAAGCTCTGCCACAGGATACTCTGCGACCCGACGGATGCCTATGAGTGGTCGTTTGTTGCCGTGCCGGCTCAGCCCGCGGCGGGTGTTACGAAGTCTTACCGCGCGGACGAGCAGACGGTGAAAACAGTCAAACGCCTCTCCTGCGCCAATGAGGGAGTGACCCTCACAAAGGCGGAGGCGGCGGGACTTTACGGCTATATCGACGAGCTCGAACAGCTCGCCCGCGAGGGCAAAGAGTACCGCGAGGAGCTCATATGCGATGTGATACGCATGGGCGCGGCGGCTCTGCCGGATATGCGCGGCGAGAGCCTCTCGGCGATATGCGGCACCCTCGGTCTCGAACAGCTCAGAGAGCTCAAAAAGGCTTTCTCGGGCGGCGGAAAACTCAACAGCCAGCTCTCGTCGACAAAGCTCGAAACACATTCGGGCAACAGCGAGTTCAGAATTTAAAGGAGGATAATTATGTCAGTTTCAACTAAAGGTTTTTGTGAGAATGTTTTAACGCTCAAGGCGGCAAGCGGACTCAAGGCGGGCGTGCCCGTCGCGGTCAGCGCAAACTATACCGTCTCTTCCGCGGGCGCGGACGCAAAGTTCTGCGGCGTCGGCGTCAATGTAAACGGCGGCTATGCGGGCGTTCAGCTCTGCGGTGCGGTCACCCTGCCCTATACGGGCACGGAAGCCCCTGCGGTCGGCTATGCTGCGCTCGCAGCGGACGGAGCGGATGGAGTCAAGGCGAGCACAAAGGGCAACACATATCTCGTGCTCAGCGTCAACACAACCGCCAAAACAGTGAGCTTCATGCTCTGATTCTGAAAGGAGAATAATATGACTGCTTTTGATAATATCAGACTTGAAAAAGGTCTCTATGCTTCCGGTGACTTCACCGGCGCACTCGAAAAGATAGACCCCTCGGAGAACTACAGCGGCACCGCTCTCGAGGGACTTGACGCATATCAGCGCCAGCTCAAACGCTTTGATATAAAGGTCAGCGGAGCGGGCAGCGACGTTGTTGACAAGTTTTTCAAGACCTCCGACTCCGCCGTGCTCTTCCCCGAGTATGTCTCCCGCGCCGTCAGGCAGGGTATGCAGGAGGCAAATGTCCTGCCGCGCATCGTCGCATCAACCACGGCTATAGACTCACTCGACTACCGCTCGATAGCCTGCGAGCCGAGCGACGATGAAAAGGAACTCAAAGTCGTCGCCGAGGGCGCGTTTATCCCCGAAACCAGCGTCAAGAGCAAGGCGAACCTTGTTCATCTGAAAAAGCGCGGACGCTCGCTTGTCGCTTCTTACGAGGCTGTCCGCTTCCAGCGCCTCGATCTGTTTACCGTCACCCTGCGCCAGATCGGCGCATATATCGCGCGCACTCAGCTCAGCGACGCGGTCGACGTGCTCATAAACGGCGACGGCAATGATAACGCCGCCTCCAACACTGCCGTCGCATCCTCAGGCAAGCTCACCTACACCGACCTTGTCAACTTCTGGAATCTCTTCGATCCCTATGAGCTCAACACGATTATTGCCGCTCCCGCGCAGGTCGCGCAGATGCTCGGCATCAGTGAGTTCAGGGATGCTGCGGCAGGTCTCAATTTCCACGCGACGGGCGAAGTTATAACTCCCCTCGGCGCAGATCTTATAAAGGGCTCGTGTGTGCCCGCGGGCAAGATAATCGGTATCGACCGCAGCTGCGCCCTCGAGATGGTCACCACAGGCCCCGTCTCCACCGAGTATGACAAGCTCATCGACCGCCAGCTCGAGCGTGCGGTTATAAGCTCGACTGCGGGCTTTGCAAGGATATTCGACTCCGCCGCGCGCACCCTTACCGTCTGACGGCGGGGGTGAGAGCATGATAACTCAGTGGAGCGTACTCTCTCTGCTCAGGCAGCTGACGGATATCGGCGAGGACGAAGAAAAAGTCTGCCTCGGGATAGCTCTGAGCTCCCTTGAACGCGTACAATCGAGATTAAGAGCCGATGCGGACATGGACGATGTGAGAATCGCTCAGGCCGCCGCGGGACTCGCCTATTACGCCCTGTGCGTGCGCCGCGCGGGCAGCGCCGACGGCATACAGAGCTTCAAGGCGGGCGATATCTCCGTCGAAAAGAGTGCGGACAGCTCACTCAAATTCGCTGCATCCGTGCGCGACAGCGCGCTCGCGGAGCTGACTCCGCTGCTGAGCGACGACGGCTTTTTCTGCTGCGGGGTGGAGATATGAATCTCTCAGCGGAATTTGAAAAGTGGGGCAGAACGCTCGTCATCGAGAACACCGACTCCACTCAGACCGCGCCGTTCAAGGGCTTTATTCAGCCGCTGAGATACAAAAACAAGATGTATCTCTACGGCGTAAACACCGAGATAGGCTACAATTCGCAGGGCTATTATCTCTATATCGGCCCGCCCGAGCATGACCTGACGGCCAACGAGGACGCGCTGATAATCAATGGCGATATAAAATACCAGATCGACCGCGCGGAGAAGATAAAGCTCGGCGAAGAGGTGCTCTATGTCTGGGCGGTCGTGCGGACGGTCGTCGAGATAACGGAATAACTCAAAGGGTCGCCGGGGTTTTTCCGGCGACCCGATAAAGGAGGTTTTTATGAGTACGATAAGTGTTCTTCCCTCGCAGATAGCCAACTGGCTGTCCGAGCAGACGAGACTGAGCGGGATAAGATTCATAACTGAATATCCCGCCGTCAAAAAAGAGATACCGCTAAAGCGCGTGACCGTTGCCGTGGGCATAGGGAAGATGGAAATAGTGGACAGCTTCACCGCGAACGATGAGGGCGTGTTGGTCAAGAATGAATATTGCCGCCTCGCGAATATAAAAGTCAAACTCGCCATCCATGTCCCGTATAGCAAGGGCGGCGCGACCTGCCACGATGTGCTGACGACTATAATTGACTGCCTGACCTTCGACACAGATTTGAACGTTGTCGAATCCGGCTGTTCGGGTATCAAGGCGGACAGGGACACCGACGCCTTTGTCCTCGACGCATATATACTCATGCAGGCGGATTTCTGCCCCGCAGACACGACCGGGCTCAACTTCCACTGCTTCCTCGACAAGACTCTGCTCTGCGGCTCGCATATCCGCGATACCGTCAAGCATGTCACCGCCGAGGATAAGGCTCTGTGGAACGCGCCTGTAAAAATCGGCTCATATACGGGCACGGGTGCAAAAAGCCGTTCTGTAAAAGTCGGCTTCAAGCCCACCGCCGTATTTGTTTTTTGCAGGAGTATGCCCGCCGCTATAGCTGATTTTTCGGGCTCGTCAACAAACTGCTATGTTGCCGCCGCGACTCAGGCGGGCGGTATGCCCGGACTCAGCATCTCCTCCGACGGTTTCAGTATCAGTTCGGCGAGCGATGTCAACGGGAGCAAAAATCTTCTCAATGCGCTGGGTATGACCTATATATACATCGCGCTTAAAATATAAATTTGCTGACCTTTTTATCGGACAGCGCTTTCTCCTACTGCTTTCAAAATGTGACTGTGCATCATTTAGTGCAATTTTTTGAGGGTAAATTAAATATTTTCCCGTTGACAAATATCTGATGTGTTACTATAATTATAAGCATAGATACGAACAAATGTTCGAGAAAGCGAGGAGATGAGCAAATGTTAATAAAAAGAAGTGTCGAGGCGGCGATGGATTTCTCGTTTCCGACTCCTGAAGAGCGGCGGGCGGCGATGTGCGTCTGCTGCGGCTCGCACTGCCCGGGCTGCGAATCGCCGGACGACTATGCGTGGCGGCGCAGGGATGTTGATTTGTCCGTGCTCGCCGACGAGGTGATAAAAACAAGGCTTACGCCGCGCGAGAGGCAGGTCACGGAGGCATATTGGTTCGACGGCTCGACGATATCCACGATAGCTCAGAAATTGGGCGTGTGCCCGTCGAGCGTGTCGCGGTGCCTCGACAAGGCGCAGAGAAAGATATATGACGCGCTGAACTTCACTGTAAAATATCAGCACGATATAGAATCCGTCGAATTTCTGCCGATAGCCGTCAGGCGCGCGCTCGCCGTGAGCGCGGCAAAGCGATATGAGCCGAACACCCTGGGCGGGCGTATAAAAAAGCTTCGGTGCAGCGAGAACATAGGCGAACAGCTGCTCTGCGATGCGCTCGGAATGCAGATAAGAACATTAAGAATGGTAGAAAACGGCGAAAAAGAGCCGACTTTGCATCAGCTCGCGCAGCTTGCCGGATTTTTCGGCACAACGGCCGACTATCTTTTGAAAGGAGAAGACAAATGACTTTCAACAGAACTCTTTCACAGCTTGCCGACGAGTATTTTGAGCAGGCGCAGGTGCTCGACGGGATTATAGCAAGGCACAGAAAACGTCTTTCGGCTCTGCCGAATCCCGAGACGAGCGACGAGGCATATAAAATTAAAACTCTGCTCAACGTGCTCTATAAAGAGCGCAGGGACGTTCTGGAAACGGCGAACTATCTCAAGGACAACTATTCCGGGGAGGAAAACAGATGAGAGATATAAAAATAACAATACTTTCGGACGGAACGGCTCAGATTGAAGAGCCGTTCTGTTTTTGCGGAGAGCATAACGCGGCGCGGCTTTGCATTACGCTCAACGACGAGCTGAAAACAGACGCTTCGTATTATCTTCTGAGCTTCGATGTCTACGGATTGAGCCGCCGCATCGTGTCGAATATTATCAGCGGCGCAAACAGCACTCCCGCCTATATAACCGGCGGTGTTATATATTGCCCTCTGCCCGAGGCGCTGACTTCAACGGGCGAGCTGACCGTTCAGGTCGAGGCGCATAAGCGCAATGACCTCGAGGTGACAAGAATAACCAAGTCCGCCGTGTTCACCCTCGGCTTTGAGCCGTCTGTTATGGGTATTGACGGCGAGCTTGAAGAGGAGTGCGGCATCCTGCCCGAACTCGCCGCCGCAGTGGAGAGTATGCGGGATTTAAAAGCCTTGTTCGGCGGGACGACCGATTTAAAGGCAGTCATAATAAATTCCCTCGGCTTCACTCCGCAGGCTCCGCCATCGCAGTATACCTACAGCACCGCGCAGGTGTCTGCGACGCTCAACGACAATGCGGAATACCGCATGACGGGGCTTCAGACGCTGACGGTTCAGTATCCCGAAGACGCGAAGTTCGAGTGCTGGATGCGCCTGAACTTCGCGGCGAGCGGCGATATAACGGTCACTCTGCCTGCGGGCACCGGATATATCGGCACTGCGCCGGATTTTAAAAACGGCGAAACATGGGAGCTGAGCTTCAAAGACAAAATTTTGGCGGCGCAGAAGGTCGGTGAGGGCACTTGATAGGACGAAGAAAATTCTTTTCGCGTGCCGCGCGGCATATCGAAGGTCTGCCGGATGGCTATACGGCGATGGAATATATCCAATCGTCAGGAACTCAGTACATCGACACCGGGCACAAGCTGAC